>OLQO01002342.1_pt1 | contig 10274 bp, 14 predicted proteins | sample 1672281 | NCBI WGS metagenome assembly OLQO01 (sample SAMEA3136667, study PRJEB25190) | human gut metagenome | biome: human gut; feature: human-associated habitat; material: faeces | place: Austria | collected 2013 | reverse complement strand
AAATATATTCTACAGGGGTTCCATAGTTTAATGGATAGAACGGAGGTTTCCTAAAGATAGGATCTCTGTTTCTCCATTTGGGATATAACGGATTCAATATGGAAATATTGACAGGGCGATCATAAATTTATAAGTCTCTATAGTTCAACGGATAGAACAGCGGTTTCCTAAACCGTAGATCTGGGTTCGATTCCCAGTAGGGATACTTAAATCATCATAAATGATTCAGTGTTTTGCTGCACTTTCAGCAAAAAATGATTATTTTTGCGGTGAAAAGTTCTACAAATATTCCACAAAAGCAAAAATAATGGTTACATTCAAAGCAGAAGTGTACGCTCACCAACGCAAGAAGGATGGAACGTACAATATTAAAATCAGAGTAACGCATCACCAGAAGAAGCGTTATCTTTCCACATCCTGGTTCGTGACGAAGGAGGATCTTACCAGATCCATGAAGATAAAGAACCAGAAATACATAGATCTTACCAGCGATCTCATCAAGGTGTATCGCTCCAGGTGCGAGATTCCAAGTGAGAGGCTTGATGAAATGGATATAGACCAGGTAGTGGATCTTATCCAGAGTAAAAGACAGGAAGCCTGGGATCTGGATATTATCCAATTTGCCGATCAGTTTATCAATGAGCTTAGAAATACTGGGCATGAAGGCAATGCCAGAAGTTACGAGATAGCTCTCGCATCTTTGAAGAATTTCGTGGATCGTGATTCCCTATCTGTTAAGGAGATCACTGTGGGGTTCCTTAGAGACTGGATCGCCTGGATCAAGAAAGGCAAGAATATCACTACAGGTTTCGCTCCACATAACTATGTATCAAGACTGAGAGCCATCTTCAACCAGGCAAAGAAAATCTACAACGATGAAGATGCTGGCATCATCCGCATCCCTAACAGCCCTTTCCAGCATATAGACTTTCCCAAACAGCCAGTTCCAGAGAAAAGAGCAATCACGCTGGAACAGCTGCAGAAGATCGCTTCTCTCCAGGATCGGAGCCAGTACCAGGTAGGAACCAACAGGTTTAATTTCTCCAGAGATCTCTTTCTTCTCTCCTTCTCTCTGATCGGTATGAATGCCGCTGATCTGTATGAGGTGGAAGCTGGAAGCCTGGTCGATGGAAGGATCACATATAACAGACGCAAGACCAGGAACAGAAGGGCAGATCAAGCTGAGATCTCAGTGAAGGTAGAGCCAGAGGCTGCCGAGCTGATACAGAGATACAGAGATCCGTCTGGTGTGAAGCTATTCGATTTCTATCATAGATATGGAACCGTGGGATCATTCGAGGCGAACCTTAACAAGGGCTTGAAGAAGGTCGGAAATGCAATAGGTGTTGAAGGGCTGGAGTTCTATGCTGCCAGACACACCTGGGCAACGCTGGCAGTGAACCAGGCTGGAGTTGATAAGTACACGGTTCACCAGGCTCTGAACCATGTGGATGATTCTATGCGTAACACTGATATGTACATAAAGAAGTCCTATGATGGAAACGATCTCGCTAACAGAAAGGTTCTGGATCTGTCTGGTATCGGTGTTTTGCTTAAGCAAAAGCCAGATATAGCTGGTAAACAATAAGTTACAAGCATTATTTTGCTTAAGCAAAAATATACCAGAGAATTTTGCTCAAGCAATTTGCTTAAGCAAAAATGTAAGACGCTGATTATTAAACACTTATGATTTTTTGCTTAAGCAAATAGATTTTTCACGATTTATTTTGCTTAAGCAAAAGTTATAATCTACTGAAATACAAGTATTTGCAAGGCTTACGTAAAAGTGTATAATCTTTTTATTTTGCTTAAGCAAAAAACATAAAACGTTTATTACCAGATAATTACAGAGCCTATTTTGCTTAAGCAAAAGTTAGATAGGTAATACACTATATATAATAATGTATATATAATAATATAGATAGTATGTATAGTGTATATTCTTTGCTTCTTTCTTACGCAAAAATAGGATGCCAGAGATACCAGCATCCTATGATCTCTATGTGTACATTTCTCCTGTGCCAGTAAGCAGCCAGGTAGCTGAAATGTTATATACGCTCACCATAGGAACCATCCAGCTCACATCAAAGATGCTTCTGGAAAGATCCTCTCTTTGTTTTGTGAGGTTTCGCCTATCTATTCCATACAGCCTACAGTACGTGTTTACACCTCGGATGATCTTCTTAGCTATGAGATCATCCAGAGCCTGGTAGAACCTGGAAAGAATGTTTCTATGAGCAAGATCCTTATCCATACACGTGATATTTAAGATGATCAACGTGTTTTTTCAGCTCCAGAAGCTGAGAAACACGATCACTGGAGCTACTTATTACCTTCTCAGATGTAATAGCAACAGAAAGAGTTTTTTCTGCCTCAAACAGCTCTTTATCACTAACACCTACTTGATCCACAGACTTTCTGTATAGATCAAGAACCATACTTACCATTTTATCCATACCTATTCCTCATTAAATGTTTCCGTATTCAGTTTTACGCAACGATGATCATCATCAAACTCCAGGGCTATGTGAAAGCCAGGTACGATCCACTGGCAAAGCTCACCAGCATCCAGAGGTGATCGGCTTGAACACTCTCCCACTACCTTTGCGATCTCCTGGTATTTCATACCTTTCATGTTCCCCAGGCTTGCAAACTTATTCTTAAGATCAGATCCAGGTTTCTTCTGGCTATTCGCTACCAACATGATCAATGTTACCAAAGATCCTAATAATATGATCCACCACATATATAACTCCTTTCTTATTTTACGCTCATACAGAGCATTACACGATATATTCCATACACATCCTTTAGGCACACATCAAAAGGTGCATATTTAGGATCCTCATTAAGAGACACACATTTAACAAAGCCTTCTCCTTGATCCGATGGGGTAAGGATCTTAATTACCTTACCATTACAGGTATCAAGCACGTAGGCTTTTCCCCAGTCGATGAAAGCCCTTTCATTTATCTTCTTAACGAACACATGAGATCCGTTAGGGTACTCTGGAGCCATGCTGTCACCAGATACAGTGATGGCGAAATCGGCTCCAGTGATAGGAGATACTATCATTTCACATTCTGTCTTGCGCACAGAAGCATCAAAGTCATTAAGAGAACCACCTTGCGCAGATATAGGAACCAGAGGCAGATAGGTGATGGTTGGCTTATCGCCTCTCTTTGTAGCCTTCTGGCTTGATGGCTGGCTCTTAACTTCCTGTATTGATACACCAGGATCTTCTCCTTTCCACATAGAACCTTGACCGAAGCGCAACCAGTCCAGGTTAAGCTCTGGATAAGCCTTACTGATCCTTCTCAGTACATCTTCACGGATATTGAAGCCTACTTTATTACACCATCCGTTAGCTAGACCAACGGCATCCTCAAACGCTTTCTGAGTGATTTGCAGTTCCTCTAACAGAACCTTCACTCGATCTTTTGTTGTTTCCTGTTTCATACCGCTTTAGAGTTTAAATCTATCCAAAAACCTAATCAAATGTTAAAAAACACACTATATACTGAATTTATTTCTATTTTTTCTTGTATGTTAGAAATTAAATCTGTATATTTGCACCGTCATTATTAGAATAACGACACAAAGATAATAATATATTCTGAAATTAAGGTAAAAAATTATGGAAAATCAGAAAAAAAATCAATTTAGGCAGATTTATGATGCCTTACCGCCAAGAGCTGTAGCGGCTCCAAAGGCAAGATGGGTGGAAAGAATGGCTGAGGTTGCAATGGTATCCACCAAGACAGTACGGTGCTGGCTGGCTGGTGTACAGAAGCCAGACGCAATAAAAACAAAGGCACTCTCAGATGAACTGGGAATACCAGCAGATCAATTATTCGTGTAATCAAATGCAAGTCCGATTATGATCAAGATCAATTTTAAAAAAGTATTCGCAAAGTCCCTTATCGTGCTGGGTATCATAGGATCAACACCTGTATTTATTGGTGCGTGGTGGTGTCTTATGATGGGTATTATGCTGGCATGGCTGGGTAAAGTTTTTCTGGAGGAATGCTAACATGGCTATAACACTGGAACTATATGAGCTTAAGAATATCTGTAAGGATATGGCAGAGCTGGGAGCCGCTAACTTCTATAAGAAGATGGCTCCAGGTAAGGATCTGATCTCTCAGAGAGAGGCATACAGTGAGTATGGTGAAGCACGTGTTAAGGGATGGGTAAAAATGGAACTCGTTTCTAAACAGAGGATCGGATCCGCAAGGAACTCGAAGCTACTATACTCCAGGGCTGAATTAATTTCAGCCGAAAAGACAGATAAGCTGAATTATTACATAAACAAATAGATTTATTTTCAATTATGAAAGAAATTAAGCTACTTTCACTTGAACTGGTAAACTTCAAGGGTATCAGTTCCCTTCACCTGGATTTTACCGATAACACTTGTGTGTGCGGTGCTAACGGAACAGGTAAGACTACAGTTTTCGATGCGTTCTGCTGGCTCCTTTTCGGCAAGGATAGCCATAATAGAGCTGATTCAGCATTCAACATCAAGACACTTGATAAGGATGGTAATGTGATCTACAACCTGGAGCACTCAGTTATCGGTGTTCTTTCTGTAGATGGCAGAAGCCTCAGACTACAGCGTACCTATCGTGAGGTATGGGTGAAGCCACGTGGAACCACGGAAAAGACACTTAAGAACCACGAAACCATCTTCTACATCAATGATGTTAAGTGTGCAACCAAGAAGGAGTATGATGCTGAGATCTCTGGCATTATTCCAGAGGGTGTTTTCAAGATGATCACTAACCCAAGATGTTTCCCTACACTTCCAGCAGAGAAGCAGAAGGAAATGCTTATGCGTATGGCTGGTGATGTTACCGATGATGAGGTGGCAGCTACAAAGCCAGAGTTTGCTAAGCTCCTGGCAGAAATGGCTGGTGTACCTATGGAGAGATACCTTAAAGAGGTGGCTGCAAAGAAGAAGGCTTGCAAGGATGTTCTGGCGATCATCCCTTCACAGATCGAGACAGCTCAGAACCTCAAACCAGACTCAGAGGATTGGGCAGATCTGGATAAGCAGATCCAGAAGAAGAGTGTGAGCGAATTGGATGAGAAGTTAAAGGATCGCACAAAGGTTACACAGGATTCCTTTGAGGCTAAGAATGCCCTGGTGGTAAAACTGAACCAGAAGAAGGCTGATCTTACAGATCGTACCAACAAGATCCGTATAGAGGCTGACAGTGCTCATAACAAGGCTGTGAAGGAGGCTGATGATGCCTATAATGCCAAGATCAATGAGTACGACAAGCAGATCATCACCATCAAGAACCAGATGAGCCAGAGAGAGGGAACGCTTACAGCTACAGCTGGATCCGCTGTTACTACAGCAGACCTGGAGATCGAAGGTGTCCGCAAGCAGATCAATGCCAAAAACCAGGAGATCAAGGCACTCCAGAGCGCAAGTAATTTCCAGAACACTACACAGATCAACCTGTCTGGTATCATCAAGAAGTACACTGCCAACATCAAGGTAATGGAAGATTCCGTACAGGCTAAGCGCAATGAGTACACAGAGAAGGCTAAGGAACAGCTTGCTTCCGATCCTAACGATTTCATTTGCCCTACCTGTAAGCGACCTCTGGATGATGATGATTGTGAGGCTAAGCGCAAGGAGCTACAGAAGAACTTTGAGGATGAAAAGACCAAGAAGCTCAAAGAGATTCAGACAGCTGGAAAGCAGATGGCTTCACAGCTTGCTCAGCTCAAACAGGAACTGGATTCCTATAATACCCAGCTGAAACAGCTTAATGATTCTATCGCTGAGACACAGAAGGAGCTACAGGATGCCCAGGGAGATCTCTTGTCTCTCCAGCAGACACTACAGGAAAAGATCGAGAGCAGACCAGCTGAGCCAGACTATGCGAAGGTTCTAGCATCCGATAATGCTTACCATGATCTTTCCGTCTTGCTTGCAACCGCTGTAGATAATAAGTCGAAGGTGGAGAAGGCAACCATCCCAGATCCTATCTACTCAGAGATAGAGGCAGCAGACCAGACTTGCATCGACCTTAAGAACAGCATCACAGAGCTGCAGAACAAGATTGATAACTTCAAGGATGCCGATCCTGTGGATACCTCAGACATAGAGGAACAGAAGAAGGCTATCAATGGAGAAATCGAGGATCTTGTTAAGCGCATGGCTAAGCGTGATACCATCAAGAAGGCAGACGATGAGATCAAGAAGCTGGAACAGAAACAGGATAAGAACAACCAGGAGCTGGCTGAGCTTGAAGGTATCGAATACAATGCACTCCAGTTCCAGAAGAAGAAAGATTCCTTGCTTATGGAGCGTATTAACGGAATGTTTGAGATCGTTTCCTTCTCCTTCGTATCTAACCAGTTGAACGGTGGCGAAAAGCTAACGTGTGTATGCACTGTGAACGGAACTCCTTATCCAGACGTGAACCATGCTGGCAAGATCAATGCTGGTTTGGATATTATCAATGCGATCTGTAAGAGTGAGGGTGTGTGTGCTCCGATATTCGTTGATAACGCTGAGAGTATCAACGATGTACTGCCAACAGTAAGCCAGAAGGTGATGCTGTGCGTAACAAGAGATTCATCATTAATTATTAAGTAATATGGCAAACGAGGTTAAAAAGACTACACAGGCAGCTGGTAACGTATCAGCTAAGCCTGTAAACGCATTCAAGAACCTTCTTGATAATGCTTCTATGCGTAAGATGTTCACTGATGCGATGGGCAAGAACGCTGGTTCCTTCATTACATCTATGATTGAAATGTACAAAGGCAATGGAGATCTACAGAAATGTGATCCTACAGCCGTGGTAATGGAATGCGTGAAAGCGGCAACGCTTCATCTTCCTATCGAGCGTTCCCTGGGATTCGCCTGGATCATACCTTATAAGATCACCGTAAAGACTAAGGATCCTGTTACTGGATTCGATCACTACGATAAGGTTATGAAGCCGACATTCCAGCTGGGATATAGAGGTTTGATCCAGCTTGCTATGCGAACAGGTATGTATAAGTTCCTTAATGCTGATGAGGTGTTTGAGGGAGAGCTGAGATCCATCAACAAGCTAACTGGTGAAATAGATCTTAATGGTGTGCGAACTGGTGATACAGTTGTGGGTTACTTTGCATATCTTGAACTTACCACTGGTTTCCGCAAGACACTATACATGACGGTGGAACAGATGGCAGCACACGCTAAGAAATACTCAAAGAGTATCAAGAATGAGGTGAAGGTTACTGATCTCATTCCTCTTGCCCAGATCCTCACTCCTACAGGTGATGGTGTCGGATGGATGGCAAACTTTAACGGTATGGCTGAAAAGACCGTCACACGAAACCTTCTCTCTAAGTATGGCTATCTTTCTACTGAGCTTTCACAGGCGATCAGCTACGATATTAATTCAGATCGAAAGGTAGAGGATGCTGATTATGTAGATGTTACAGACCAGAAGATGATCGGATTCAGCGATGATAACGGCAACACATATACAATGGTTGGTGGATCGTCTGGTAATAACACAAGCCATGGAGGTGAGGGATCGGCTACTGGTGCTGTAGATGCTGCAAGTGCTACAGCTAATAATGAACCAGATCCAGGATTCTAGGCTTATGATGCTAAAAGTATTGGGATCTTCCAGCAAGGGTAACTGTTACATCCTGGAGAACGAAAGCGAGGCTCTGATATTGGAGGCTGGCATTAAGTTCCAGGATGTAAAGAAAGCACTTAACTGGAATATCGCTAAGGTCAAAGGATGCCTGGTAACTCACAGACATGGTGATCACTCTAAGTATATCAAGGATCTGTCTGGATGCTTCTACACACTGGCACTACAGGATGTATTCGAGTTCAGAGGTGTGACTGGTAACAAGTTGGTTACGATCACTCCAGGATCCAGATACAAGTGTGGAAATTTCAAGATTATCCCTTTCGAGGCGCACCACGATGTTCCCTGTGTCGGATACCTCATAGATCACCCAGATATGGGTACGCTGATGTTCCTCACAGATTCCTATGAATGTGACTACAGGTTTTCGGATCTACAGCATGTACTTATCGAGTGTAACTATTCGGATAAGTACCTGGTGGAGGCGATCAATGAAGGAAGAACCTTTGCAAGGCAACGAGATCGCCTTCTTAAATCGCACCTATCGCTTCCTGGATGCCTGGAGTTCCTTAACACCTCAGATCTAAGCAAGGTTAAGGAGATCGTTCTTATTCACCTGTCAAGCGAAAACAGCAACGCTGATGAGTTTGTCAAGGCTGTTGAGGATGATGCCAGGAAACCTAGTTATGTAGCTTATCCAGGTGCTGAGATTGATATAACACGTATCTATGGCTAAGGTTCTGATCGAGAAGATTCATGGGCTGTTTGATCTTAAGCCTCTTTATGAATATATCCGCACAAGAGCGGATGGAGTATTCAGAATAGAGGTTGTTCGGGTACGAAAGAAAAGATCTGGAGATCAGAACGGCTGGCTATGGGGATGTATCTATCCTCTTATGCTTGATGCGATGATTGATGCTGGCTGGGAGTTCACTAGCTGTGAACAGCTTCACGAATACTTCAAGAACCTATTCACGGCTGAACAGGTAGTGAACAGAGAAACTGGTGAAATCGTCAAGTTTCCATCTTCTACAGCAGACATGGATACTGTGCAATTCTCCAGCTATTGTGAACAGCTCAGAAGCTATGCCAGGGAATATCTTAACTGTGAGATACCAGATCCAGATAAATTTTGGAAAGACAATGAAAAAGATTCCTAACCACATGGTAACTGAGCTACAGAGGCTGGTTCCACTGATTATTGATAACGTTTCAGAAACCAAAAATACCAGGGTTCTGAATGCTATCAGAATGACTAAGAATATTATTAAAAAGTTATATAAATTAAAAGATATTGAAAAATGAAGGTAATAGAGGTAACAGAGAAAGAAGTAAAGGCTGCATTTGATGCGGCAAAGAGTGATGAGGTGAAGAATGTGCTGGCAGCACTCTTTTGCAAGCCAGAGGATCGTGTTAAGCCATCCCTGGATGATTACAAGAGCATCAAGACATACGAAGATGCTTGTGAGGCACTTGGTGAAGAACCTATAGAAGATCTCGGAGATCATGTAGATAAACACATTATCGCCTTAATTAAGCTGGAGACTATAAGCCGTGCTCTCTGGGGAAAGGACTGGCAACCTAAGCCAGATCCAGATGGTAGCAAGTATTTCTATTATCCTTGGTTCGCTCTATATACTCAGTCTGAAATGGATTCTATGAGTGAGGAAGATAGGGGTGCTCTGCTCGGTGCGAGTGCGGATAATGGTGCGAATGCTGGGTTCGGCTGTCTGGTTGCGAATTGTCGCTCCTCGTATTCGGGTACGGTTTTTGGGTTCCGCTTGTGCCAGGAAACAGAGGAAAAGGCTAAGTATTTCGGTGTTCAGTTCAAGGAAATCTGGGCTGATTATCTGGCATTCAATTTCACTGTAGAGAATAAATAAAATACAGATCATGGCAAAAAGAGATAAGATGATGTTCGATGTGGGCTGGTGGCTGACGGATCCAAAAGTTAGAAGCCTGTCTGCTGAGGATCGTGCCTTATTCGTGGATCTCTTATGCCAGATGTGGATCTCTCCAGAAAGAGGTGTGATGATCGGTGGATCCATCCAGCATCCACTAACCAAACGTGAGATCATTTTCATGGTTGGTGGTGATACTGATGATGAATGGCTGGATCGCCTGGTGGAAGCTGGTGTGGTGTATGTACGTCAAGATGGAGCTTATTGTAATAGCTTGATGATGCACGATGCCAAGGTAAGCGAAGCCAGGCGAAAGGCTGGATCGAAGGGTGGCAAGAGCACTATGAGTGCAAGCCGCCAGGTGGAAAAGCCGATCATTAAGGCAACACCACAACCAGTGAAAGCGAAGCCAAAGGATCCAGAAGGAAATCTTTTCCAGGATCAGCAACCTCCAGAGGAAAAGGCTGCAAAGCCGAAGCCTCAGAAAAAGCAATATGCCCAAAGCGTGACTATGACAGAGGCAGAATATAAGAACCTCACAGATCAGTTCACGGAGCCTGTTGCTAAGGAAATGATCGAGATCCTATCCAACTACAAGGGATCCAAAGGCAAGAAATATAAATCAGATTACAGGGCTATCCTCTCATGGGTGGTCGATGCTTACAAGGAAAGACAAAATCGTTATTATGGCAGCAATAAAGAATATAAACGAAATAATCCAGAGCCTACAGCCACAGATCCAACAAGCTAC
>OLQO01002340.1_pt1 | contig 10279 bp, 8 predicted proteins | sample 1672281 | NCBI WGS metagenome assembly OLQO01 (sample SAMEA3136667, study PRJEB25190) | human gut metagenome | biome: human gut; feature: human-associated habitat; material: faeces | place: Austria | collected 2013 | reverse complement strand
CAGATGCAGAAAGTGGAATAGATAAATACGAATATTACGTAATGAAATCAACAGATAGTGATTATACAAAATATGAGAGTAATATAATAACAAATTTATCAAATGGAACATACAACATAAAAGTAATAGCATATGACAAAGCTGGAAATCAAAAGGCAGTAGACTTAAAGAGTTTTGAAGTAAAAAAAGAGATAAAAAGAACAAATATATCAGCACAAGATATAAAAAATAACCCAGAAGGCTATTATGGACAAACAGTAGATTACACATCACAAAATGGACAAAATGACTGGAAAATATTTCATTCAGATGGAACAAATATATATTTAATAACAGGAAACTATGCAAAAGTAACAGATAATAATGGAAATATAGATACAAATAAATTAAATGCAGGTACAAAAATGCAAATAGTAAGTACAGCGAAAAACTATATTGTAAAGTGGAACTCATCAAATTTACCAAGTTTTAATGCAGACGTATCAAGTGAAATAATATCAAGGTTTAAAATAAATACAAGCGTATTTGATATAAATAGCAAGAAAAATAATACAAGTTATCCAAATGCACAATGTGTATCAACATTATTAAATCCAAGTTATTGGACGGGATATATAGATAGCAGTAAAGGAGATAATCAAACAGCAATAGGAGGACCAACAGTACAGCTATGGATGGATAGTTGGAATGCAAGATATCCAGAGCAAAAAGTATATTGTGATAATGCAAATGCAAATGGTTATTATGTAGGAACAAGTTCTAAACCAACATCAACAAGTTTTTTATTAAATAAAAATAAAGGAGGAGAATTATATTTTGCAAATAATTATAGTGCATTAACAGACGGACATAATACATTAAATTATTACTGGCTTGCTTCGCCTTCTGCCGGCGGCAGCGTCGCTTTGTTTCAAGTGAGCTATAACTGCTATATGAACTCTTACACCTATAAGCGGCAACGGCGATTGCGCGGTTCGTCCTGTAGTTTGTCTACAATCTAATATCTCATTAAAATAGTAAAATTAAAAAATGAAAAAATAAAAAATTTATGATGGTAGACAGAGGCGTCGATCCCTACATTTTGGAAGAAATTTTGTCGATTTATTTATTTTGATAATTATAAAATAATTTGTATAATAAGAAAAATTTTGGAAATAATCCTAATAAATAAAAAGTTATTTAGGAGGATTATATGAGAAGAGAAAATAGAAAACAAAAAAATAATAAAAATTTAAATATCTATTATTGGGGAGCTGCAGCAATAGCATTATTTCTTGTAGTATTTGCAATAGCATACATTATATATGGTAATTCTAAAACAAATACTGATAATTTAAGTATGCAAGAATTTTCAAATCTTGATACTACAGACTTAGAAGATGCAAGTTCTTCTATAGGAAAAACTGTGGATGAAAGTAAAAATGAATTAAATAATACAAACACAGAAAAAATTGCAATTAATACAAGCAATATGGAAAATACCAAAAATACAACATCAAATACAAATACAACAAAAACAACTACAACAAATAAAACAAAAGAAAATACTTCCAAAGATACAAATACACAAAAAACAGAAGAAAATAAAGAAGTTATTTTTGAAAGACCAGTTTCAGGCGACATTATGAAAGAATTTGCACAAGAAAATCTAGTCTTTTCAGAAACTTTAAATGAATGGATAACACACAATGGAATAGACTTAAGAGCAGAAAAAACAGAAGTTGTAAAAGCAGCAGCAGACGGAACTGTAAAAACAATAAAAAATGATCCAAGATATGGTTTAACAATAACAATAGAACATGATAATGGTTTTAAAACAGTATATGCAAATTTATTAACAAGCGAATTTGTAGTAGAAGGAGAGAAAGTACAAAAAGGACAAACAATAGGGACTGTGGGAAATACAGCAATATTTGAAAGCTCAGATGATACACATTTACATTTTGAAATATTAAAAGACAATGTAAATGTAGATCCTGCAACATATTTAAAATAGAAAAGGCGTGCATTGCACGCCTTAAATGTTTTTAGAAAATTAATAATGGAAGTAACAGGTTTATCTAAAAAAATAAAAATTATAAAAGACTCTTGCAAGAAAAAAATAGTTAAGGTATAATTTAAATGGAAAATTTAATTATATTGAGCACAAAGAACCAAAATCTAAAAAACAAACGTAGGGGCACGGTGTTCCGTGCCCGAAAAAACAAAAGAAGGAGAGATGTTTTAATGAACAAAGGAATTAACAGAAATAAAGGTATAACCCTAATCGCCCTAATAATAACAATAATTGTATTGTTAATCCTTGCCGGTGTAACACTAAGCATGGTAATGGGAGATAGTGGGTTATTTAACAAAGCAAATAATGCAAGCGAGCAAACCAAAATATCAAACGCAAAAGAAATAATAAGAATGCAAGTATTAGAAAATGAACTAAACAAGAAAACAAAAGATGCAAATGCAAAAAGTGATGAAGATTTGCAAACAACAGTTGAAACAAAATTAACAGAAGAAGGGTACAAAGTAGAAGAAGGAAAAATAACAATAGGAAGTACAGAAATAAATATAGCAGAAGAAATAGCAAATGCATCATCAGGAGGAGAGATAATAACTCCACCAGAAAACAAAACACCTGGAAAAGAAGACACTAGTAAAAACAGAACATTAGCAGGAGCAACAACAGGATATAGTTATAAAAATCCAGTAATACCACAAGGATTTAAAGCAGTAGATGAAGGCTCAGCTACATGGACATATAAAGATGAAACACAAACAGAAGTAACAGGATGGAATGATGGTTTAGTAATACAAGATACAATAGGAAATGAATTCGTATGGGTGCCAGTAGATGGAACAAACGTGCCATATGTAAAATGGTGTACAATAGGAAAATCATATTCGGAATGTAGTGATGATACAAATGCAATACCAGTATCAAATGAAGAAACACAAATAAACACAACATATCATGGTTTTTATGTAGCAAGATATGAAGCAGGATTAACAACAGAAACATTAAGTCAAAGTGCAAGTACAAATAATAACACAAATACAACAGCAGTAAGCAAACCAGGAACAAAAATATGGAATTATATAGATTACAATAATGCCAATACGGTAGCACAAGCAATGATAAATAATAGTGCAACATATGGAACAACAAAAAGTGGATTAATAACAGGAACCAAATGGGATACAATAATGAAATGGTATCAGAATTCAAATATAAATGTAGACACAACACAGGATTGGGGAACATATAAAAATTTTACATATAGTGGAAACGGAAAATATTTTACATATTCAGGTTCTAATCTAACAACATGGTCAGAAGGAGAATTCACAAGAACAGGAAATAGTACAAGTCAATCATACCCATATTATTTTCATGCATCTGGCTTGAATGACAATGGAATAAAGAAAAATATAGCAGATATAGGAGGAAATGTATGGGAATGGACGGCGGAAATCTACTCTAGCTACCGTGTGTACCGTGGTGGCTATGCTGGCAATAGTACTACAGATTGTCCGGCTTCTTACCGTAACTACGATAGGGACTACACTAGCTACGGTTTAGGTTTCCGTGTCGTGCTTTATGTGCAGTAGTACGGACCACTGATACCGTAGGCTATTAAAAAGAGAAAGCATTTGAAAAATAAAAAAACTATAAAAAGGCACAAAAGTTGTCAAACGGCCTGGAGATTATCCAGGCTAATTAAATATTGGAGGATAGTGTATCATATAGTGTGTAAATTTTAAAAATAATAAAATTTATGCACTATATTTTTGTTGTGCAGAAAGAAGGAAAAAAAGAAAATTACAACCAATGTATGTATTTTACATATGCAGATTGTCTTTATATACCAATAAAAGATGATTTGACAACAACGAAAAGAGCAGAATATGTAATAATTGGAGTTGATATAAATGGTTATAAAGATATTTTAGGATTATGGATTGATAAAACAGAATCAGCAAATTTCTGGAGCAATGTTTTTGAAGATTTCAAAGAACGAGGAGTGGAAGATATTATATATATGTCAAGTGATGGAATTGCTGGATTTAAAGGGACTTTAGAACGTGTTTTTCCACGTACCCAAAGTCAAAGATGTGTTGTTCATTTAGTACGCAATATATATAGTTTATGCCCAAGGAAAGAGGCAAAAAATATCATAGCAGATTACAAAAAGATATATACAAGTATCAGTTTAGAAGAAGCAGAACTTGAACTTGAGAACTTTAAAAATAAATATGAAAAAGATTACCATAGAGTTGTAAAGAAAGCACAAGATTTTATGCAATATTTAGAACCTTTATTTGAATTACCAGATGAAATAAGAAAATGTATATATACATCAAATGCAGTAGAATCGGTAAATTCAGCATTAAGAAAGGTAACTCGTGGTAAAGGAGCATTTCCAAATAAAAATTCTGTTTATAAAATTTTATATTTGAGAATATGTGAGTTAAAAGAAAAATGGAAAAAACAATAAAAAACTGGAAAATAATTCAATCTCAGATTACAAATTTATTCGGAGAAAGATATACTAAATATTTAGAAATTCAGAAAATATAGCACTTTGAAAATTAAATATATAAAAAGTGATATAGTTTTTGATTTACTATATCACTTCTATAAAAATTATTAAAAAAAAATTTACACACTAATCTTGACAAGGTCAATTAAAACCTTCTTATGATAAAATAAAGAAATCATAAGAAGGTTTTTAACTTGAAATTTTATTTAATATACTATATAATACTGTCGAAAAATAAAATGTTTAGGGGATAGTATGATAAACTTACTTTTATGTGGAAATAAAAAAGTTTTTGATGGAGCACTAACACAATTAATTTCTATTACCAATAGAACAAAAGAAGATATTAATTGTTATATATTCACAATGGATGCAACAAGATTAAAACCAGAATATGTGCCGATTGAAGATGAACAAATTGAATTTTTAAATAAAGTTATAAAATCTAAAAATATTAATAATAATGTAAAAAAGATAGATGTAACAAAAGAATATGAAGAAGAATTTTTAGGAACTGCTAACGAAAATGCTTACTGTACACCATATACGCTTTTAAGACTGCTAGCAGATAAAAAAGAAGAAATACCAGATAAAATTTTATATTTAGATATAGACATAATGGTTGGTAACGATTTGACTAAATTATATAATATTGATATAACTAATTACGAATATGCAGCAGTTAAAGAGAAATATGGTTGTTGGATTATTAGACCAGACTATATAAATGCTGGAATGCTTTTATTAAATATGAAAAAAATAAAAGAAACAGGTCTTTTAGAAAAAGCAAGAAATTTATTAAAAAGAAGGAAGCTATTATTTGCAGACCAAGATGCAATATTTTGGTCAACAACTAAAAAGCTTATACTACCAAGAATTTATAATGAACAATCAAAGTTTAATAAAAAAGATACAGTAATTTGTCATTTTTGTAAAAGACTTATGTTTAGGCCATATCCTCATACAGAAAATTATAAGCAATGGAACATAGAGGAAGTACATAAAATTTTAAAATGTTTTTATTTTGATAAAGACTTAGAAGAATATTCAAAATTAAAAGCAGAATTCGAAAATAAAGAATTAGAAAGAAGATAAAGGGAGAACAAAATGGAAGATAATTTAGAGGTAATACCAATATTTTTTGCAGTTGATGATGTATACTCACCATTTTTAGCGGTAACATTACAATCATTAACAGAAAATGCATCTAAAAATTACTACTATTCAATAAAAATATTATATACAAATATGCAAGAAGAAAACAAAAAGAAACTAGCAAAATATGAATCAGAAAATGTAAAAATAGAATTTGTAGACTTAAACTATTATATACAAAAAATACAAGATAAATTATATACAAGAGATTATTATACAAATACAACATATTTTAGATTATTTATACCAAGCTTATATCCACAATACGATAAAGCAATTTATTTAGATGGAGATATAGTTGTACTTGGAGATATTTCAGAACTATATAATATAAATATGGGAGATAATTTAATAGCAGCTGCACCAGATGATGTAATACAAAACACAAAGGTATTTCAGGAATATGCAGAAAAAGTTGTTGGAGTAGCTGATTATAGAAATTATTTTAATGCAGGAGTTCTTTTAATGAATTTAGATGAGCTTAGAAAATTTGATTTTCTAGATAAGTTTTTATATTTACTAGAAACAGTTAAATTTTCAGTTGCACAAGATCAAGATTATTTAAACAGATTGTGCAAAGGAAGAACAAAAATAATAAGTATAGCCTGGGATAGAATGCCAATGCCAACAGATAAAATATCAGATGACGAAATAAAACTAATACACTATAATTTAGCATATAAACCATGGCATTTTGATAATGTACTATATAAAGAACACTTCTGGAAATATGCAGAAAAAACAGAATATATAGACGAAATAAAGAAAATAAAAAAAGCATATACAGAAAGCGATAGATATCAAGATATGGAACAATATAAAAAATTACAAGCATTAGCACAAAAAGAATGTGACTGTGTAGGAGACGACAGAAGCTTTAGAAGAACCATTGAAGAAGATTTAATAAAAAAATCTCAAGATAGGTTAGAGGTTTTAGAAAAAATAAAAGTTTTAGAACAAAATGGAGTTTTCGATGTTGATGTTGAAGATGACCCGGAAACAATAAAACTAACAGCAGATAATGTTGATTATTTAAAAGAAAAACGTTATAACAAATTAAAAAATAAAGTTGCAAATAAAATGGGAATGAAATTCTTAAACGATTTATTAAAAGATAATAAATTAATTATAAAACAAGTTATAGGAATAGAAAATTTACAAAAAGTAAAAACAGGAGCAATTATAACTTGTAATCACTTTAACCCATATGATTCTTTTGCAATAGAAAAAGTATTTAGAGAATCTGGGCAAGCAAAAGAAAAGAAATTATATAAAGTTATAAGAGAAGGAAACTACACAAACTTCCCTGGACTATATGGATTTTTCTTTAGAAATTGCGACACATTGCCATTAAGCTCTAGCAATAGAACAATGATAGAATTTTTAAAAGCAGTAGATACAATATTACAAAGAAAAGACTTTATTTTAATATACCCAGAACAAAGTATGTGGTGGAATTATAGAAAACCAAAACCATTAAAAAATGGAGCATTTAAAATGGCAGCAAGAAATAATGTACCAGTAATTCCAGTATTCATAACAATGCAAGATAGCGACATAATAGGAGAAGATGGTTTTCCAGTACAAGAATATATAATTAATATTGAAGAACCAATATATCCAAGTGAAAACCTAACTGAAAAGGGAAACACAAATGTAATGAGAGACAAAAACTTTGAAGTATGGAAAAATGTATATGAAAAATTCTATAAAATACCATTGGAATACTTAACAACAACAGAAAATGAAAAAGAGGAAGATGCTCTATGAAAGAGCAAAAAATAATATATTATAAAGATGAACTAAATGATGAATTTTCAGGACCAAAAATAATACCAATAAAAATAGATGAAAATTATAAATATAAACATGGAAAAATATGGAATATATGCTCATACATAATACAAAACTTTTTAAGTATGCCAATAAAAGTTTTATACAATAAATTAAAATTTAGGCTAAAATATATAGGCAAAGAAAAAATTAAAGCCTACAAAAAACAAGGATATTTTATATATGCAAACCATACACAACAATTTGCAGATACATTTATTCCAAGTGTTGCAATATACCCAAAAAGAAATTTTTTGATAGTTAATCCGGAAAACATTTCAGTAAAACCATTTGGAAAACTAGTTGAAATGTTGGGAGCAATTCCAGTGCCAGGGAACAAAACAGCAATGAAAAATTTCTTAGAAGAAATACAAACAAAAATAAAAAACAAAAACACAATAACAATATATCCAGAAGCACATATATGGCCATATTATACACATATAAGACCATTTAAATCTGTATCATTTAAATATCCGGTAGAATTAAATGCACCATTATTTTGCATAACAAATACATACCAAAAATGTGGAAAAAACAAAATAAAAATAGTATCATACATAGATGGACCATTTTTTGCTGATAAAAGCCTAAGTAAAAAAGAACAAAAAGAAAGTTTGCGAAATAAAGTATATGAATGTATGGTAGAAAGAAGTAAAAATAGCAATATAGAAAAAATAAAATATATAAAAAATTAATATTAAATATTGTAGGTGGGTAGGTGTATATGCCTACCCAAAAAAATTTACATAAAATAATTCAAATAGTAATTTGTCGCTGAGAGTATCTTTCTAATCATAAAGAAAAATGAAATTAAAATTAAAAGTGAGTGATATGCTCATTTTTAGTATTTTATATAAAAATTTATTGAAAATATTGAAAAAAATATTTTATTATGTTAATATAAGAACATTAAAAATGTAACAGGTAAACTTAGTTGTCAATTGACAAGGAGGTAAAGCATGAAAAAGATAAAAAGAGTTTTATACCCAGAAAAAGATGTATATGGAGGAGGAGAGATTGTAGCAAGAGTTTATATGGAAGACTTAGAATATCCAGTGTATATACTACGGTCAGGAAGAACTATGTATACTGCGGATACATATATAGGTGTCAAAAATTCGATATTTGTTGGTTACAATGAAATAGGTAGGCTGAAACGTAAAATTAACAAAAAAGTTAAACAAGGTTATATTACAGAAGAGCAGGGAATTAGATGCATTTTAACGACTGTATGTAATATTGTTGAAGATGAATTAGGACTTCTTTAAAAGATATTCATGCTAGATATGATTTAAAGCAAGAAAAAAGTGGTTACAAATGTAGCCACTTTTATTGTAGGAAAGTCTTATGTTTTAAGTTAGGATAAAAATTCACAATATAAACACAATTATATAATATAATTAATTGAATAATTTAGAAAAAAAGCAAATAATGGTAAGTTTGTGTTGACGAAGATTTATATTAGTAATAATGCTACTTTAGCTCGGTTTAATTTTGATTGAGGGTTACTCAGTTGGATAACAGAGAAGCTGAAATGCCTATGTGACAAATTATAATTTGTAAAAAACTATCAACCGATAGCAACTACCGAGGTATATAATACAAATTATTGAGGAACATTCATTAAAAAATTAGCCTATATTGAATAGGCTAATTTTTTAAATATAAATAAAAGTAAAAAAAATATATTTTTGTAGTAATTAAATTTTTTATAATACTCCACCTAAAACTAAAATGCCAATATTATCATTGTATATTTCATTAAATTGAGACAATGGCAAAGGACTGATTCCTTCTCCTACTTCAATGGTATAACCAGGCTTGCTATAAGTTTGAATAAACCAATCTTTATAACCTGCATAGGTAGATTCAGGTGGCGTTGTTTCTAAAGTATAACCACTAACTTGGCTAAATCTTTTTCCAATAGCTTCAGCATTTGCAGGATTGAATTCATCATATTTCCAATAAATTACCTTTCCCTGTGAATGGTATGCAAGTATTAAATTAAAATTATGTCTTAATGTAAAATTATATAAAGCAAGAGCTTCTGGTTCGGTTAAAGGTCCAAAACCTACAAAATCTCTTGGTGCTGGGGAAGTAAAGCCTTGTTCATATTTTATTTCTTTTGCTCTTTCCCAGCCAGCAGGAAACTGTAAATTTAAGTCCACGCCATTTATATTTGCTTTCCAACCATCTGGAAAACTAATTTCAGGATAATTACCTGCAATACGTCTTGCTTGAAGAAAAGCGGAATATGTATTAGGCAAGTTTCCATTAATTAAATCAACACCATCTGGATTAATCATAGGAGCGATAAAAATAGAAACATTTTGAAATAAATATTTAGCGTCATAACCAAATATTTTGGTATTATTTACGTATGCTTTGCAATAATCTTCAATAAACTTCATTAAAACTAAAGATGTTATCCATTCGTTAGCATGAATAGCACCAGAATAGAAAACAGTTTTAGAACCATTGCCAAGTCTTATACAAGAAATAGGTTTTCCGAGAACACTATCACCAATTGTTTGAATATTTAAAAAAGGATATTTAATGTTTAAATAATAAATGTCTTGTGCAAGTAAGGTTGATGTATATAATTGGTTTGTGTTTACAATATTTTCATCCATAAAATCACCTAAATAAATATATGCTAAAACTTTAATTATATTCTTCAAGAAATAAAAAAACAATATTTGGTCAATTAAAAAAGTAAATTATAATTAGAAAAGGTAACTTCTATTTACCGA
>OLQO01002339.1_pt1 | contig 10280 bp, 9 predicted proteins | sample 1672281 | NCBI WGS metagenome assembly OLQO01 (sample SAMEA3136667, study PRJEB25190) | human gut metagenome | biome: human gut; feature: human-associated habitat; material: faeces | place: Austria | collected 2013 | reverse complement strand
GTCATGTCGATTCCTCCGGTCTTTTTGTTGCGCGCTTTGCAGGCGCACTTAAAATGCCCGCATATGCAATAAAGCATATATGTTTTAAGCTAATTATATCGTTCCTCGTATAAAATAGCAATATGTTAAGAGGGGAAAAGCGCGGTTTTAATTTAATATATACAAAAAATAATGGTAGCAGACAGAAAATATAATTAATTATTTGTATTTGTATATGAAAAATAGGATGCCCTTTTCACCGGGTTTTCACAGATCACACAAAGACTTTACACATTTTTTTAAAAATATTTTTAAAACAGAGAGAACATACACAGTATATTTGGAGGTTAAGGAAAATGAAACGACGGCGTAAAAGGCTTATGGTGATCATCCCGTTTTCTACTATGACCAGGCTTGCGGATAATGTACTGGATGTGACCATGTTTTACGCATCCGGAGCAGATGAGGATAGCCTGGAGCCGGCAGAAAATGCGTTTACAGAGCTTCTGATGGAACGCTTTGAGCAGGACGAAGACGCTTTTTCCATTGTGAATCAGTCAGAGATCATGGAAGCCATGTCTGGTGTCACCAACACCATGTCTCTGATGATCGGTGTGCTTTTTGGCCTGTATCCGGCTAACAAGGCAGCATCCAGGAAGCCTATTGATGCGCTTCGGTATTCTGGCTAAAAAGAAATTTTAATAACGTGATTTGTGAGATGGATTTTTTGTCAGAACAAATCGCGTTTTTTTATCTGGAAATCCGCACATTGATAAGGTATAATCTATAACAGTTAGAGGAATATCTCTGCCAGGAGGACGGAACTGCCGGCAGGGAACTGCCGAGAAAGGGATGACAGTAAATTTGAACATCGTGGAGAAATGTGTTTCATGCCTGAATATAAAAGAATCTTATGATCTGGCCAGGCGCATGGAACAGGAAAAAACAAATCCGGTTCTGGGATACCGTACAGCAGGCTCCCTGGCAGAGCGAAAAACCGGAGATATGCTTTTGGAAGAAATGAAAAAAGCCGGTCTCACACAGGTAGAAAAAGATAAGATCCGTGTGGATGCATGGGAATTTAAAAAAGCGGTGATGCGCTGCCATGACAGAGAGGGAACCTGCCGGGAGATCCAGCTTGGCGCATATCAGACGGATTTTAAGACCAATGGCTTTCAGAGGTTTGATCTTGTATATCTTGGAAAAGGTACAGCTGACGAATATAAGGATATTGATGTGAAAGGAAAGCTGGTTCTTATCGAGATCAATCAGAGAGAAGAATGGTGGATCAACTACCCGGTGTATCAGGCACACCTGAAGGGTGCAGCAGCTCTGATCGCCGTACAGAGCAGAGGATACGCACAGATCGATGATACGGCTTTGAATGCACAGGATATCGCAGGACCTTCCTGTGCACCTGCATTTTCCATGTCACGGGCAGATTTTCTTATGATCCGTCAGCTGATGGAGGAGAAAAATGAGAATGGGAATCGTGTTCCGGAGCTTTCCGTGGAATTTGATGCGGACACAGAGGTGATCAAAGACCAGTATACCTACAATATCGTTGGCAAAATCCCGGGAACCGATTCGGATTCCATGATCCTGTTAAGTGCTCACTATGATTCCTATTTTGAGGGATTTCAGGACGATAATGCGGCAGTGGCCATGATCATTGGAATTGCCAGGGCGCTGCTCCGTGGTGGCTATAAACCTCGCCATACTATTGTGGTATGTGCGCTTGCAGCAGAAGAATGGGGGATTTCCGACACGAAATATGACTGGTCCACAGGCGCTTATCGTCAGGTGTTTGAGGCAAGACCAGAGTGGTCGGGACATGTGATCGCAGATCTGAATTTCGAACTTCCGGCCCATGCACACAGCACCAGGGATGCAGTGCGCTGTACCTATGAGTATGCGGATTTTGTACGTGGATTTGTGGACGCAGTGCAGATGCCGAAGGGGATTTATCCGGAGGGTATGACTACACTGTATCCCATTGAGACCTGGTCGGATGATTTTACCATGGCGATTTCCGGGATCCCGTCCATGGTCAATGATTTCAGCGGTGGTCCGTTTATGGAAAATTATTATCATTCCCAGTATGATAACCAGGATGTTTATGAGGAAGAAGTATATAAATTCCACCACGAATTTTATCTGAGGCTCCTTCTTGCTATTGACAGTCTTGCACTGCCGCCGATGGATTTCGGACGGGCACTGGCCGGTAGTATTGAGAGCTTGGATCTGGATCTGTGTATGCAGACCGGCGCCAACGGTGTTCTCCTTCTGGAAAAAACAGAAGAAGCGAAAAAAGCAGCTGCCATTCTTTCAGAGCAGGTGCGCCGCTTCAACAGCATTCCGGAAGAAAAACGTGACTGGAAAAAAGCCGATGCCATCACCGAAAAGCTTCTCGGTGTATTTCGGAAATCCCAGGATTATCTGGTGCGTCTGGACTGGGATGACAATGTGATCTTTCCGCAGCAGGCAGTGCAGAACAATCTTTATGCACTGAAGAAAGCGATGGGATATCTGGAAAAAGGAGAGATCGCACCTGCGCTGGAGGCTTTTTACAGTATTGACAACAACTGTTATGCTTTTCAGTTTGAGCGGGAAGTCTTTTATCATTTTACAGAATATATCTTGAAGCAGTCCCCGGATCGCCTGATGTGGGGAAAGGGCAGGATCATCCACCATGAGAACCTTTATGATCTTGTGGAAAGGCTGAAGGAAAAGAAGCCGGGTGACAGCCTGGAGGCAGAAAAGCAGAGCCTCAAGGAAGCCTGGGAAAGACAGAAGCGTTATTATGCGGATGATATTGAATATCTGATCCGTGCAGCGGAAAAGCTCAGGAATCTGATCTGCGAGGTCAGTGATATGTTTGAAAAAGGAACAGAATAAAACCATACCTGGAGGAAAGAATGGAAAGCCATAATTTATACCGAGTGAAAGAAGAAGATCTGGACAGGTTGATCCGGATATTGACCGTATGTTTTTCGGAGGATCCTCTGTATCATGCACTGATCCCGGACAGGGATACCAGAGAACGGCTGATGCCGGAGCTTTTTACCTGTGATCTTACGGAGTTTTTTGAGACCTGCGAGATTTATGCAGACAGCAGTGAGTTGAACAGTATCCTGGTAGTATCCGACGGAACGGAGCATGAAGCAGCCTTACATAATCTGATGGTGGATTTTTTTGCCCTTCTGAAAACAGATGGCTATCTGATCAAAGAGGATCCAAGTCTTGCGACCTTGCGGAAATTCATCCAGGGAAAAGACTATCTGAATTCCAGCTGGACTTCCCAGCTTCATACAGCAGAAAGACTTCATGTGATCTATCTGGCAGTGGCGCCGAAGATGCAGCATCACGGTCTTGCTGAAAAGCTGATGGATGAGGTGATCAATTATGCGGACAGGCATAAGTTGATGATCTCTCTGGAAACCCATAATCCGGCAAATGTTTCTATGTATGAGAAATTCGGATTTAAATTATACGGCATTGTACAGAAAAAAGGATTTGATCTGAAGCAGTACTGCATGATCAAACAGGCATAGGAGGAATTACGATGAAACGAAAATGGTGGCATGACAAAGTGGTATATCAGATATACCCCAAGAGCTTTTATGATTCCAACGGAGACGGGATCGGAGACATCCCGGGAATCATCAGCAAGCTTGATTATCTTAAGGAACTGGGAGCAGATATCCTCTGGCTTTCCCCAATCTATAAATCTCCCCTTGCAGACCAGGGATATGACATTGCAGATTATTATGCGATTGATCCGAGGTTTGGGACCATGGAGGATATGGATCGTCTGATCGCAGAAGCGAAAAAAAGAGAAATGTACATCCTTATGGATCTGGTGGTAAATCACTGCTCCGATGAGCATGAGTGGTTTCAGCAGGCCATTAAGGATCCGGACGGAAAGTATGGAAATTTCTTTTATATCCGGGACAAAAAGGATGGCAAAGCTCCCTGCAACTGGAGAAGCTATTTCGGTGGTCCGGCATGGGAAGAGCTTCCGGGACATCCGGATAAACAGTATCTCCATGTATTCCACAAGAAGCAGCCGGATCTCAACTGGGAGAATCCTGAAGTAAGAGAGGAAGTCTACAAAAACATCCGCTGGTGGATGGAAAAAGGGCTTGGCGGATTCCGTATTGATGCCATTATCAATATCAAGAAGAAGCTTCCGTTTTCCGATTATCCTGCCGATCGTGCAGATGGGCTCTGCAGCGTCGGGAGGATGCTGGAGGAGGCAGAAGGGATTGGAGAATTTCTGGGAGAGATGGCTGAGAAGTGCTTTCATCCCTATGATGCTTTTACTGTAGGAGAGGTCTTCAATGAAAAGGAAGATGAGATCAAAGATTTTATCGGAGAAAACGGATATTTTTCATCCATGTTTGATTTTGAAGAAACCTGTTACGGAAAGAGCGAGGATGGCTGGTATGCATCCAAACCGTACCTGACTCCGGAAGAGTACAAGAAGTGTATTTTCCATACGCAGAAAAAGATTGGGGATACCGGCATGATCTCCAACATTATTGAGAATCATGATGAGCCAAGAGGTGTCTGTCACTATATTTCTCCGGAAGACCGCTGTCCGGATTCAAGGAAGCTCCTGGCAGGTGTTTATTTTCTGCTGAAGGGAATTCCGTTTATTTATCAGGGTCAGGAGATCGGTATGGAAAATATGGAGTTTACTTCTATGGATCAGATCGATGACATCAGTACCATCGATGAATACCAGGTAGCGCTCCGTGCCGGATGCAGTGAAAAAGAAGCGCTTGATGCTGCTTCCGCATTTTCCAGAGACAATGCCAGAACTCCGGTACAGTGGAGCGCAGAGAAAAATGCGGGATTTTCAGAAGGAGAGCCGTGGCTTGGGGTCAATCCCAATTATAAGGAGATCAATATAGAGTCTCAGTTAACGGATAGTAACTCCCTCCTTTCTTTCTACAAAAAGCTGACTGCACTGAGAAAAGCTCCGGAATATAAAGAAACGCTTGTATACGGAACATTCGCTCCATATCAGGAAGAACAGAAGAATCTGATCGCATATACAAGAAACGGTGAGAAAAATCTTCTGATCCTGGGAAATATGCAGGCACAGTCACAGAAGGTATCTTTGCCGGGAGAAGTAAAAGAGGTGCTTCTGAATAATCAGAAAGCTGTGGAGATCACAGAAAAAGAGATCATTTTGAAACCGTATCAGTTTATCGTTCTGGAGACCGCTGTCTAATGCGGCGTCAGAACAGCAGAGAAAAAAACAATAGCTATTTAGCTGACAGTCTGTTAAAATAAATGTTCGGCTGAAAAAACAGCCGTAAAGAAAGAGAATGAGAATTCAGAAGGGAATAAAGTATGCTGAAGATAAAGAATTACGTAAAGGCAGAAAGCCTTGAACAGGCATATGAACTGAACCAGAAAAGAACAGCCTGTGTGCTGGGCGGTATGGTCTGGCTGAAAATGGGAAACCGGAACATCATGACAGCCATTGATCTGTCAGGTCTTGGGCTGGATACTATTACAGAAACAGAAGAAGCATTTGTGATCGGCTGCATGACACCACTTCATGCGCTGGAAACCCACAAAGAGCTGAATGCCTATACAAACAGTGCTATCCGTGAAAGTGTACGGCACATTGTGGGTGTGCAGTTTCGAAACTGTGCCACAGTGGGCGGAAGTATTTTCGGAAGATTCGGATTTTCCGATGTACTGACCATGTTTCTGGCACTGGATACCTGGGTGGAGCTGTACAATGGCGGAACCATTCCGCTGGCACAGTTTGCATCCATGGAAAAGGATAACGATATCCTGGTAAATATCATTGTAAAAAAACAGCCGCTGAACAGTGTGTACTTAAGTCAGCGGAACAATTCCACAGATTTTCCTGTGCTCACCTGTGCGGCCGCTCTTATTGACGGAAAAGCAAGAACTGTCATTGGGGCCAGACCCGGAAAAGCAATGATCGTGGAAGATGAAGAGGAAATCTTAAAAGATTTTGTACAGATGAATGCACAGCAGAAAAAGGATGCAGCAGCATCTTTTGCCGCATATGCAGCGGAACATGTTTCTACAGACAAGAACATGCGTGCTTCAAAAGAATACAGAAGTCTTCTTGTGAAAGTCCTTACAAGAAGAGCCTGGGAAGAGATCGGAGGGAGAGCAGAATGAATATCACTTTCTGGCTGAATGGTGTAAAACGGCAGGCAGAGGTACGTCCGGATGAACTGCTTCTGGATTTCCTGCGGAAAAACAGCTGTTACAGCGTAAAACGTGGCTGTGAGACTGCAAACTGTGGTCTCTGTACTGTGCTGATGGATGAACGTCCGGTACTGTCCTGCTCCATGCTGGCTGCCCGCGCAGACGGGAAACGGATCGTGACTCTGGAGGGAATGCAGGAGGAAGCAAAGGAATTCGGCGCTTTTATGGCAAATGAGGGAGCAGAGCAGTGTGGCTTCTGCAATCCGGGATTTATCATGAATGTATTTGCCATGTTAAAGGAACTGGAAGATCCCACAGAAGAGGATATCCTGGAGTATCTTTCCGGAAATCTGTGCCGTTGCTCGGGATTTGTGGGACAGACCAGAAGTATCCTGAAATTTCTCGACTATAAAAAAGGACAGGAGGAAGGAAAATGAAATACGTAAACAAGCCGGTGCCAAAAACAGATGCAATGTCGCTGGTAACCGGAAAACCGGTCTATACCGATGATCTCGCACCTTCTGACTGCCTGATCGTCAAGATCTTAAGAAGTCCTCATGCCAATGCCTGGGTGGAAGAGATCAAGACAGATGCTGCAAAGAAGATCGAGGGGATTGCCTGTGTTCTGACCTATGAGGATGTTTCCCACAAAAGATTTACCCTGGCCGGGCAGACAGCGCCGGAGATCAGTCCATGGGATCGCTATATCATAGATAAGCATGTGCGTTTTGTAGGGGATCCGGTTGCCATCGTAGCCGGTGAGACAGAAGAGGCAGTAGATAAAGCCTTGAAACGCATTAAGGTAAAATATCGTGTGGAGGAAGCAGTTCTGGATATCCACACAGCCAAGGATAATCCCATTCTGGTGCACCCGGAGGATGACTGGTATATGCCGATCCCGGCCGGCGGAGATAATAAGCGTAATCTCTGTTCCTCCAATGTAGAAGAAGTGGGTGATGTGGATGCCATGCTGGAAAAATGTGCGTATACAGTAGATCAGGTTTACCACACAAAGGCAAACCAGCAGACCATGATGGAGACCTTTCGTACCTACTGTTATATGGACCATTTTCAGAGACTGACGGTGGTTTCTTCCACCCAGATCCCGTTCCATATCCGAAGGATCGTAGGAAATGCGCTGAACATTCCGTCTTCCAAAGTTCGTGTGATCAAGCCTCGTATCGGCGGGGGCTTTGGTGCAAAACAGTCTTCTGTCAGTGAGGTTTTCCCGGCGCTGGTAACATGGGTTACCGGGCGTCCGTCCAAGATCGTTTTTTCCAGAAAGGAATCCATGATCGCGTCTTCTCCGCGTCATGAGATGGAAGTCCATATCCGTATGGGTGCAGACGAAAACGGTATTGTAAAGGCGATCGATCTTTATACTCTTTCCAACACTGGTGCCTATGGAGAGCATGGGCCTACAACCGTAGGACTTTCAGGCCATAAATCCATTGCGCTGTATCGTCATACGGAAGCCTACCGTTTTGCCTATGATGTTGTTTACACCAATATGCAGGCAGCTGGCGCTTATCGTGGCTATGGTGCCACACAGGGTATTTTTGCTGTGGAGTCTGCAGCAGATGAGCTGGCTCATAAGATGGGGATGGATCCGGTAAAATTCCGTGAGCTGAACATGCCTATGGAGGGAGAGGCACTTCCAGGATATCCGGATGTACCGATCAACGGCAGCTGTACCATGGATAAATGTATGGCAAGAGCCAAAGAGATGATGGACTGGGATTCCAAATATCCGTTCCGTGATATGGGTAACGGCAAAGTACGGGGTGTCGGTATCGCTATGGCCATGCAGGGCTCATCTATTGCAGGGATCGATGTCGGCGGAGCAGACATTAAATTAAATGAGGATGGTTCCTATACCCTGGCACTTGGATGTTCTGATATGGGAACCGGCTGTGATACCATTCTTGCTCAGATGGCAGCAGACTGTCTGGATACAGATATGAAAAATATCGTGGTATTCAGTGTGGATACAGATATTTCTCCCTATGATTCCGGTTCTTATGCATCTTCTACAACCTATGCAACCGGAAATGCCGTGATCCAGGCCTGCGGAGAACTCAGAAAGAGAATCCACGCTTTTGGCGCACAGATGCTTGGAGTATCTGCAGAGGATTCTGATTTTGACGGAGAAAAAGTCCGCACAGAAGACGGAAAAGAGGTAACGCTGCAGCAGATCGCAGGAAAAGCGACCTGTGGAGTCTGCAGTGAGCTTCAGGTTGTAAAAGAATATTCTTCTCCGATCTCTCCGCCACCGTTTATGGTAGGTGCCGCTGAAGTGGAGGTCGATAAAGAGACCGGACAGATCGATGTCATTGATTATGTGGGCGTGATCGACTGTGGAACTCCGATCAATCCAAATCTTGCCAGAGTGCAGGCAGAAGGCGGTATCGGTCAGGGAATCGGAATGGTTCTGTATGAGGATGTGCAGTATACAGATAAGGGAAAAATCCGTAACAATTCTTTTATGCAGTATAAGATCCCCAATCGTATGGATATTCCGAAGGTGCGGATCGAGTTTGAGAGCAGCTACGAGAAGACAGGTCCTTTCGGTGCAAAATCCATTGGTGAACTTGTGATCGATACACCTTGTCCGGCTATTGCCAATGCGGTTTATAATGCAACAGGTGTACGTGTCAGAGAGCTCCCGATCACTCCGGAGAAGGTTGCAATGGGAATCCTTGCCAGAGAAGCCGGAGAGAAGGTGTGAAATGCAGGAGCTGATACTGGCAATTGCCGGACTGATCCTGGAGCTGCTGGTATTTTTCTGTGCAGGAAGTCTGCTGACACGGATACTGAAAATGAAGGCGGAAGTAACCATGGAACTGGTCTTGGGATATCTTCTGTATTTTGCGGCTTTTGAGATACTTGCAGTTCCTATGACACTGAAATGGGTAAAACTGAGTACCTTTTCGTATCTGTGGATGGTGATCATGGCAGCTTGTGTACTGGCAGCATGTCTGTTTGCGCATAAACTTTGGAAGGGACAGCTGGACCGGATAGGAGAAACATTTCGGAAGCATTCACTGCTGCTGCTTTTGACCGCTGCGGCAGTGATCCTGCAGTGTTTTCTGGTGGCTGCATATCAGGACGTTACTGCAGATGCAACACATTACATTGGTGCAGTAAGCACTTCCGTGTATACAGACACTCTTGCCCGATACAGTCCGCTTACCGGTGTTATCCAGAGAAATTTTAATCTCCGCTATGATCTTTCTGCATATCCGATGAACAATGCGGTGTGGTGTGTCCTTCTGGGCATCCACCCGATCGTTCAGTCCAAGGTCGTGATGTCTGTGATCAACATGCTGATGATCAATCTTCTGATCTACCAGATCGGAAAAAGCTTTTTTCGTGGAGATGAAAAAAAAGCAGACCTGATGGTTCTTTTTGTGTGTCTGATGCAATTGTTTTCTTTTTCTATCTATACAACAGGAACCTTTGCGTTTATGCGGGTTTATGAAGGGAAGGCCCTGCTGGCAAATATTTCCATTCCGGCAGCGCTTCTGGTAAGTATACGGCTCTGGCTCAACAAAGATGGCAGAAATAAAGAGAGCTGGGTGCTGCTTTTCATTGCTGCAGTCAGTGCGTTGACGTTTTCAGGATCCTCCCTTATTTATCCTGCAGTAGTCAGTACGGCGATCCTTCCGGTGATGGTGCTGAAGAAAAAGCTTTCCTACGCGATTCCCTATGCGCTTTGTATGCTGCCGGGATTTTTGTATGCCCTGGTTTATTTTTCGGCGAAGCTTGGATGGATCGCATTTCCGGCATCATAGGAAACTGGGAAGATACTATGGATAGGAGAAGAAAATGGCGGGAGTAACGATCGAAGAACTGGGATTACTGGAGCGGCTGTCTGCTGCCTGTATTTTTTCTGGCAGGTGTACTCTGGGATATTTTTTACCGCAGGAGAAAAGAATCCAGAGTGTTTCTGTATTATCTGATCTTTCTGGCACTTACGGTTTATAACCCGGTTCTTGTAAAGTATGTGATACCAAAGGTACATTTTGAAAATGAATATTATCGTTTTATCTGGATCCTTCCGGTGATCCCGGGGACTGCCTATTATGCTGTAC
>OLQO01002306.1_pt1 | contig 10408 bp, 8 predicted proteins | sample 1672281 | NCBI WGS metagenome assembly OLQO01 (sample SAMEA3136667, study PRJEB25190) | human gut metagenome | biome: human gut; feature: human-associated habitat; material: faeces | place: Austria | collected 2013 | reverse complement strand
TCTTATTTTTAGAGAAGAAGAAAGAGAAATGAAACCTTATTGTGATTTAATGGGGGTTTCGATGACACCATACAGTTCACTTGCTTCTGGAAGACTTTCTAGACATCCAGGAGAAACATCTAAAAGATTAAAAGAAGATGCCTATGCTAAAGGAAAATATGATGAAAGTGAAAAAGAAGATCTTGTTATCATTCAAAGAGTTGAAGAACTTGCCAAAAAAAGAAATTGTTCAATGTCAGAAATTTCTTTAGCTTGGTTGATGTCTAAAGTAACTTCACCCGTTGTTGGTGCAACTAAATTAAGTCATATTGATACAGCTTGTAAGGCTTGTGATTTAAAATTAACAGTTGAGGAAATGAAATATTTAGAAGAATGTTATAAACCACATCCATTAGTGGGTGTCATGAAAGAAAATAATCAATAAAAACAAGAAAGATTCTTTTCTTGTTTTTTATTTTTTGTTATATTATAAAAGATGAACAAGAAAGAGAGTAGATAATATGGGTATTGTAGTAATTGGTGCAGTTTTTGTAGATATTAAAGGATTTCCACTAGATGCATATATTCCAACTGGAAGAAATGCAGGACATATTAAATATATTCATGGTGGTGTAAGTAGAAATGTGGTAGAAGATATAGCAAACATTGAATTACGTCCAACATTTTTATCAATTGTTGATGATAGTGCTTTGGGAGAAGATGTTATTCGTAAATTACAAAGACATAAAGTTAATACAGAATATGTTCAAAAAATTCCTGAGGGAATGGGAACATGGCTAGCTGTATTTGATAATGATGGTGATTTGGCAGGTTCTATTTCTCAACGTCCAAATTTAATGCCAATTTTGGATTTAATTAATGAAAAGGGCGATGAAATATTCAAAGATTGTGATTCAATTGTTTTAGAAGCAGATATTGATCCTGAAATTATAAAAACTGTTTTAGATTATTCAAAAAAATATAACAAAAAAGTATTTGGTGTTATTTCGAATATGACACTTGCAGTTGATAGAAGAGACTTATTACAACAATTTGATTGTTTGGTATGCAATGAATTAGAGGCAGGTATTTTCTTTGCTGAAAATTATAGTAAAAAAAGTCCAAAAGATTTATGTGAAATCATTTATCAAAAAGTTTCTGCAGGAGCTATTAAATCAATGGTTGTTACAATGGGAAGCAAAGGAAGTATTTATGCCGATCATTTAGGAAATAAAGGAATCTGTCCTGCTAAAAAAGTAACTGTTAGAGATACAACAGGTGCTGGTGATGCTTTTTGTGCAGGGTTAACAATAGGACTTACTTATAGAAAAGATCTTTCTGATGCAGTTGAAATTGGAACAAAATTAGCAGCTTCTGTTATTACATCATCAGAAAATGTATGTCCACGTTTTTTACCACGTGAATTGGGATTGGATATGGATGTATCTGATTGTTAAAAATATCCTAAAGGATTAGGATATTTTTTTTGACAGTCTATAAATAAAGTTATAGAATATGTGCAAGTAGGTGAATTTTATGGATTTAAAGAAAATAAAAATAACAAAACAAGCTAAAATATGTTTGAGTCTCCTTATAGCCATTATCATGCTTCTTTTTATCATTATTATTTTGTATAATGATAAATTTTATCCAAATACCTCAATAGGTGGAATAGATGTTTCAAATATGACTTTGTCAGAAGCTAAAAATGCTGTTCAAACGGATTTGAAAAATCATGTTCTTGTTATTAAAGGTAGAAATAATGCAAAATATGAATTAAGAGGCGCGGATATTGATTTGAATGCTAATTATGAAAAACAAGTAGAAGATTGCTTTAAAAAGACACATGGATTATTTTCGTTTTATAAAATAATTTCAGGTGAAGATTTTGATGTAAATTTTGATGTTTCTTATAATAAAGAGGCCTTTAAAAATAATCTTTCTCAATCATTTTTAATAACAGGAGATAATTATACAATTACAGCACCAGTAGATGCACATGTGGAATATGATAAGGTTGCTAAAAGTGGTAAAATTATTAAAGAAAAACAAGGAAATCAATTAGATCAAGATAAGTTTTATAGTTATGTTGAAAAGTCTATTCAACAATTAAAGGCAAAAGTCAATTTAGATAAGGCAAATGTTTATTTAAAACCAAAATATGTACAAACTGATAAAGAGGTACTAAATGAGCTAAGCCAGTATAATAATTACTTATGTCGTTGGGTTCGTTTTGATATGGGTGAAAAACACTATGAAAAAATTTCCCCTAAAGAAATTAAAGATTGGATAGTTATTGGTGATGATGCTTCTGTTTCAATTGATCAAGAAAAAATGGCACAATGGGTTGAAAAATTCTGTTTGAAATACAAAACAGTAGGAAAAACAAGAAAATTCAAGTCACATACTGGTGAAGTATTAGAAGTATCTGGTGGAGATTATGGATGGCAAATTGATTATAGTCAAACTGTTGATCAAGTTTATAAAGCGTTGACAGAAAATAATACGCAAAGTGATGTAGATGCATATGTAAAAAATAAAAGTAATACAAACAAGAAAAAATTACTTAAGAAGTTAGAACCTATTTATAAAAATAAAGCTTACAAAATGAACTTTGAAAATCCAACAGAAGATTATAATACTCAAACATATAGTGAAGTAGATATTTCAGAGCAAATGGTTTATGTCTTCCAAAATGGACAAGTTGTTTATAGTGCAAAATGTGTAACAGGACTTCCAAGTGATGCAACACGTTCTACTAAAACAGGATGCTGGTATATAAAAGATAAAAAACTCGAATATACTTTAACAGGTGCGGATTATACAACACCAACTAAATATTGGGTTCGTATTACATGGACTGGAACAGGATATCATTATATGAATCGAAGTGATTGGGATAAATGGTCGCCTGAATTATATAAAACAAGAGGTTCCCATGGATGTGTTAATTTACAATTAGAAGATGTTAAAAATATTTACAATCTTGTTTCTATGAGAGACATGGTATTTATACATGATTAGAAACCATCGAAAGATGGTTTTTTAATTTGCAAATGAATTGCATATTTATTGACATAATAAAAGAGGAATGCTAGAATCTAGTAAAATGCAAATGAATTGCAAATTAGAGGTGGTAATATGCGTTATAAAACGAAAACTTTTCAATTGATTGAAAATTACTTGAAAACGTGTTGTGATAAATGCTTTCGAGCACATGATGTTTACGATTATATCGTAGCAAATGAAATGAAAGTAAATATCTCAACTGTTTATAGGAATTTAGAACAGTTTGTTGAAGCAGGACAATTAATTAAATATAAATCGGGGAATAATGATGTTTGGATGTATCGTCTCAATCAACAGTTTAGTCAATGTCATGAACATCTTCATTTACAATGTAAAGAATGTGGAAAAATTATTCATATAAAAAGAATCGATGGATTCTATCATCGCAATGCTAGAAAAAGATTATAAATTCTTTTTAGACTGTGATATTTCTACTATTGGTGGTTTATGCAAAACATGTAAGATGAAAAAGGAGTTAAAATGAACAAATTATTAAAATACACATTTATGTTATTATGCTGTTTTTTGCTGATGGGATGTTTACCTTTAGATAAAGAAACAGATAAAAAAAGTATTGTTTGTACAACGTATGCCCAATATAATTGGTTACAAGAAATTATTGGGGAGAATAATTCAACATTTGAACTTACTTTACTTATTAAAGATGGAGCTGATTTACATAGTTATCAGCCAACAATTCAAGATTTAGCAAAGGTATCATCTGCTGACTTATTTGTATATGTTGGTGGAGAATCCGAACAATGGGTAAGTGATGCGTTAAAAGAAGCAAAAAATAAAAATATGTTAGTTGTTGATATGATGGATGTTTTAAAAGAGAGAATCAAGGAAGAAGAACATGTGGAAGGAATGAAAGAAGATCACGACGAAAATGAAGATGAAAGTGAATATGATGAACATGTTTGGCTTTCACTTATTAATGCACATGAAGTGGTTCGCTATCTATCAAATGAAGTGCAAAAATTAGATGATGTCCACAAAAAAACATATGAAGAAAATACGATACGCTATTTAAATGATATTGATGATTTAAATCATCAATATGAACAAGTGGTAGAAAATGCCACTACTAAAACATTACTTTTTGCAGATCGTTTTCCATTTAGATATTTACTGGATGATTATGATCTTAATTATTATGCAGCTTTTCCTGGATGTTCTGCAGATGTCGAAGCAAGTTTTTATACGATTACTTTTCTAGCAAATAAAATAGATCAATTGGATTTAAAAAGTATTTTTGTTATTGATCAAACAAATTTAAAAATTGCACAAACAGTTAAAGATAATACAAAAAAGAAAAATCAAAAAATCATGTATTTAGATTCTTTACAGTCAGTTGATGATCAGAAAATCAAGGATGGTTATAGTTATTTAAAGGCAATGAAATATAATTTAAAAGTGCTTAAAAAGGCATTATAGAATAAGGAGATATTATGTCATATATAAAGGTAGAAGATTTATCATTGGGATATGATAGTGAAATTGTTTGTTCAAATATAAATTTTGAAATTAATAAAAATGACTATTTATGTATTATAGGAGAAAATGGGGCAGGGAAAAGTACCTTGATCAAGACAATTTTAGATTTAAAAGAAAAAAAAGCGGGTAAGATTTTATTTTCTGAAAATTTAAAAAAATCAGAAATAGGGTATCTTCCTCAACAAACAGTTGTTCAAAAAGATTTTCCAGCAACTGTCTATGAAGTTGTTTTATCAGGTATGTTGTCACAATTAAAATATCGCCCTTTTTATACAAAAAAAGAAAAAAAACATGCAAAACAAGAAATGGAAAAATTGGGAATTACGCATTTACAAAATAAAAGTTATCGCCAGTTATCTGGTGGACAACAACAACGTGTTTTATTAGCAAGAGCTTTATGTGCTTCAGATAAAATTATATTATTAGATGAACCAGTAACTGGTTTGGATCCTCAGGTTACACAAGAATTTTATGGCTTATTAAAATCATTAAATGAACAAGGAATGACTATTGTCATGGTTTCTCATGACTTATCTGTATTAAAATATGCAACACATGTTTTATATTTAAAGAAAAAAGTTCCCATTTTTATGGAAAAAGAAATGTTTATTGAAAGGTATGGAAAGGAGATTTATAATGACTAATTTTATTGCAACATTACAATATTATTTTTCTTATCCTTTTGTACAGTATGCTTTAATTGTTGGAGTTTTAATTGCTTTATGTTCTTCATTATTAGGGGTAACACTTGTTTTAAAACGTTTGTCATTTATTGGGGATGGTCTTTCACATGTTGCCTTTGGGGCAATGGCTGTGGCGACGGTTTTACAGTTTACATCACAAACTTTATTTATCATGATTGTTACAGTTATTGCAGCTATTTTTCTTTTAAGGACGGGGCAAAATACTAAAATAAAAGGAGATTCGGCTATTGCTATGCTATCTGTAGGGGCTTTAGCTATCGGTTATTTAGTAATGAACATTTTTTCAACTTCAGCTAATGTTTCTGGAGATGTTTGTTCAACGCTTTTTGGGTCAACAACAATTTTAACTTTGACACATTTTGAAGTAGTCGTTTGTATTGTTATGTCATTGCTTGTTGTGTTGTTTTATGTTTTATTTTATAATCGAATCTTTGCAGTTACTTTTGATGAAGAATTTATGAAGGCAACGGGCAAAAAAGTAGAATTATATAATTTGATTATTGCTGTTTTAACAGCCGTAATTATTGTTCTTGCGATGAATTTAGTAGGTTCATTATTAATTACAGCTTTGCTTATTTTTCCAGCTTTGTCAGCAATGAAAATAATGAATAGTTTTAAAGGAGTCGTTATTTATTCTGCGATTTTATCAGTTATTGGAGCATTTGTAGGAATTATATTATCAATATTGTTTTCAACTCCTGTTGGAGCAACTGTTGTTTTTATTAATATTATGATCTTTATTATTAATTGGATAATTTCAATATTTAAATAAGTGATTGAAAATCCTTTCTTTTCAAAAAGAAAGGATTTTGTTAAAATATACGAGGTGATTATAAATGGATGGAATATTATTAATAAATAAACCTGCAGGCTATACAAGCCATGATATTGTAGGAATAGTAAGAAAAAAATTACATACAAAAAAAGTAGGACATTGTGGAACATTAGATCCTGATGCAACGGGTGCACTTGTTGTATGTATCAATAAAGCAACAAAAGCAATTCAATTTTTGATGAGCGATACAAAAGTATACAGGGCAACTTTATCACTAGGGAAAAGTACAGATACATATGATGCCAGTGGAAAAATATTAGAAGAAAAAGAAGTTGGACAAATATCACAAGCACAAGTTATTGATGTTTTAAATTCATTTTTAGGAAAATCTAAGCAAAAACCGCCAATTTATTCAGCAATTAAAGTAAATGGTAAAAAGCTTTATGAGTATGCAAGAAATGGTGAAGAAGTAGAAATTAAAGAACGTGATATAGAGATTATGATGATTGAATTAATTGATTTTTCAAATAATGAGATTGTTTTCGATGTTAAATGTTCTAAAGGAACCTATATTCGTTCTTTATGTGTTGATATTGCTAAAAAACTAGGGTATCCAGGACATATGTCTCATCTAGAAAGAAGACAGGCAGGGCGCTTTTTAATTACTGATTGTATTACTTTAGAACAGTTAGAAAATGATGATTATTCTTTACATTCAATAGATGACGCTTTGTGTGGTTTTCCTCAATTAAAATTAGATGATCCAACGCCAGTTTATCATGGTAAACAAATTAAAAGTGATTTGACTGGTCAAGTAGCAATTTATGATAATCAGAATCATTTATTAGCCATTTACGAAAGTACGGGACAAGGATATTTGAAAAATGTTAGAGGTCTATGGTGATGGAAATCATTCATTTGTCAGTTGATACTCCCATGCAAGTTCATGATTCTGTTTGTGCACTAGGCTTTTTTGATGGTGTTCATTTAGGACATCAACAACTTTTAAAAGAGGTTGAACATATTGCTAAAGAAAAGGGACTAAAAAAAGCAATAATGACATTTTCTGTACATCCTAAACAAATTTTAGAAAATAATGATTATCATTATTTGATGTCATTATCTGAAAAAATAAATATTTTAAAACAATGGCAATTTGACTATTTTTATATTATTGATTTTGATCAAACTGTTGCAAATTTAAAACCCAATACTTTTTTACAAAATTATATTATAAATCATCAAATAAAACATGTTGTATGTGGTTTTGATTTTCATTTTGGGAAAAAAGGAATGGGCGATGTACATGTTTTACAAGAAAATAAATCATTTGATGTAACTGTCATAGAAGAGTACAGTGAGGATGCATTAAAAGTATCTTCATCGTACATAAAAAAGTTGTTAAATGAAGGAAATATTGAAAAAGCAAATCATTTATTGACACGATTTTATCGTGTCTCTGGACAAGTTATTTATGGTTTGCAAAATGGAAGAAAGATTGGTTTTCCTACGGCCAATATTGATTATGGACATTATGTTGTTTTAAAAAAAGGTGTTTATGGGGTCTATATAACTATTAAAGGAAAGCAATATAAAGGAATGGCTAATATTGGTTATAATCCTACAGTAGGGCTTATTGATAACTTATCTTTAGAAGTCAATATTTTTGATTTTGATCAAGATATTTATGGTGAAGATGTGGATGTGGATTTTGTGTTTAGGGTAAGAGATGAAAAGAAATTTAAATCTTTAAATCATTTAAAAGAACAATTACAAAAAGATAAAAAACATATTGATCAATTTCTGGATTAATATGTTTTTCTTTTGTCTAAAATATAAGAGGTGAAGAAAATTGCTTTATATTCATTTATTTCTAGCAAATTTAATATGGGGATTAAATGTGATTGTTACAAAATTAAATTATGATTCTTTTCATCCTCTTTTTTTAGCAATGCTAAAGATACTTTTTTCTGTATTAGCGTTGCTGTTTTATATTTATTATAAAAAAATTTCTTTTGAAAAAGTATCTATAAAAAAATTAATAGTGCAAACAAATTTAATTAATGTTATTAATTTTTTGTTGACATATTATGGTATGCAATATGTAGAAGGGACGATGACAGCAACGATTAATTGTTTAGCACCAGTTATGATGTTTATTGTATCTGTTTCTTTGTGCAAATGGAATTGGAAAATTCTGATCTCATTTATGATAAGTTTTTTAGGATTTTTAATAGCCATTCATTTTCGACTTTTTAATATAGGAAAGGGAATCTTTTTTTTAATAACGGCATTGTTTATTTACAATTTTGGTAATTATCGATTAAAAGATATTACACATAATCCATTCATTTATAACTTATATATGTTATTAATAGCTTTTTTTGAATTTATTGTTATTTTGTTGTTTCAAAAGAATGATTTATTTAAAACAGTAAACACTTTTTCTTTATGGTTATTTATTTTAACTTCTGGAATTGGATATGCCTATATTCAATGTGTTTATTTTTTATCAATTCATTCAATAGGTCCTTTAAAAACAAGTTTTTTTATGGCATTTAGTCCTGCTTTTACCTATTTTTTCTCTTTGATTTTATTAAAAGAAAAATTTGATTTTTTGGTTTTAATTGGATTTATAGTGATTTTTACAGCTTCGTTTTATTTTATCTCAAAGAAAGAAAATTAGATTTAGACAAGTATATGACTTCATGATATACTTATATTTAGAAATGTGATTAAAAGAGGTTGTTAACATGAAATATTTGAATGAAATTATAAATGTATTAGGAATGAAAACAATTATTATTATTTCGGTAAGTATTTTAGTTTTGATATTGGTTATTTTGACATATCGCTTGTTAAAATTAAAACATTATCGTAATGAAATTGTTGATTTAGAAAATAAAATGAATGCAATTAAATCCTTACCTATTCAATATCGACTAGGAAGGGTAAAAGGAATTGCTAAAAATATGCCAGAATTGCAAGAAAAATATGAAACTTATGATGCAAAATTTGCTGAATTAACAGATCTTCAAAATGATGAAATCATTCCGCTTGTTAATGATATTGATGAAGCACTTTATTATCGAAAATTACGAGGTGTTCAAAAAAAGATGAACTCTTTAGAGGAACAAGTGATTCATTATGCAAAGGAATCAAAACAACTTTTAAAAGATATAGAAGTTATTACAGAAATTGAAAATATTCAAAGATTAGAAATTATCAAAGTTAAAGAAAAATATCGTGCTACAAATGATAACTATGCACAGATTCGTTTTAAAGTTGAGGACTACGTTCCTAAAATACAAGATGTATTTCATGATATTGATGAACGCTTTGTTGAATTAGAAAATTATATGAATAATCAACAATTTGAAGAAGCTAAGACATATACAGAAGATATTTCAAAATATATCGATGCTTTAGATCAACAGTTAAGTGATTTACCTACATATATTTCTGTTGTTCGTCAATATTTACCAAAACGCTTAAATGAACTAAAGTCAATTATGCAAGATATGCAAGAAAAAGATTTTGCTGTTGAAAGAATGAATGCTACGATCCGTCTTTCTAAGATTGATAATGATTTACATGAGACAGAAAAAAATATAAAGAATTTAAAATTGGAAAACGTTGGACAAAATATAGAAGTCATGACGGATGAGTTAAATCTATTGTATTCTGATTTTGAAAAAGAAAAGAATGCATATGCACTCTACGAAGAAAAACGAAATGAATGTTATAAATTCGTTAATAAGATAGAAAGTGGACTTTTAGAGGCTAAAGAAAGTATTCATGAGTTAGAAAAAAACTATATTTTAGATGATTATACGATTACAATAGAAGATGATTATAATCAATTTCAATCAATTGTTGATGATTTAGCGGAAATTACAAAGATTATTGAAACTAAAGATTTTTCTTATATAGAAATGATTGATGATTTTTCAAGAATTGTTGAACAAAGTAAACCATATAATGATTCTTTGATTAAACATATTGAATTAGCAGAAACATTACGTATTCAAGAAAAGAGAGCTTTGGATGAGTTAGACAATATTAATATTGTTTTATTAGAAATTAAATCTGAAATTAGAAATAAACATTTACCAATGATTAGTGAATCTTATCAAGATTATATTGATGACTCTTATCAAAAAGCAGATTCCATCTTAAATTTTATTAGAAAAAGACCAATTGATTTAAAGAGTTTGTCACTTCAAGTAGATGCTGCAAGAGATGTTATTTATAAATTGTATGATAATGTGCATAATTTGATTGTTACTGCTGAAATGGTAGAGGATGCAATTGTTTTTGGAAATAGATATCGTTCTTCATTTTTAGAAGTTAATACAGAGCTTACAAAAGCGGAATTACTTTA
>OLQO01002304.1_pt1 | contig 10414 bp, 8 predicted proteins | sample 1672281 | NCBI WGS metagenome assembly OLQO01 (sample SAMEA3136667, study PRJEB25190) | human gut metagenome | biome: human gut; feature: human-associated habitat; material: faeces | place: Austria | collected 2013 | reverse complement strand
CCATAAATGCAGGGAAAGAGAAAGTAAAGTTCCTACCGATAGGTAGTACCCTAGTATCCAGTAAAGTTTCTTGTTCTCCGGCTGATCAGCTGCTACTAAATAACAGAGATAACAGGTTAAAGATAAAATAAAGAATAAAGTAATGGGAAAACGCTTCAGATTAATCTGGAGCGCCCCATTGAAGGTCTGAATTGTTTTTTGTAACCAGTGCCTTAGCATTTTAGTGAAAAATCAGCTATTACAACTCACTTTCTTTCAATCGTTCTGCATTCTCTGCAACAATCAGATGGTCGATACAATCCTGGATATCCCCGTCCATGAAGGCTGCCAGATTATAGATTGTATAGTTGATGCGGTGGTCGGTGATACGTCCTTGCGGATAATTGTAGGTACGTATTTTTGCCGATCGGTCTCCGGTAGATACCATTGTTTTTCGTTTGCTGGCAATGTCGTCAATGTACTTTTGGTGTTCTTTATCATATATAAAGGTACGCAGGCGAGAAAGGGCTCGTTCTTTATTCTTCGGCTGGTCACGGGTTTCGGTACATTCTATCAGGATTTCCTCTACTATTCCGGTGTTGGGGTTCTTCCAGTTGTAGCGCAGGCGTACTCCGGATTCCACCTTATTTACGTTCTGTCCGCCGGCACCACCGCTTCGGAAAGTGTCCCATTTGATTTCCCCTTCGTTAATTTCCACATCAAAAGGCTCGGCTTCGGGTAAAACGGCGACTGATGCGGCTGAAGTATGTACACGTCCTTGGGTTTCGGTGGCTGGTACACGTTGCACACGATGTACGCCCGATTCATATTTCAGAGTGCCATATACTTTATCTCCGGTTACGGAGCAGATAATTTCCTTAAAACCTCCTGCTGCTCCTTCATTGGCGCTGGATACTTCCAGTCTCCAACCTTTTGTCTCGCAGTATTTGGAGTACATACGGAACAAGTCGCCTGCAAAAATGGCGGCTTCATCACCTCCCGTACCACCGCGTATCTCCAGAATGGCATTTCGGTCATCTTGCGGATCCGCAGGAACGAGTAACAGTTTGATTTCCTCTTCCAGTTCTGGGATGCGGACTTCGCAGAGATTTGCCTCTTCGCGTGCCATCTCTTTCATCTCCGGGTCGGATTCGTTAGTCATGATTTGTTTGGCCTCTTCCAGTCCATTCAGGCATTGTATATATTCTCTACGGGCTTTCATGATGTCATTCAAGTCCTTGTATTCCTTGGTGAGCTTGACATAACGTTTTTGGTCAGCTATGACATTAGGGTCTGTAATGAGGGTGGAAACTTCCTCAAAGCGAGCCACTAACCCGTCTAATTTCTCAAGTAATGTATTATTGTTTTCTGCCATTCTTTTCTAAACATTTATTTGCGACATACCAAGTGAGTAATATCCACCCAAGTATGGCAAGTACTTTTCTTACTGTATATAGTATGTCATGCCAAGTTGTTTCATGACCCCATGCGGTAGAGATGAAATACAACTCGCGTATTGTATCAATCGTAACTAATGAGCATATTATTGCTCCTATGCCATAAAAAAATCTTTTTTTCAATGTAGCAGGCTTGGAAGTGTTATTATAATATTGCTTGTCAGTATTTGAATTCTCCAAACTCACTTTTGATAATTAGCTCCTTCTTGTCACTTTCTTCTATACGTCCCACGATCTTCGCGTCAATATTGAATGACTTGCTGATGGCGATCACCTCTTCGGCATGTTCGGGTGAGAGGTAAACTTCCAGGCGGTGGCCCATATTAAATACTTTGTACATTTCTTCCCAATCGGTGCCGCTTTGTTCCTTGATGGTTTTGAACAGAGGGGGAACGGGGAACAGGTTGTCCTTTACTACACGGCAATTGTTTCCTACAAAGTGCAGGACTTTGGTTTGAGCACCGCCTGAGCAGTGAACCATTCCGTGAATTTCAGGTCGGAGCGCATCCAGTAATTTCTTCACTACCGGAGCATAGGTACGGGTAGGTGAGAGTACCAGCTTTCCTGCATCCAGCGGACTTCCTTCCACAGCATCGGTCAGCTTCAAATTGCCACTGTACACTAGTTCTTCGGGTACTGCCTTGTCATAGCTTTCGGGATACTTCTCGGCCAGGTATTTTGCGAACACGTCGTGGCGGGCACTGGTGAGTCCGTTGCTGCCCATGCCTCCGTTGTATTCTTTTTCATAAGTAGCCTGTCCGTAAGATGCCAGACCTATGATGACGTCACCCGGGCGAATATTGGCATTGTTAATGACATCGGTACGTTTCATGCGGCATGTTACGGTAGAATCTACGATGATGGTACGAACCAAGTCACCTACATCAGCAGTCTCGCCTCCGGTAGCGTATACGCCTACACCCATTTCGCGAAGTTCGGCCAACAGTTCATCCGTTCCGTTGATGATAGCGGAAATGACTTCACCCGGAACGAGTAGCTTATTACGGCCGATAGTTGATGAAACCAGAATATTATCTACTGCACCTACACACAACAAGTCATCGATGTTCATAATCAGTGCATCTTGTGCAATGCCTTTCCATACGCTTAAATCGCCGGTTTCTTTCCAATACAAATAAGCCAGTGATGATTTGGTACCTGCACCGTCAGCGTGCATAATGTTGCAATATTCAGGATCTCCGCCTAGAATATCGGGGATGATTTTACAAAAAGCTTGCGGAAAAATACCTTTGTCAATGTTCTTAATGGCGTTGTGCACATCTTCCTTGGATGCTGACACACCGCGCTGCATGTATCGTTGATTGCTCATGAGTTATATATTTTATTCAATTGAATGTGCAAAAATAGTTATTATTTTGCTTATAGCCTTGAGTTTTATGAAAATAAAAGAGGAGAAGGGATTTATTCTGTTCCCATATTATTGCCGTTCCTGTTTTAGATTTATTGCTATGCTCTTATTTTTTAGACGAGTAAATTTAATATGTATATCGAACAGGCATTAATATCATACACTATTTATATGTTACAATGCCTTGTCAATATAGCGTTATAAAGAAAGACGCATAGTACAACCACCCCCCCATCAATATCAAAGATCTTAAAGACTATAAAAGAAAACACGGCCTAATTTAACGTGAAATATAAAATTTCCCCGTCACCTCATCGTTTTCATTATCAGTATGTTCCGGTGTGAAAATATCTGTAAAGGCCCCGAAACGGTTGGTAATCGCCGGTCAATGTACCACATTGCGCCCACCATACCCATAGCGGCAAAACTCCAACAGATGTACCTTGCCGGCAGTATGTTACCATGAAAACAGCTTTATGGCTTTATTGCTTCACCTGTGTGAAGCGGCAGTTTCACACTGGTGACAACGGCTATTCACCCGAATGACAGGGCCTGTTCATCTGGGTGATGGTACAGATGGTGCACTCTTCTTGCACGGATACTGCCGTAAATATACCAAGATTACGTATCCAATATGACAACCGGCATCTGACGAGCTGGCTTCCGCAAGGAAAAACGAAAAAAAACACTTTGTGGGGATACAGAAAATTCTGTCACTTCATGTCGTTGTATATCAGTATGATACGGTGGCGAGACAAAAACATTGCAGTGCGGAAACAAAAAATAACAGTACGTAAAGTTTTATCAGATTATAACTTAACGACAAAGATGGATATGCCCGGCAGACAAACTTTTTGAGAGCCGGGCATCTGCAACGACATAATGTGTCATGCCAAAGAAGCAGTTTGCATTTTATTTTAGATTTTCATCAGTTTGATACAACCGATTGAAGAATAAACTTTTAGCGTAGTATTTGAGAAACAGAGGTAACGATTTAGCAACCGTGCGAATATCAGCGATTTGCGGTGCTATGCTGTCAAATAACTCTTTGCATTTATAAAGTTAATAAAATTATTCGGGGAATAATGCCTACTATCAAAAAAACTGCATCCTATCTTTGTAGATAGTCCATATAAAAAGAATGCAACCTCACAAATTATAGCTATCTTTGTGATTGAAACTCAATGCATCAATTACAATGGCAAAAATTACCGTTCAAAATACAGATATTAGCGTTGTCAAATACAATGAAGAAGACTATATCAGCCTTACAGACATGGCAAGAAGCCAACTGCAAGAGCATATTATCTTCCGTTGGCTTAGCCTTAAAAGCACTATCGAGTATCTTGGCGAATGGGAAATGTTGTATAATCCCGATTTTAATTGTACCGAATTCGGTACAATTAAAAATGCGGCAGGAAGCAATAATTTTGTGCTTTCGGTGAAAACGTGGATAGAAAGGACCAGTGCAATTGGTATTCGTTCTAAGGCTGGTCGTTACGGTGGCACATATGCACATCGGGATATAGCATATCATTTTGGTATGTGGATTTCTCCTAAATTCCAATTACTTCTTGTTAAGGAGTATCAGCGGCTAAAGACAGAAGAACAAAGGCTGCTCGGTTGGTCAGCGAAACGTGAATTGTCTAAAATCAACTACTGCATACATACTGATGCCATAAAACAAAACCTTGTTCCGATGGAAGTCACACCGGTACAAGCAAGCATTATTTATGCCAATGAAGCCGACGTACTGAACGTGGCGATGTTTGGTATGACAGCAAAACAATGGAGAGAAGCGAATCCCGAACTGAAAGGCAACATCCGTGATTATGCCACTATCAATGAACTTATATGTTTGTCGAATATGGAGAATCTAAATGCTGTGTTTATCGAACAGAATATGACACAAAGGGAACGTCTTGTTAAACTAAACCAAATAGCTATCCATCAAATGAGCATATTGGAAAGTAATGATAATCAAAATCGTAAGTTGTTGAAATAAAGATTATGAAAGACAATAAGAATTACGATTATACAGATGAATTTAGCTCTATGGTTCATTCTGCAAGATTTATAAATGCGGCAGAGTTGTCCGGACTGTTCTTTTCCGCTCCTAAGTGGATAACCATTTGGATGAAATTTCGTAATGTCATGGTGAAACCTTTGGGGTTGAAAAAAGAAAGAGATTTATGGGATTTGGTACATATTGAATCCGAGAATATAGCAACGGTATGCAAAAATGATAAGCATCTTGATTTAGAAATTGCGTTTATAACCGAGAGCACGGAATGTGATAGCCAACGCATATCTGTCAGCACAAAAGTCAGATTCCATAATAGTTTAGGAAAATGTTATTTTGCCATAATCAAACCGTTTCACAATTTAATTTGCAAGATACTCTTACAACGGGCAAAAAATAATATTGAAAAATCTTTTTACAGATAAGCATTTTAATGTGTCAGTAATCAATAAAGAATATGAATGCAGAATATAAAGTTGGTGATTTTATTTATAATGCAGATATTTATGATGGGTTGAATAATTCTCTGTCCGATTTGGCGTTTTACAAAAAATGGCTACCTCAAAATAAAGATGCTAAAATACTTGAACTCTGCTGTGGCACGGGTAGACTTACGATTCCAATAGCAAAGGATGGGTATAATATTAAGGGAGTTGATTATACTTTATCCATGCTTGAACGGGCAAAAGAGAAAGCATTTCAAGCTGGGTTAAAAATAGATTTTATTGAAGCGGATATTAGAGAATTAAACTTAGGAGAAAAATTCGATTTTATTTTTATTCCGTTTAATTCAATCCATCATTTGTATAAAAATGAGGATTTATTTGATGCATTGAAAGTCGTAAGAAATCATTTGAAAGAAAAAGGTTTGTTTTTATTGGACTGTTTCAATCCTAATATCCAATATATTGTTGAAAACGAGCGGAAGCAACATGTTATTGCCGAATATACAACCAATGATGAAAAAAAAGTGTTGATAAAACAAAGCATGCACTATGAAAGCGCATCTCAAATTAATCGTATAAAGTGGCAATATTTTATTGATGATAAATTTCATTCAGTCCAAAATATGGACATGAGATTGTTCTTTCCCCAAGAGTTAAATTCATATCTCAAACAAATAGGATTTAATATTATCCATAAATTCGGGGATTTTACAGAGCAAGAATTTGATGACAATTCAGAGAAACAAATATACATTTTGGAACTTAAAAAGTAAGGGTAAGATTATAAAATCATAAACGAAATACAACAAAAATACTGTTTATCTAAAAGTTACAAGCAGTATTTTTTTATTGTATTCAGTAAAATGAACGGTTATATTTTTATCTCTCTGCTTTTCCTTTGTGGTTGTGTTTATTTTACGATTGTTCCGACAAAGGTTTGTGCTCCTGCATTATTCAAGATATATACTGTATAGAATCCGCTGGGTAATGAGGCTATGGACATTTGGGGTGCATAAACAAAATATTTTATTTCTTCACCGGTAGCAGTAAATATTTTCACTGTCTTTGCCTCTTTTATTTCAGGCAGGGTGAGAATATCTCCGTCATTTAGTAAAGGCATGTCCGTTTCTGAAATTGCATTCAGTTCCAAGGGAGCACTTTCGTTTCCAAAACGGTCGGCAGCTGTTACGGCAAAATAACGTTTTTGTCGCCAAGGTGAAATAGGGGTATATTCGTATTCCGTATGGGTGAGATAGGTTTCCAGTAAGTTTCCGGCATCTGTGATATCTACCGGATAGGTATCCGAGGCATAAAGATGATAGGTGACAAGACCTCCGTTGTTATCTGTGGAAATCTGCCAGCTCATGTGCATTTTGCCGTCCGGCAACAGTTGCAGGGAAGGCATGGCCGGAGTGGATGGGGGGATGCTGTCCATCCAGGTCATTGGGGGAATCAATGCCGGAGTGGTATAGAAATTCTCTTGGAGTTCGTCCCAAATGCCTTTGGTGTTGTTCAATAGAAAACGATTGCGGAAGTAGGCTTGTCCGTTTAGTTTTATCTGACGGGTGAAATGAAGTTGGCGGACTATTTCGTCCAACGGCCAATTTTGTTCGTCGGGAGAGAGGAAATAAATGCCCAAACCTGGTACTATCCAGCGGTTACCGCAATTCTCTTTCCAATCCAATGCAAAAGGATAGAAATTATTTCCCTGAAAATACATCATCGGGAACAACGCATCATGAATACCTTCTTTTAGCCATTTCTGAGCATCTTGGTAAACTACATGATAAGCGTTCCATCCACGGGAGGGATATCGGTTGGTATCTCGGTATTTGCCAATAGGGGAACTGCTGACTTTCACCCAGGGTTTGATAGTCTTGATGTCGGTATAGAGCCTATGCACAATATCTGTGATATTATCACGCCGCCATTGTTTCAACTCCTTACCTTTGCCGTATTTCCGGTAGGTGTCCTTGTCGGGAAAGTTGTCGGCTTGCTCAGGGTAGCGGATGTAATCGAAATGAATGCCGTCTATATCATAACGGGAAGTTATTTCTTTTACGATGCATGACAGATATTCTTTGGTTCCCGGATTTCCCGGGTCCAAGTACCAGTTACCTTTATAAAGTTTGCAAATAGTCCGGTTTTTCCGTACTACGGAGCTACGTCCTTGCAATTGTACTTGACGGGTGTTTCCGGCAGGAATCGTAACAATCCATGCATGTAGTTCCATGCCGCGTTTGTGGCATTCTCCGATGGCGAAAGCCAAAGGGTCATATCCGGGATTCCCTCCTGTGCTACCTGTCAGTGATTCGGCGAAAGTTTCTATGGCGGAAGGATAAATCATATCTCCGCGCAGACGGGTTTGCAACAATACCGTATTGAAATTGGCGGCTTTCAGACGATCCAGTATATCACATAATTCTTTTTGCTGACGCCGGATGCCTGATGCGTTTACTGCCTTGTTACGAGGCCAGTCCATTCCTCCGAGCGTAGTGAGCCAGGTGGCACGGATTTCATATTTAGGTTGTGAGAAAACGGGTGATAAACTCACTATGACTAGTAATAAAGTTATAAAGAATGTTCGCATTTACTTTAATTTTAGGGCAAAGATACGAAGTAATCAATTAATTCGTTACTTTTGCCCCAACAAAACAAAAAATAGAATATGATAACCTTTATTATTGCATTATTGGTTCTTGTAGGCGGATACTTTTTGTATGGAAGTTATGTGGAACGTGTGTTCGGTCCTGACAAGATAAGGAAGACACCTGCCCTGACCATGGCGGATGGCGTTGACTTTATTCCACTTCCTACTTGGAAGATTTTCATGATTCAATTTTTGAATATAGCCGGCTTAGGACCTATTTTCGGTGCTATAATGGGAGCGAAGTTTGGTACGGCGTCTTATTTGTGGATTGTTTTAGGTACCATTTTTGCCGGGGCGGTACACGATTATTTGTCCGGAATGCTTTCCATTCGGCATGATGGCGAGAGTTTGCCGGAAATTATCGGTCGTTACTTGGGCCTTCCCACAAAGCAGTTGATGCGCGGTTTTACGGTTGTGCTGATGATATTAGTCGGAGCGGTTTTTGTGGCAGGACCTGCCGGATTGCTTGCCAAACTTACTCCGGAGTATATGGATGTTACTTTTTGGATTATAGTCGTATTTGTCTATTATATGTTGGCTACATTGTTGCCGGTAGATAAGATTATAGGAAAAATATATCCGTTGTTTGCCATTGCTTTATTGTTTATGGCGGTGGGGATTTTGGTGATGTTGTTATGGAATCATCCGGCATTGCCCGAAATTACGGACGGGCTGCATAATACCCACCCTGCCGGATTACCAATTTTTCCTATCATGTTTGTTTCTATTGCTTGTGGGGCAATCAGTGGCTTTCATGCCACACAATCTCCGTTGATGGCACGTTGTATGAAGAATGAGAAGTATGGCCGTCCTATTTTTTATGGAGCGATGGTGACCGAAGGGATCGTGGCATTGATTTGGGCTGCTGCCGCTACTTGTTTTTTTCATCAAAATGGTATGGAGGAGAGTAATGCTTCGATTATTGTGGACAGCATAACCAAGGAATGGTTGGGTACGATAGGAGGTTTATTGGCTGTACTGGGGGTAATTGCCGCTCCTATTACCAGTGGAGATACCGCTTTACGTTCAGCTCGTTTGATTGTTGCCGATTTTATGCATTTGGAACAAAAAAGTATAGCGAAACGTTTATTGATTTGTATTCCTATTTTTGCGGTAACTATCGGTATATTGTTGTACAGTCAGCGTGATGCGGCGGGATTTGATATGATATGGCGTTATTTTGCCTGGTGTAATCAGGCTTTGTCTGTGTTTACTTTGTGGGCGGTCACTGTTTTTCTGGTACGTGCGAAAAAGAATTATTATATTACCTTGTTTCCTGCCTTGTTTATGACGGCTGTATGTTCTACTTATATTTGCATTGCTCCCGAAGGATTGGCACTTTCTGATTATGTATCTTATATAATCGGTGGTCTTTGCACGTTGGTAGCCGCTATAGGGTTTGTAAGTTGGTATAGGAAACAAAACAGCATAGTTTATGAAAAAATATAGAAAATCGATTTGGTTGCCTGTCGCTTTGTTGGTTTATACTACAGCGATGGCCGTTTATTTTATTCCGCGTAATACGGAAATAAGTGATACGGAAAAGTATCTCACAGTAGGTTTATCCTATATGATAATAGCGTTGTTATGGATTGTCCTTCGTAAGAAAGAAAAGGCGGAGGAAAGACGTGAACGTGATTTGGAAAATAAAAAATAACTATTAAACGACAACATTATGAAGAAAATTTTAGTCAGCTTGATGCTGTTGGTAATGACTGCACTGAGTGCACATGCTCAATTTGAGAAGGAGGTATGGTATGTGAATGCTTCATTGACAGGGCTTGACCTATCTCATAGCAAGAATGAGGGTACAAATTTTGGTTTCGCTTTGACCGGTGGTGCGTTTGTAGCCGATAATGTGGCTGTATTGCTGAATTTTAAGGGCAATTATGTAGAACATGGAATGGATGAAACCAGTATTGGTGCACAAGGACGTTATTATTTTTCCAGTTGCGGTATTTATGGAGGATTGGGAATGGCGTATAAGCACCTTTCTTGTGTAGGATTTAAAAAGAATCTGGTTTGTTTGACACCGGAAGTCGGATATGCTTTTTTCTTGGGCAGAAATGTGACTATTGAGCCGTCTGTATATTATGACTTGAGTTTTAGTGATATTTCAGAATTTAGTAAATTAGGCTTCAAGATAGGGTTCGGAGTTTACTTCTGATTGATGTAATTCCACCACAGATTACGCAGATTATTGAATGGGAGAATTCATTGAAATTCAATCTATGTAAATCTGTATAATCTGTGGTGGAAAAACTTTTTATGTGAGATTAATGCGCATAGAGATGCGTGAACGGAATTTCTTTACCATCACTACCTGTTACTTTTAATTTCAGTTGTCCTCCGTTTTGGTCGAATTAACGTAATTCCATTGGATGATATCCTTTCGCCAATGCCTTTTGTCCCACTATTTCTTTAGGTCCGTGAGGTCCGTCATTGTCTACTATCTGTTCACTGTCTATGGTCAATGTACTACCATCGTCG
>OLQO01002297.1_pt1 | contig 10440 bp, 9 predicted proteins | sample 1672281 | NCBI WGS metagenome assembly OLQO01 (sample SAMEA3136667, study PRJEB25190) | human gut metagenome | biome: human gut; feature: human-associated habitat; material: faeces | place: Austria | collected 2013 | reverse complement strand
CCATGTTCTTTTTTAATTTATCCATCATATCATCATCCTTTCAAATTTCGATTTGGCAAATTCCTTACACCGTCACATCCCCCACCAGCATGCAGCCGGAGGTATCGATAAGGTAGACGGTGTACTTGCAGGGCGTTTCGCCGGATTCCAGCCGGATGCCGCCTGCCTCCGGCTCCACAAAGTGGAAGCTGCGGTGGGCCGTGGTGGCGTGGGGGTGGTCGTCCGGGGTGGTCCAGGCCAGCAGGCCGCCCAGGGCGCAGAAGTCATCAGGAATCGGGTGCTCCTCGCCGTTCACATACAGGCGGTAGATGCCGGGGGCGTCGGTGCCCACGGGGCGGATCCATGCGCTGCCGTGGGTGGGGGCCCAGGCGGGCTGCTCCTCAAGGCGGCGGCGCATCAGCAGGGCTACGTTGTCCCAAGCAACCAAAAAGTCATCCAGCGGCATGGCGGTCTCGGCGTCAAAATCGGTGCCGTCGGCCCAGGGGTCGCACAGCAGCACCTGCGGGGCGGAGGCCCCTGCCACAAAGCCGCGCACGGCGGCAAAGCGGCGGTCGGGCAGGCCGTGCTCTTTCTCGGCAGGGGTAGCCTGCAGGGCTACAACCGCGCCATAGCCTTTGCGCATTTCGTCCCGCAAAATGTTCAGCCCACCCCAGCACAGCCAGGCGGGGAAGCCCCAGCTTCCGGCGGCAGCGGCGGCAAAGCCTAAATTGCGGCAATCGCAGCCGTCGGGTTTGCGCCAGTCCCGCAAGGCCTGGGCAAATTCTTCAGGCAGGATGTCGGCGCCCCAGCGGTTGGTCAGGCTGACCAGGCTGATAGCCAGGTCCATCCAGGGGGCCAGGACCGGGGCTCGGCGCTTTTGCAGGTAGGGCATCAGGTGCAGGGTTCGGTTCACCGGCCGCCCGCCGGAGGGGATGACATCCACCATCCGCACGGTAGCGCCCAGCAGGTGTACGGCGGGGGTGGCCTTTTCGTTTTTGCTGTACAGGTAGATGCGCAGCTGCACCTGGGTGGCACACTTGCTGTCCAGCAGCAGGCAATCCGGCGTCAGCTGCAGCGGGCCGCGCTCCCGGGGGGCAGTCCCCTCCCGCTTCAGGTAGAGGCTCCACTTGCCAAAGGCCATCCAGGCCGTCCAGTTGCCGTCCACCAGAACCCGCACCTGGGTCTCCACGGCGGTGCCCGGCGGAGTGGCGGCGTTCCAGCTGGGCCACAGGGCATCAAACAGCGGCATCGGGATGGGCGCGCTGGTGTAGCAGCCGTAGGGCACATAGCTGCCCTGTACCAGATCCAGCACGATGCTGCCCCCCGCCACGGTTACGTTGTCCAGTTCGCCGCGCATAAAAGCCTCGGTGTCCTGCAATAAAAAGGTGTTTTTATCCATACAAATGCAGCCTTTCTGCGGCTGTTTTGGGCCGCTCTTATTTGTATGATACCCGCTTTAGCCCGGTTTTGCAAGGCGTTATCAGGGCGGCGTCAAAATAAGTTTACAATTCCCCCTTGCTTTATGTGTTATAATAAATAGAAATTTGGCTTTCAAGCCCCGAAGGAGCGTGCACCCCATGGCATGGGTCACCAAAGACAGCGTAGAACAGTACGATCATACCCCCGAACCGCCGAAGGAATACACCAAAAAGGAAAAGGCCCAGAACTGGTGGCACTATCATAAGTTCATCGTATTGGGCGTGGTGGTGGCCATTCTGGTGGTGGCGTGGTTCATCAAGGATACCGTCTTCCAGACCCGGCCGGACGTGCAGATCGGCTACATCGGCCAGTACGACCTGCCCGCTGACACCGTGACTGCCCTGCAGGATGCGCTGACGCCCTACTGCACCGACCTGAACGGTGATGGCAAGGTTGTGGTGCAGGTCAACAGTTACACCGTAGATTTTAACGCCGAGAACGACAACTCCGATGCCTACAACCAGATGGCGGGTGTCACCCGGCTGAGCGCCGACCTGAGCGATAACGGCACGCTGTATGTGATGCTCATCGCGGACCCGGCGGGCTTCCAGAAATCCACCGGCGCACTGGCCTACCTGGACGGCACCCCGCCCGAGGATGACGCTGACGATTGGCAAAATATGGTCTACCGCTGGACCGATTGCCCGGTGCTGGCCGGGATGGATCTGGGCGATTATGACGGCTACACGCTGCTGGACGATGCCACCGACAGCAACCAGAGCGTGCTGTCCACCCTGTATGTGGGCCGCCGCGCTGTGCTGGATGAGGAACAGGCCGCCCACTACGCCGACGGCGAGGAACTGTGGCAGACGCTGACCGCGGGGGCTGTCTCGACAGCCGCGGCCGAATGAGCCGCCGCAAGCTGCGGGCCGCCCCGGCACTGCGGGCGTATATCAAGCGTTTTGCCCCCAAGCCTGCCGCCCCCAAGGCACCGCCGGTGGATAACCCGTACCACCGATTTTTTACGCAGAATCGAAGTTTGGAAGAGCTGGCGAGACCGAATATAAATGAGAAGCAGTGAAAGGCTCCCTTTGTGAGGGCGCTGGCCGCGAAGTGGACTGAGGGAGAGAGCATATAAAATCGCTGTCTCTCCCCCACCATCTGTCGGCGGAGCCCCCTCGCAGAGGGGGCCTTTTCTATTTCTGTGGAGCAAAATAAACTGGTAAAATTTTCCATTTCCTCGCCAGCTTTCGGCAGGTTCGGCGGCGGGGGGCACATACAATAGTTCCGTAAAGAATTTTAAATCCACGGAGGGAACTGTTTTATGCTGCAAACACTCGAACGCAATGTCCACACTTTTGATGCCCAGGTGCTTACGCCCGCGGGGGCCGCGGCGCTGGCAGAACTTACCGGCCCGGCAGGGCTGCCATTTCTGCCGCCGGACCGTCAGCGCACCGCGCTGGAAAACGGCCAGATCATCGCGGATTATGCTGGCCAACCGGAGCTGCAGGCGGCCGCCGCCCTGATGCCCCTGTACGACGACGCACCGCTGCCCACCAGCCTGCGGGCCGCGGGCTACGGGGCCGACGGCCAGGGCGCGGTGCTGACCCCGCCGGTGCTGAACGAGAACTACACCCAGCTGCGCCATTTTTTGCGCATGGCGCTGCGCTGGGCCACCGAACGCTACGCCAGCTACCACATCTGGGCCGTGCAGCCTCTTACCATCGACGACCTGCCCTCTTGCGAGGATCTCTGCGCCCAGTACCTCTCGGCCGGGCTGACTCTGCGGGGGCTGCGGCCGATGGTGGGCACCGAGGGCATGCTCATCTTCTCGGCCCGGGGGCTGCCCCACTGGCAGGAGCCGTTCCGCCGCCTGCATCTGGACGACCCGGCGCTCTCCCGCGTGCTGGAACGCGGGTACGCGGCGGCGGATTTCGGCTGGGGTAAGCAGGGGATGGAACTGCTGCTGCGGGCCAGCGGTTGAGTGGAAATTTTCACAAATACCTATTATAATAAGGGCAGTACCGCAAGGAGGTTTGCCCTTATGTCCCAGATGACCAAGCGTGCGCTGGTAGCCTCGCTGAAAGAACTGATGGCCGAAAAGCCGCTGGATAAAATTACCGTCACCGACCTGACCGAGCATTGCGGCGTCAACCGCATGACCTTTTACTACCATTTCAAAGACATCTACGACCTGGTGGAATGGGCCTGCGTGGAGGAAGCCGCCCGCGCCCTGGCGGGCAAAAAGACCTACGATACCTGGCAGCAGGGCTTTTTGCAGATTTTGCAAAGCCTGCAAAAGGATAAGGTTTTTTACATCAATGTCTATCACTCCATCAGCCGCGAGTACATCGAGCAGTACCTGTATAAGCTGACCTATGATCTGATGATCGGCGTGGTGGAGGAGCGGGCCGCCGGTATGTCTGTGCGGGCCGAGGATAAGGAGTTTATCGCCCACTTTTATAAGTACGCCTTTGTGGGGCTTACGCTGGAATGGATACGCGGCGGCATGAAAGAGGCCCCTGCCGCCATCGTGGAGCGCGTCTCCACCGTGACCCACGGCGGCATTACCAAAGCGCTGGAAGCATGTAGGATCGGAGACTGAGAAAGGCCCCCTCTGGGAGCAATGTCACTTAGTTAGTGCCAAAAAGAAATAGAAACCAGCCCGCAGAATTGCCCATCAAAGATTCTGCGGGCTGGTTTGTTTGTGTTTTCAAGCAAAATGACACGACGAAAAAGCGGATTGAAAAATCCACATAAAAAGGCTGTTCCAAAGAGAAAAATCATGCTCTCCTGTAAGTGAAGCTGACCGAAGGTTTCGGTGAGCGCTTACTAAAGTAAGCAAAGGGGCCGCACATTCTGCGTCTATTGTCAAGTATTTTGGTTTTCAATCGCGACCGCTTCGCGGAATCCTGGTCACGCGCCAATATGTCAAGCGAGAACGCCCCAACCGACGACTCCCGCTCTTCCAGTTCTATTGTAATGCCCAAACGCATCCCCCAGCACATCCAAATGCTCGGCCAGTCACGGGGTAAACGCCTGCGCCTCGTTTGACCATACGGTCCGCAAATCGTGTTCCCGCGTAATTTTCCCAAGCTGTACAGCCATGGCTATTCCCTCTTTTCCTTTCAGCTCTCCGCCACAGCAACCAGGTATTTATAAATCTGCGGCTTATACTCCTCGTACAGCCCCAAATTCTCGTACAATTCCTTGTAATACGCAAACAACGTTGCACGGGTAGAAACGATATTGACAGGATTCAGCACCGTATGCACTGCACTGCCCGGCGTATTGTAGTAATTGTAAATCGGCGTAGACAATGCGTAGAACTTTTCAGCATAGCGGATATAGCTCAGGTTAAAATACAGATCCTCCGACCAATCCATGTCCTCGGCGCAGATAATGTCATCGTGGGCGTGTACGATGTCGGCACGGTAGAGCTTATTCCACATAACACCGTAGTAAAAGCTGGCCGGTTCCTGCATCAGGCCGGCGGCAAACTCCTCTTTCGTCATGGCACCCTCCAGCAAAAAGCCGAAGGTCTGCACTTTGGTCGGGCGCTCGGGGCGGGCGCTGGCCTCGCTGCGCGGGCGCGGCGGCGTGATGCGGTTGTAGTGGGCGATCACCAGGTCTGCCCCGCTCTCCTCGGCACGAGCTACCAGCATTTCGGTGGCGTAGGGCTGAATGGTATCGTCCGCATCCACAAACTGCAGATACTTGCCCTTGGCCTGGCGCAGCCCCAGGTTGCGAGTGGCCGCCACGCCGCTGTTGGCCTTATCGATCAGCACAATGCGGTCGTCCACCCGGGCGTACATCTCGCACACCTGCAGGCTAACGTCCTGGCTGCCGTCATTCAGCAGCAAAATCTCAATGTTTTTGTAAGTCTGGCGGCGGATGCTCTCTACGCAGCGGGCAATGTGATCCTGTGCGTTGTATATGGGGACAATAATACTGACAAGCGGCTGTTCCGGCATGGCGGCGGCCCTCCTTCATTTTATAATATACCCACCATACCATAAATTTGCCCGGTTTTCAATGGAAAAAACCGCCGCTTTGTGGTATGATGAGAAAAAGTATTTGCAAGAAATGAGGTTTTGCTATGAAAGAAAGCATTATCCGCCTTCGTGCGCTGGAGAAGCAGCGCTTTGCCTACCGCTACGCCCTGAACGTGGTGGATTTTGACGCTGAAACCGTCGCCCCCGAGGGCAGCGCCAATGGCCGCGCCGAAGCCTGCGAGGTGCTAAGCCGCGCCGACTTCGACCTGCTGGTCAACGACAACACCGCCGCTTTGCTGCGCCAGGCAGCCCAGGATGCCGAGACCGAGCAGGAGCGCGCCGAGGTACGGGAATTGCAGCGTGCCTACGACCAGATCTCCAAGATCCCGGCTGACGAGTACGCCGCCTTTACCAAGCTGACCCAGCAGAGCATCCCCGCCTGGGTCAAGGCCAAGCGCACCAACGATTTCAGCGTATTTGCACCGTATCTGGAGAAGATCGTGGCTGCCCGCCGCGCCCAGGCCCACTACTTTGCCCCCGACCGCGACCCTTACGAGGTGCTGCTGGATCAGTACGAGCACGGCCTGACCATCGCCCAGTGCGATGAATTCTTCGCCACCTTGCGGGAGACCATCGTGCCGCTGCTGGCCGACATCCGCGACCACGGCACCCCCATCCGCACCGACTTCCTGGACCAGGATTGGCCCATCGACGCCCAGCGCAAGGTCAGCGAGAAGATCATGCAGCTGTGGGGCCTGGACCCGGCCCACTGCTACCTGGCCGAGAGCGAACATCCCTTTACCACCGAGTTCTGGCGCGGCGATGTGCGCATCACCACCCATTACATGCCCCGCGATATGTTCAGTAACCTGTACAGCGTAGCCCACGAGGGCGGCCATGCCCTGTACGAGCTGAACATTGATCCCGCCTACGACTACACTGCCGTCACCGGCGGCGCCACCATGGGCATCCACGAGAGCCAGAGCCGCCTGTTTGAGAACTACGTCGGCCGCAGCCGCGCCTTTGTACACTGCCTGTACCCCACCCTGCGGGAGCTGTTCCCCACCCAGCTGGCCGATGTGACCGAGGAGGAGATATGGCGCGCCGTCAACCGTGCCGAGCCGGGCCTGATCCGTACCGAGGCCGACGAGCTGACCTACGCGCTGCACATCATGGTGCGTTACGAGATCGAGAAAGCGCTGATCCAGGGCACGCTGGCCGTGGCCGACCTGCCCGCCGCCTGGAACGCCAAGTACAAGGAGTACCTGGGCGTGGACGTGCCCGACAACGCCCACGGCTGCCTGCAGGACATCCATTGGTCGATGGGCGACATTGGCTACTTCCCCAGCTATGCGCTGGGCAGCGCCTACGGTGCCCAGGCCATCGCCGACCTGCGCAAGACCATGGATCTGGACGCTCAGTGGGCTGCCGGCGACATGGAGCCGCTGAAGGCCGCGCTGAAAGAGCGTGTATGGCAGTGGGGCAGCATGAAGGAACCCCAGTGGCTGGTGCAAAGCCTGTGCGGCGGCAAGTTTGACCCGCACTATTTCACCCGCTACCTGAAAGAGAAATACACTGCCCTGTACCAGCTGTAAAAAAGAATTTCCCCACCACAAAAAAGGTTCCCGCTGCTTTCGCAGTGGGAACCTTTTTTAGGGCAATACCGCATAATTCTAAGTGCCGATACGGCGAGCGAGGTGCGGCAGATGCTAAGCCAAAAGCGAAGATAATACTTTGTGTATTATCGAGCATTTTGGCAACGCAGATGCCGTGCCGCAGCCGCCGGAGCGGTGCTTAAGCCGTTAGGCGGGAATTGTGCGGTGTTGCCTTAGCTTATTTACGCCAGGTTTAACCCTTGGCAGCGCCGGAGGTGATACCCTCGACGTAGAATTTCTGCATGATAACAAACAGCACCGAGATGGGGATAGCCACCAAAACACCGCCTGCGCAGAAACGGGAGAAGTAGTTGTTGATCAGAGCCTTTTGCAGCATGTTGTACAGGCCGATGGCAACCGTCCAGTCCGCGCTGACACCGGAGTTCAGGATCATCTTTGCCATAACAAAGTCGGTCCACGGGGTCAGGAAGGAGTTGATGATGGTGTACACCAGGATCGGGCGGGACATCGGGATGACGATCTGGAAGAAGATGCGCGCTTCGGATGCGCCGTCCAGCTTGGCGGCCTCACGCAGTGCCACAGGCACCGTATCAAAGAAGCCCTTGCAGATCAGGTAGCCCAGGCCGGAAGATCCCGCGTACACCATGATCAGACCGGCGTAAGAGTTGGTCAGGTTCATGTACTTCAAGACGAAGTAAACCGCGATCATGGCCAGAACGCCGGGGAACAGGTTGACCGTAACGGACAGGTTCTGCAGCAGCTTGCGGCCCTTGAAGCGGCAGCAGCTTATGGCGTAAGCCACCATCAACACAAAGCAGGTGGAGATCACACAGTTAAAGCATGCCACAACCAGGGTGTTCATGAACCAGCGCGGGAACTGTGCAACAGAGTCCGGCTGTGTCATAATGCTGACGTAGTTCCACATGGTAAAGCTTTCCGGCACAAAGCGGGTAAAGTTGATGCCCTTATCGGTGGAGAACGAGGTCAGCAACAGCCAGGCAATGGGCACCAGCCAGATAAACGCCAGCAGTGCCAGCACCAGATGGCGGATGACGGAGAAGATGCCTTTTTTCACTTTGCCCTGCTTGAGCTGCTTTTGCACAGCGGCAGAGGATACAGCAGTGGTACTCAAGAGAACGTCGCCTCCTTCTTATTGATAAAGTGGAAGCACACAACGGTGAACACTGCGCAGACGATAAACACCATGATGCCCAGCACAGCGGCCATCTTGTAGTTGTAGTATTCTTGCGTCAAGCGGAACAGCCAGGTAACCAGCAGGTCAATCTCCTTGGCGTTGGACTGGGCCAGCTGCTGGTTGTTCGTGACAAACACGTCCTGGGTCAGCAGGTAAATAACGTTGAAGTTGTTGATGTTCTTGACAAAGTCCGTGACGAGCGACGGTCCCTGCACGCTGAGCAGGTAGGGCAGCTTGATGCGGAAGAACATCTGAACCGGGTTCGCACCGTCTATGCGGGCGGCCTCGATCATGTCGGCGGGAATGTTCATTAACACACCCGTAGAAATCAGCATCTGGTACGGCACGCCGATCCAAATGTTGATCATGATGATGGTGAACATGGCCCAGCCCGGCTGGGTCAGGAACGGAATGTAACTAAGACCCTTATCCAACAGGCCGATGTTATGCAGGAAATCCGTAACACCGGCGTTGGCCATCATTGTGTTGAAGATGCCGTTGTTGGAGAAAAAGTTGCGTACCAGCAGCAGCGTAACGAACTGAGGCACGGCGATGGTCACCATGAACAGGGTGCGCCAGAGCTTCGGGCATTTGGTCTTTTTGTCATTGATGAACATGGCCAGCAGGATGCCGCCGAAGAAGTTGGTAAAGGTTGCAAAGAACGCCCAGACCAGCGTCCAGGTCAACACCTTGGCGAAGGAGTAGCCGAAGGTCGAGGTCATACCGCCGCCGCCAAACAGCGTGAAGAAGTTGGTCAGGCCGACCCAGGTGAACAGGTCGTTCGGGGGCATGTGCTGCTGGTCATAGTTCGTAAACGCGACCGCAATCAGGATGAATAGCGGCACGATGGTAAATACCACAACGCCCAGCACAGGCAAGGTCAGCAGCGTGACATAGAACTTTTCGTTCAGGTAGACGTTGACGTCCTGTAATAAGTTGTTCGTCTTTTTGCCCGTTGCGCGGATTTTTTGCAGCTGGTAGTTGGATGTGACCACCATCATGGCGGCCGCAATCAGCGCAGCGATGACCACGAAGGAAATCATGCTCATCAGCAGGATCTCGAAGGAGTTATCGTAATCGTTCACGACGTTTTTCATCGTCGTAACGTCGAACACCATCTCCATTTTGACAGTGCCCAGCGTGCCGAATTTAGCAAGGTTCGGCGCACCGTAAAATGCCAGGAAGTAAAGCCCCAGACCCTCCACGAGGGTGACAAGGAGCGCTTTCATCAGCTGGCCGTGACCGATATAGCCAAGGCCCCATACCAAGAACGAAACTTTAGTAAAGATATCGCCTTTTGCAAAGGCTTCCCCAAAAGTCTGGAAGAAGTTCTTCTCGCCCGGCATGGCTTGCGTTGCAGTTTTTGCCACAGCGAAGTCCCCTTTCGTTCACACAATCTTCATAAAATCATACGGATAAAACAGCCCGCTTGCATCGGTCGTTTTCTATCACAAGCGGGCTGTCTTATCAAATCATTTCTTTATTATAGATAGGAGCAGAGATTACTGGGTAACAGGAGCGGTGATACCGGCAACAGCGTCATCGACCAAAGTCTGGGTGTCCTTGCCATCGGGGTTGCCGTTGACGCAGATGGAACCGAGGGTCTCAGCGGAAGCCCAGAAGTTGCCGCCAACGCGCTGCAGGTTAGCGTACTCGGACTGGGCAACAACAGCGGTCAGAGCCGGAGAAGAAGCGGCTGCCAGAGCGTTGGTGTTGGAGGGGCCCTGTGCGCGCTCCTTGAAGCGCAGTTCCTCGTTTTCTTCGTTGGTAACGAAGTCGGCCAGCAGCATAGCAGCACCGACGTTAGCGCTGTGGGGGTTGACGCCGATCAATTTGAAGCCGGAGAAGGAAGCCATCTGGACCTGCTCGCCGTTCAGGGTGTAGGTAGGCAGCTTGCAGGCAGCGTAATTATCGCCCCAAACTTCAGCAGCGTCGTTTGCACGCCAGGTGCCGTTGACGCCAGCAACCAAAGTGCCGTCCTTCAGCTTACCGGTGAACTCCTCGTCCTTCAGGGCGATGAAGCCGGGGTTCTTACAGATATCAATGACAGCCTGGGTAACGTCAGCGCCCGGGGCCTCATTCCAGTTGCAGACGGTATTCACGCCGTCATCAGCCAGGCTCAGGTTCAAGCCGGCGCCAGCATAGAAGCTGTACAGGTACCAGCCGTTCGCAACGTCCATAGAGACTTTCTTGCCTGCGGCGGCTGCCTTCTCCATCATCGTGTCAAGGCTCTTGA
>OLQO01002293.1_pt1 | contig 10449 bp, 10 predicted proteins | sample 1672281 | NCBI WGS metagenome assembly OLQO01 (sample SAMEA3136667, study PRJEB25190) | human gut metagenome | biome: human gut; feature: human-associated habitat; material: faeces | place: Austria | collected 2013 | reverse complement strand
TCCCCGTTCTCGATGGCGGTGATCTGGTCAATGCGGCGCTGATGGCGGCCGCCCTCAAACTCGCCCGCGAGGAAGCTCTTTGCAATCATGCGTCCCAGCTCCGTGCCGACCACGCGCGCGCCGAGGGCGAGCATGTTCGCGTCGTTGTGGACGCGGCTCATCTCCGCGGAGTAGCAGTCCGAACAGGCGCAGCAGCGGATTCCCTTCACCTTGTTGGCGGCGATGGAAATGCCGATGCCCGTGCCGCAGCACAGAATACCGCGCTCGCACTCGCCGCTCACGACGGCCTTGGCCGCCCGCTGGGCGAACACCGCGTAGTCGCAGCTATCTCCGGTATATGTGCCATAGTCGTGGTAAGGCAGATGCATCTCCTCCAGCAGCGCGATGATCTCCTTCTTCAGCGGCAGACCGGCGTGGTCGCTTCCCAGTGCAATCATGTAAAATACCTCCTGCAACAAATGCTCAAATTTTTTTCTCTCTCAGTCGATGAAATCCTCGGGTCGGAGCGGTTCGCGCCTGCCGTCGCCCGCTTCCTCCTGCGCCTCGTGCTCCGCCGTGTGATCCACAAACGTCAGGTTGCGCAGGTCTTCCCGGCTGACGACGGTGTTCGTGCCCATGCACGCCCGGCAGCGGTACAGACATTCCGGGCAGACGCAGCCGAAGTCGATGCCCTCCGATTGAATCATATACGTTCCGCATTGCGGACATCCGCATCTCATGGTCAATGGCCTCCTTGTCCCGCATCGGGCAGCATGAAGTGCGCGCCGCAGCGGGAGAGGATCTCGCGATCCTCCTCCCCCGTGGAAAGCCGCCTGAATTCATAGCCGTTTTCGCGGAAATACGCGACCAGCTCCGGCAGAATCCGCCGCGTTCTGGTCTTGCCCTCGTGCATCAGCAGAATCACCACGTCCTTGCCGTGCGCCTGCCCCAGCGTGTATTCCAGCATCTCCCTGTCGCTGGAAAACGAATACTGCGCGTCGCCGGTCATCATGTTCCAGTCAAACCAGGCGTAGCCCGCGTCCCGCACCTTCGCCTTGATGCGCGCCTTGTAGCTCGAGCTCCCGCCGGGAAAGCGGAACAGATCGGTCGAAAACCCCGGCTCGATCTCCTCGCTCATCATCTTGTTGAAGCGCCCGATGTCGCGAAGGACAAAGTCCTCGTCCTTCTTGATCGCCCCGGCCGCGTGCCCCATCGTGTGGCAGCCGACCGCGTGCCCCGCCTGCACGATCTGCCTGGCGTATTCCGGAAAGGCGCGCACGCCCAGCCCCACCAGAAAGAACGTCGCCGGCACATCCAGTGCCTCCAGCGCGTCCAGCAGCTCGGGCGTGTCCTTTTTGGGGCCGTCGTCAAAGGTGAGGTAGACCACGCGCCGTGCGTCCGCCTGTTCCGCCGTGGCCGCGCACGGCAGCGCCATGCACAGCAGGAACAGCAGCGCAATCCCTCGTTTCAGCATCTCTCTTTCCCCTCTCACAGGAGCTTTTTGTGCGTAAACCTGCGCCGTTCCGCCGCGAAATCGCCGACGATATCCCCGTGTCCGCGCAGAATGTACTTGTAGGAGCAGAGCCCCTCCAGCCCCATCGGGCCGCGCGCGTGAATCTTGCCGGTGGAAATGCCGACCTCCGCGCCGAAGCCGTAGCGATAACCGTCGGCAAAGCGCGTCGAGCAGTTCTGATACACCCCGGCGGAATCCACCAGCGCGAAGAATTTCCCGGCCGCCGCTTCGTCGCGGGTGATGATGCAATCCGTGTGGTGGGAGCCGTGCCTGTTGATGAAGGCAATCGCCTCGTCGATGGAATCCACCGTGTGGACGGCCATCGTCAGCGCCAGATACTCGCGCCCCCAGTCGCTCTCATCCCCCGCCTCGCTGGCGACGCCCGCGGCGTAGAGCGCGGCGCGGGCGCGGCTGTCCGCGCGCAGGGTCACGCCCGCCTCCGTCAGCGCCCGCGCAATCACGGGCAGGGCGTTGGCGAGCTGGGCGCTGTGCACCAGCAGCATTTCCGCCGCGTTGCAGGCGGCGGGATACTGCGTCTTGGCGTCGGTAACGATGCGCGCAGCCATCTGCGCGTCGCAGTCCGCATCCACATAGATGTGGCACACGCCGTCGCTGTGCCCCAGCACCGGAATGTTGCTGTTTTCCATGATGTAGCGCACAAAGGCATTGGAGCCGCGCGGAATGATGAGATCGATGTCCTCGTCCATTTTGAGCATGACGGAGACGTCCTCGCGCGTGGTCAGCAGGCCGCACCAGCCGTCCGGCATCCCCGTCGCAACGCTCGCGTCGCGCAGGATATCGAACAGCGCCTCGTTGGTGTGCATCGCCTCGCGCCCGCCCTTGAGCAGCACCGCGTTGCCGCTCTTGAGGCACAGGCCGCCGATTTGAATCAGCGCGTCCGGCCGCGATTCAAAGATCACGCCGATCACGCCGATGGGGCAGCTGACGCGCGAGAGCACCAGCCCGTCGGCCAGCTCGGTGCGCAGCTGCTCCCGCCCGATGGGATCCTCCATCGCGGCAAGCTGCTCAAGCCCCGCGCAGACGTCTTCCAGCTTGTGCGCGTCGAATTTGAGCCGCTTGAGCGCGGGCGCGGCCAGCCCTTCCTTCTCGGCCTGCCGCATGTCGATTTCGTTCGCCTTGAAGACCATGTTCGCCTTCGCGCGCAGCGCGGCGGCCACCGCCAGCAGCGCGCTGCTGCGCGCCTTGCCCGGCGCTGCGGCCAGCGCGAAGCTCGCCTGTTTGGCGGCATGCGCCGCTTCAGCGGCGGGGATTTCCGTTTTATTCTTCATAGAGCGCCTCTTTCACGGTCTGCTGCATCGCCGCCGTGTCGGCGCGCAGCGGTTCTTCGCTCGTCTGCTGTGCCTGCGTCGGCAGGGCAAGCTCGCTGCGGTCGTCCCCGCCCTTGACGGCGGAGGCCAGCGTAACGGCGGTCATCGCGTTCAGGTTCGTATCCAGCGCACCGAGCAGCTTGGTGCCCAGCCCGAGCATGCTGCCCAAATCGCCGCTGTTGACCCCCTCGTAGAGCATCTGCATCAGCAGCTCATAGCCCCGGCTCCGGGCGGGGTCGTCGCCCTCAAGGCGCAGGCGGACATAGGCCAGCGCTTCCTCGCCGGTCAGGTCGTTCCAGCCGAGATCCAGCCCCATCGCGGCCGCCTCCCGCTCGTCCAGCTCCATGCTCACCGTGTCAATCGCGTCCACCAGCTGGGGCAGGTTGGTCACGTCCAGCGCCACGTAGGTGCCGATATTCAGCCCCAGCAGCGTGTTGATCGTGCGTTCGGCCAGCATGCCCCGGCATTTCTGCGCGCCCAGCGCGTAAACATCGGCCAGCCGCGTTTCGCCGACTTCCGGAACATCCACCATCAGCCTGCAATCCACGCGCATCATCACCGAGCGCCCCGTGCGGCTGTTGATGGAAGCGACCATCATCGTATCGGTCGTCTCGCCGTCCTGCAGGAGCACGAGAATGTTGGCGACGTTCTTATCCAGCCCGGCGGCCATGTTCACGTCGCGCTTGGTAACGGTAATATCCGCCGCGGCCACGGCGGCTGTCAGCGTCATCCATGCAAAAAAGAACGCTGCAAAAAGACGAATGGGTTTCATGTTTCGTCCCTCCCTCGGTGTGTGTCTGCGTTTTTCTTTTATTTCTTCTTAAAAATGAACAGCTTCGAGAACACATAGTTCAAAATGATGACCACGATGTTCACCAGCAGCTTCATCGCCAGGTCGTTGAGGTGCAGCACCTCCACCAGCAGGAACATCAGCACCGTCTCCATGCCCAGCGACACAAGCCGCATCGCAAAGAAGCCGCCCGCCTCGCGCAGCAGCGCGCCCGTGTCGGGGCAGTGCGTCTTGAATACAAAGAGCTTGTTGGCGACATAGCCGAACGCTACCGCGATCACCCACGCGACCCACGTTCCGGCCATGACGCTCAGCCCCGCCGTGCGCGTCGCCAGGAAATAGGCGACGTAGTTCACCAGCGTCGTCGCCACGCCCACGAGCAGATAGCTGACCAGTTCGGTGTTTTCCCAGAGCTTCAGGCAGGCCTCGCCCAGCTTCGGGGAGAGCTTGCCGATCAGGCGGATGACGGCGCGCGCAAGCCAGTCGATGCCTTTCCAAATTGTCTTCATGGTGGATTTTCTCTTCTTTCTGTGTTTTTTCAGATGAGCGCATTTTCGTTCGTTATTATAACACGACCATCTATCCGGGTCAATTCCCGCGAGGCGCGCGCCTCTTTTCTCCAAAATGAAGCGATTGATCGTTCAACCTGACGCACCTCCTGCAAATTGCGCGGCAAAAAAAGCCGCGCCGCGCGCCGTCCCCCTCGTTTTTGCATCCCCGGCCGCACAGCCCTGCGTCCATTTTTTGTCCGCACAAATTTCCCGCCGCTCTTCCTTTTTGGCGCGCCATCCCTTATAATAACAGAAAACGAACACCGCTAAGGAGGCAAATCCATGGATAACCCGATCGTATCTTGGCTGTTTGAAACCGACGCCGTGCGCGTCTGCCCCGAAGGTCAGCCGTTCTGGTATACGTCCGGCAAGCTCGGCCCGTTCTACATCAACACGCAGTTCCTCTACGGCAGCGAAGCCGCGGCCAACGCGCTGCTTTCCGTCATCGAGGAGGCCTGCGCGGGCGACAAGCTGGCGTTCTACGGCAAGGTTTACGGCGAAATTGAAAAGCAGCTTGCCGCCTGCCCGATTTATCATCAGCTCATCGACCTGATGTGCGAGGCCGCGCGCAGCATGGATGTGGATTTCGTCTCCGGCGGCGAGCGCCGCGATTTCTTCTTCTCCATGCCGGTCGCGCGCCGTCTGGGGCTGGGTCATCTTTCCATCTTCAAGGATCTTTCCTGCGTCTACACCGATGCGGACGGCGCGAGCATGCCCGCCGATCAGGCCGGCCTTTCCGGCAAGCGCAGCGTGCATATCGCCGATCTGGTGACGGTCGCTTCCTCCTACATCCGCGCGTGGATTCCCGCCGTGGAGGCGCTGGGCGCAAAGATCGCCTGTTCGCTGGCGGTCGTGGATCGCGATCAGGGCGGCAGCAAAATCCTTTCCGACGCGGGCTGTCCGCTGACGACGCTGGTGGTCATCAAGCCCGAGCTGTTTGAAACCGCGCGCAAGCTCGGCCGCATCAGCGACAAGCAGCTCGCCCTCGTCCTGCATTTCATCGAGGACCCGGATGCGTTCATGCGCAGCTTCCTGCTGGCGCACCCGAACTTCCTCGCTGATGAAATCGCCAAGGGCGGCAAGAGCGCCCAGCGCGCGCAGCTCTGCATCGCCAGCGGCTTTGCGCCCGAGGAAGCCCTGCCTAAAGCCTGATGCGCGTTTCGCTTCTCCCGCTCGATCCGCCGCCGTCCCTGCGCTTTTTCATCCGCGCGGACGGGCTTCACGCGGGCGGGATCACGGTGCACTCCGTTTCCGGCGCGCGCTTTTCCTACGGCATCGCCGTTTCAGGGGCGATGCGCAGGCGCGGCGTCGCCTCGTCGGCGCTCCCGCTGCTCTTTGCCGCCATGAAGGCGCGCGGCTTTGCCGTCTGCGCCGTGCAGATTGCGCCGGATAACGCGGCCTCGCTCGCGCTGCACCGAAGGCTGGGCTTTGCCGAAACCGGGCGGAGCGCCGCCGCCGTGACCATGGAAAAAATGCTGTAATATCATAAGGGGGACGCTCCGTTTGCCGAGCGTCCCCCTTGCTTTATGCCTTTTTTGCCGTCGGCTTTGTGTAAAACGGTTTGACCCGCCGTTTATACTAATTCGCAGTTAAAATGCTTAACAGAGCGCATCAGATTTTTTGTTCTGACGAAGCCAAGTGAAGTGAGGCGTACTGGAGGTACGTTGAACGGAACGAGGCAAAGTCAGAGCGAAAAAGATGGTGCGCGGATTAAGCCATTTTAACAAGAATTAGTATTACCTGCCGCGCTTTCCCACGTCGTCCACGCCGTAGCGGCCGAGATCCCAATAGAACTCCGTCTCAAACGGCGTATCGCGCATGGTGCGGATGAACTGGGTCGCCATCGTCTTGCCCGCGATCAGGTGGTCGCACCGGGCGAGGATGACAATGGAGGCGAAGTAATACAGCCCGTTCAGCTTTCTGTCCACGCCGCGCTCGGCGAACCCCTCCGCGACGGACTGCCCCTGCACCGCCGTCAGCCTCGGACATTCGACATAGACGAGCTTCCCGCCGTATTTCGCCTTCAGCGCGGCGAGAATCGCCTCGTCCTCCGTCGCGACGAAGATCTTATCGACCGGGTTCGCCGCCAGCGTCTCGTCCGTCTTCTCGATGATCTGCGCGACGGTCGGCTGAATCTGGTGCTTATACGGGCGTTTGGTGAAATAATCCGTCCCGCGGCAGAGCAGGCCAAGTGTCCGCTCCCCCGGCGCGATCAGCTCGCGAAAGCGCGCGTCCACAAACGCCGCAGCCTCGTCGCTGGGCACGAAATAACGGTCGTAAATCGCCTTGATCCGGTCGAAATACTTCTCTCGATTCTCGCCGTAAACCCAATCGACGATCCTCGTCGCCTCTCGGTATGCCTTTTTCTGCGCCCGCGTGAAATCATACGGGCAATCGAGCCGGTTGACGATATACAGCTCTCTGGCGCGGTAGCCTTCCTCCACGCCGATGCCCGCGGGCTGCCTGTAAAAGTATTCGTAGGCGTTGACCTTGCCCAGCAGCTCGTCCTCCAGATAGAGGTTTTCGACGTTCTGCATGTCGATCACCGGGATATAGCCCATGCGCTGCGCAAAATCCACCCAGCGCAGAAACGCCAGCAGGTTGCAGAAAATGCCCGTCCCGCGCATCGTAATGCCGGAGATCATCAGCACCGGGCGGTTCGGCCCGGAATCGCTCGGCTTTCGGAGCGGATCGAGCTGCGCGCGCAGTTTGAGGTAATCGCGCTTCTGCACCGCGGACGGGCGGTTGACGATGCGGTTCTTCACGCGCCGAAAACCCTTGCGAACGTATTCCATAGCGACCTCTCTTTACCACGTCGCGCAGAAGCCCGTCACATACCAGTCGTCCTTTTGAAGGGTGTACTGACAGTTTTCCTGCGTGATTTCATCCGTCGGCACGACGGACATGTTTCGATACGGCTGCTTCGGGTTCGCGTCGTAGCGATAGTTCAGGCGGCGCACGGTCGAGTTCAAATTGCCCTCGATCGTCGTCAGCTCGTACAGCCCGCCGCCCAGTTCCTTGACGCTCTCCACAATCGCGACATGCGTATACGGCGTGGATTGGCGCACGCCGTAAATCACCAGATACCCCGGCTTGGGCGCCGCGCCCTGCGTGCCGTCCAGCCAGCGGCCGTGTTCCTCAAAGGCGAGGCGCACGTTGCCCACGCGCCCCTCCATCGCGGAGATGCAGTCGCCCGGCTGCACCTCGGTATCCTGCCGATAGCGGACGAGCTGCAAGCCGCTGTGATACGCGCAGTAAAGCTGGAACACCGAGCACCAGCCGATTTCGCGCTTATCGTGGTAATACCACCGGGTGTATTCGTTGCACTTAGGCAGGCGCGCCCCGCCGTTTTTCTCAAATTCGGCGCGCGCAAAGCGCACGAAGTTGCGCGCCGCCAGCGGCATATCCTCCGGGAAGGTCAGGCCGTAATCCTCCAATTCGCCTTCCGCCTGCGTCGTGATCGCCTCCGGCGGAACGGCCATCTTCACCGGCGCGGTATCCGCCAGCGCCCCGACCGCCGTCATCATCAAAACCCAAAACAGCAAAATCCATTTTTTCATTGCAACAGCCTTTTGACTCCTTCCGTCAGCTTCGCTGACACCTCCCTCAAGGAGGGAGGTATATGATCGACTGAAAACATTTCTTTGGCAGTAATTGAGCAAAAAGCAAATTCTGCACAAAGCGCGGGCGCGCCCCTACGGGTGCGGCGCAACGTATTGCTTAGACGGAAAATAACCTGATCAAAGAGCTCCCTCTTCGAGGGCGTGGAGCTTGTCGCCCGCTGTGCGGGAGGCAGGCAAGCGGAACGCCGAAGGTCTGGCACGGCGCAGCCGTGACTGAGGGAGTCATTCGTTCCCTTTAATCTTCCAAAATCACCGAAATCTCGCCGTCGAGCGGGAGCGCCTTTTCCTCGCCGTTCTCCGTGACGCAGACCGTCCAGCCCTGCTGCGCCGTCCGGATCGTATAGCGGGCGCGGCTCGGGGAAACGCGCTCGCTGGTCAGGTCGAACGAAGCGTCGCCGACGCGCAGGTTTTCCAGCTTCCAGCCTTCCCAGCCGATCGGCGTATGCGGACGCCACGTCATCGCCTTGCGCCCCGCGTCGGGCTTCACGCCGAACAGACATTCAAACGCCGGGCGGATCATCCCCTCCGCCGCGCGCGCCTGAAGCAGCACGCCCGGCGCGGCGTCCTCGGTGCGCACCGAACCGGGCAGACCCGGCGCGGCGGAAGCGGCCATCTGCTCCATGCAGACGATCACCTGCTCGACATGCTCATGCTCGCCGTGCCAGCGCGCGCGCTCGGCCAGCGTCGCGTTCGGCGCGATTTCGCCCTGCTCCGGCTCGGCCGGGAGCTTGTCAAGCAGCGCCAGCGTCGCCGCGTCGTCCGCGCCCGTCAGCTTCAAAACATACGCATGGCCGACGAGCGCCGCGCGCACCTGCGCCAGCATGTCCTCCTGTACATCCTCAAAGCCCCGCGTGCTGCGGCGCAGATAGTTGACGCACAGCCCGGTCATCGGCAGCATGTCCGCCGCAAACGCCCGGTCGCCCGACCAGAGCAGCGTGTGATGCACCAGCGCGACGAACTGCGCGCTCTCGCGCTCGCCGCCCGCCTGCAAGACCTTTCCGGAGAGCGACACGCTGCGCGCCACGCGGCCGGGCGCCAGCTGCGCCTGCGCGCTCACATCGACGAGCGTGCGCAGCATCTCCTGCACGCGCGCCGCGCCGCCCAGCGGCAGCAGCGCCTCCATCGCCTTCGCCCAGCCCTCGCCATACAGCGCGGGGTTTTCCGGCAGCTCGCAGCACAGCGCGCATCCGCCGCGCGGCAGAGTGCGGAGCATCCAGTCGGCGTAGAGCTTCGCCCAGTTGACGCACTGCTCCAGCGCGGCGTCGGGCAGCGTCGCGTCGCTCAGCGCCTTCATCGCCTCAATGCGCGCACGCTTTTCTTCCAGCATCGTCTCGGCCTGCCCGCGCAGGAGCGCCAGCGCCTCCTCGGCCTTGGAGCGGGAGGGATAGCCGCCCGCGATGTACAGCCGCATGGTCGCCTGCGCGTTCGCGGCGAGGCGCAGGCGGTAGAACAGGCGGCCGTTCACGCCCTTGCCCTGCGTGTTGCCAAAGCCGTAAACGCTCTGCGGCAGATCGGCCTGAAGCACGCGGCAGCCCGTCTGCGCGCCCCAGACGGCGTGCCACGGGTTGCGGCTGTCGCGGGCAAAGAACGCCTGCTCCTGCTCGTCGTATTCGCCGACGTCGCGGCCAAGCTCCACGCCGTCCTCGCCGCGCGCGGCGGCCACGATGGCTCCGGGGCGCCGCCGGTCAGGATATCGGTGCGCACGGTAAAGGACACCTCGGCCATGCGCGGCGCGTTTTTGAGGTTTTCAATCGTCAGCTCGATCACGCAGCCGCTCACACCGTCGGGAATGAACTGGCGGCGGACGACGTGCAGCCGCTCCTTCTGCATGCGGTAATGGAACGCGGTGACGACCGGGTGGATTTCACAGGCGTCGGCCTGCGTCAGCGGCACGTCGTCAACGGCAAGAAAAAAGCCGTCGCAGATCTTCTTTTCTCCGGCCCAAAGGCCGCCCATTTCGCCCGGAACGGCGTAGCCCATATCCGGAAAAAGGCCGTTCTGCGCGCCGATGAGCACGGCGGCGCTGCCCGCGGTGACAACCGGCGCATCCAGACGGTCATAACGATAAACCTTGTAATCGCTGCGCATGTAAGCTCCTCCTTTTATCCCTTGACAACCGCTGCAACGGTTTTAAGAATCAATCTGATATCCGCAAGCGGGGAAATTTCCCGCAGATATTTCATGTTCAGCTCGATTTTATCGGGCATGATCTGCTCGATGTACATTTTTTCGGGGTCTTCCGCCCCGGCGAGCAGATCGTTTTCGTTTCGGTAGGCAATCGAGGCGTAATCCGTGATGCCTGGGCGCACCAGGAGCACCTGCCGCTGATACGGCGTGTAGAGCCTGACGTATCGCTCCACCTCCGGGCGCGGGCCGACGAAGCTCATCTGCCCCGCGAGGACGTTGAGGAGCTGCGCCAGCTCGTCCAGCTTGGTCTTGCGCAGAATCGCGCCGACGCGGGTGATGCGTCTGTCGCGCCCGACGGTAATCGCCAGCCCCTTCTTGTCCGCGTCCGTCACCATCGAGCGAAATTTGAAAATGCGAAACGGCTTGCCGCCCCTGCCGATGCGCACCTGCCGGTAAAACACCGGGCCGGGGTCATCAATGACCACCGCCAGCGCGATGAGCAGCAGCAGCGGCCAGAGCACCGCCAGCGCCGCCGCCG
>OLQO01002286.1_pt1 | contig 10487 bp, 8 predicted proteins | sample 1672281 | NCBI WGS metagenome assembly OLQO01 (sample SAMEA3136667, study PRJEB25190) | human gut metagenome | biome: human gut; feature: human-associated habitat; material: faeces | place: Austria | collected 2013 | reverse complement strand
ATGTGGGAGGTGTTCGGATAAAGTCGATAATCAAGGCCCGGGCGAGCCCCGGACTTCGTAACTGAAATTCCATTTGTTAAACCTGGCGCCCGTGGGTAAAATAAAGTGGACGGCAGCCCAAGTGGTGGAATGCTGGGCAGCGCCGTTACTTCGATTAAGGGGTCAATGCCTTAGAGGCGTCGACCCCTCTTTTTCTGCTTCGTACACTGCTTGAGTGCCTCGGTAAGTCCGATAAGCGCCGTGAGGAGCGAGACCAAAGCGGTCAGGAGCTTCACGAAATCAATCAGATCGGTCATGGGCATCACCTCCCGTCGCATGGAGGGCGCTGCCCGGCACATGGAACTGCCGTCAACAACTACCATTCTATCAAAGCGCGGTCATAAATACGAATATATGTTCGATAATAACAGCAACGTGATTCCCTCGAATAGCAGCCTTTCGTAAGGGCGGCAGAAGACGACGCTGGGCGATTGGGGATAGACGCGCAGGTCTTCGTCACCGAAAGCCCGTTTGATTAACCAGCCCTCTGTAGGTACACTGCATATTGATGGGCTCGGGATGACCGCTGATTCAAGTCACCGGGCCTAAATCTTTTTCATGCATTTGAATAGAGCGGGCGACTCTCTTGGGGCGGTCTGCATGGCGTGCGACCGGCGCATGGCGTTGCACCCCGCTTTTGTGTCCGCACGGGCGCCTATCCTTGCGGCAATGTAGCCGCCTATGTAGCAAGCGGCAGTTGACGGAGAAAGGCCCTAACCGTGTCAGCTGAAAAGACGCCGTGTATCTCGGCTATCGATACGACGAACTTAGCGCGCCAGATTGTGCTGGACTTTGAGTTTGCACCGGTGCCAAAGCAGCGCCAGCGCCGTGGGCTGCGCAATGAGATTATTGAGGCCGGCGCCGTCAAGCTCGATTACCACGGCAACGTTATGGGCGAGTTCTCGCAGTTTGTGCAAACGGTATTTACCGAAGGCGTTGCGTTTCCCGTCCGCGAGCTTACGGGGATATCAGCCGTGGACACCGCGATGGCCGATCCGCTCTACGTGGTGATCAAAAGGCTCAGCGATTGGATCGGTCGCTACTCCGCCCAGATAGTTTGCTGGAGCGGGACGGATCGTCGACAGCTTTTGACCGAGTGCCAGGCAAAGCACATCGACCTTGCCGCATTTCCTACGGACTGGGCCGACCTGCAGGCGTTTTACACCTCGATCATGGACGTGGGCAGCCATGGGTGCGTCTCTTTGGGTGACGCGGCAACGTGGTTTGACATCGAGTTCGACGAGTCGACGTGCCACGCCCACAGTGCCCTAGCCGATGCCCGCGTGACCGCCAAACTACTCAAACAAGTGATGAACGGGGACTATCACGTGAGTCCGCACGCCCAGGAGATCCGCCAGCGATGGGGGATGGGCGAGTGCGTTCAAACACGCCTTTCCAGCAAGTGCCCTGAGCTGAGTGATCTGCTGCTGCAGCTGAAGTTGGAGGGGAGGTAAGGAGATGTGCTGAGAACGGTGGTCGAGTGTTGGATATACCTTGGCATCAAGGCCAATTTGATAGATAAACGCATGCAGATAGGCTGCCTACCGATAGTCCCAGGAATGACCTTCGATTCAAGTCGCCAGGTTTCAAGCTGTATATCATTTGGAACATCTGAACGGCTGGCTGGCTTGGAGGGTTCACGGCTGTAGCGTGCCGTGAGTGAGTTCGGCTCTCGCTTTAACTTGGGGCCTCGCTGATTTCTCATGCGTGACGTTTAGAATCTGATGCAAATTAAAGGCCGTATGCTCTTTTGCGGGACATGTTGTTGAACGACCGGCTTCATAAACCTGTAGCAGCTTCTCAGGGCAGATGAAAAGGGGCTAAAAACTGCTTATCTTGTTCGTGATATACGATGCTATTCTGCCAGGACTAACAACTTTCTCAAGGACGTTCCGGATCGCATTCGCGATTTGAGTTATCGACTGGACCTTGCAGACCTCGAGCGGGAGAGCTTGGATGAAACCCTCGGCAAAGTTTTGGGGCGGTAGCCACATTGCGGGCCCTTATTGTCTAACCTAGCTCGTCAAGCAGAGAGGGGTTTGCGTCTATATCCATGCCAAGGGCTTCTGCGACAGATTGCGCAACCGCAAAGGCCATCTTGGGAGGAACGGCGTTTCCAATTTGCCGATAGCGGGAGCATTGCGAACCATACCAAGGCATATCCCTCGGGAAGGTCTGTATGGTGGCGGCTTCCTGGACCGAGATGCGGCGAAGGCGAGGAGGAACGCTATCGGCTACTTTCCCGCCTTTCTGAAGCTCTTCGTGGTATTTCTCGACCCATTGGGTCGCTCCGGTTTCGAGCGTCTCTTGATCGACAATCGGCGTTCTGTTCCCGCCCATTGAGGCGGGAAGCGTCGGCGCGGGCTTGTCCATGTCCATCGGGCGGCCTTGGCCGTTGAACAGCATGCCTGCAAACGGCGACGGGCGGAGCACGGGGCTTTTTGCCGTAGTTACCTTCGCCTTGCAAGTCTGATCATTGCCCGGCTCGCCGAGAGGAGGCAGCCCGCGCAGGGCGTCGGCCACACCCACCCATTCCTTGACTGTCGGCTGCGGGTAGTTGTACTCGATGCAGGGGTCCTTGATCCCGACAAGGAACATGCGCTCTCTGGTCTGCGGGACGCCGTAATTGGCACTGTTCAGCACCTCAAGGTTGGTTTTGTAGCCAATCTCTTCCGCCTTCTTGCGGATGTCGGCAATAGTTCCAGCCCAGCGTTTGTTCTTGGCGAGTGCCTTGACGTTCTCCATCACGAACGCTTGGGGCTGGACCCTCTCGACCATGCCGAGGAAGTCGAAGACGTGACGCGAGCGGGGGTCGTTCGGGTCCATCTTCCCCGCGACCGAGAAGCCCTGACAGGGCGGTCCTCCAATGACTAGCTCCGCCGAACCCCTTCCGGGCAGTTCCTCAACTTCCCTAATATCTCCCGTGACTATCCTGTGGCTCAGTGTTTTGCCGGTCTTCTTCGAGATCGCGTCCATCGCGGCAGCGTAGGTTTTCATGGCGTCCGGGTTGATATCGTTCGCAAATACGGGGGTGAACCCGGCGGCGATGAAGCCGAGGTCGAGACCGCCCGCTCCCGAATAAAGGCTGACGAAACGCTTCATTAAAGCAATCCTCCTGACTAGTAGAGCTCATTCCAATATGGAATGAGCTCATGAGATGATATCATATACAAGCATGGGTTGCTGCCGGAAGGGGGCGTTTATGGAAGACTTCAATCTTTCTCTCGGGAGACTTATCGCTAAATGGCGGAGACGCTCCGGGATGTCACAGGCGGCGCTCGCTGAGGCAACGGGATGCCAGCAAGCGTCGATTTCGAAACTGGAAAGCGGCTCCAAGCGCATAACTGTCTCTGAGCTTTCTCAAGTGCTTTGTGCCTGCGGATTAACCTTCAGTGCGGTAAGCGACGATCTTGATGGCCTTATCGCTTATGAGCCTCAACCTTTATGGGAGCGTGTAAATGAGTAGCAGTGCAAACATTTCTGAAATATGCGAAGCGCTTCTGGCGGCGTCCCTGCCTATAGATCCGAACTCGATGGAAAGCGCCGCGATTCAGGTTGCGGACTATTACGAGAACGGCCCTGAGGAATCCAGGATTCCCGCCGAAGAGATCTCCGATCGCTTCGGCGAGATGTGGAGCTTTTGGCTTGAGAACTACGATAGTCCCTCAAAGGAATTGAAGGACGTCATTAGCGCCGCGGTTGGCGTCGACCATGGAATGGAAGAGCTCGCGAACGGCTACTTCAAGCTCGAAGAAAAACTCGAGGAGAAGCAGTTCATGGCAAGGAGTCATGCAATCGCTTTGATTGGCTGTGCTCCGCTCATTCGTACCCTTGTCGTGGAGCAACACCTCGGTCTCGATAGGATTAGAGGCATTCTTAACGTTCCTGCCGCAACTTTCGACGCCATCAATGCTGTAATCAGTTCTATCGGTATTGACCCGCCCTTCGGCTCTGAGAGGATAGCCGGAATACATGAAACTGACGTTTCAGACGTCGCCGCCCTGTTTGGTGATATCGAACCTGACGTCGCTGGAGAAACTTTCCGAGGCCTTCTCGGATCGTTCTCGAGATGCGATACGCTTGCCGACGATGTTATCGACTTGGGCCTCATTCCTTTTGAGCCGTACCAGTTTATGCTCTACTTTGAGTTGCTTACGCTTGAGATGGTTGACAGATTCCCCGGCAGGGCGATTTACGAATGCACGCCCCGTTCGAGCAATGTAAAGGCGCTTTGGAACTCCATGTATCATCCCACTCAGGAGAATCCATACCTCAACAACGCCAAGTCCGTCTATTCACTTGACGAAGCATGGGCCGAAACGAAACTCTCCCGGCAGACTGGGAACGGCTCGATTCTGCTTGCCGATGTCTTTAGCATTCTGGCAGAGTTGCCCTACACGACGAGAAGACGCGTTGCTCACATTATTCGTTGTTATTTGATTCTCATTGCCGATTCTCGTCAAACGAAGACGCCTTTGGAGCCGATCGGCGTCGATTCCATCAAGGCTTTTGTCAAGCGCGTGGGGATCTCAAACAGTTTAACCAAGGGCGTTCTCGATCAGAGGCTGGTAGATTTCCTTACCCGCTGCATTCATCCGGAAGAGGGCTGGTTCGCAAGGGGTCTCGGCTCTTCCGTGAACGAGACGAACGCTTCGGGGCGCAAATATGGCGATGTTGAATACTTGGACCTTTCAAATCGTGCACATATCGAGGCCTATGAGGCACACGGTGGCGGTCTGCGGGATGAGTACATTCAGGCGCACATTAACTCCCTGCATGAAACTGTGCGCTACCACGAGCACGAGGCGAAGTTGCGCAACGAACCCTACGACATGACCGTTAGAGTCACGTACGTTGCCCATGACGTTTCGAGACTGATTGACTTTCATGATGGATGCACAAAGGAAATCGAGGGCATTCCGTTCGAGTTTCGCTTTATGACGTACGTCGATTTGCTCAACGCTGCTGGCGGCATCGATGTCGTAATCGGAAATCTGGCGGATTTTAATGAGTTGATTCATCAGAGGATCTCTAGGCTTCCCGATGCGTATACGTTGAAGCGGCGCTATCAGGAGATTACTGGATTGGGATTATCCGAAAAGAATTAGTTGCTGGGGCCCGCTTTCCGAGCTGTGGTGGTTCGGAACGCGGGCCTCTCTGTGCTTCCATGTAGCATAAGCGCTCGGGTATCTGTGCTTATTTTGACGTGTTGGATCCATTGGAGATGGGTGCGATTTGTATTCAGCATCTCTTTACTGCTGCGCGTCTAGCCGCGGCATCAATGAACTTCGCTAGCGCTTTCGGACTGTCAAAAGGCATACACAAGTGTCAGTCTTTTGACATCGCGTGGCCTGAGCGGCGGCGTGCAACGGCTGCACGCCGCCTGCGTCTGCCTACATCCCCGCAACCCCACGCGCGGCGCTCAACAGCTCGTACTCCCTCTGACTCCACTGGTGCAGCTCGGCCGCGCGTACGGCGTCGCGGCACAGATCCAGGAATACCTCGGCGCCCTCGCAGAAGCACTCGCGGGCAAAGATGCTCGACCCGCCCGCAACGCACGCGCCATCGGCAAACCGCTCCCAGCTAGACGGCTCACGCGAATCGTCTCCGGACAGTTTGATCTGCAACACATGCGGGTCGCCGGCAACGCAGAACTCTTTCTCGAGCTTTTGCACCGTGAAGCGCATCTGGTGGGAGAGGCTGCTCTTGACCATGGCCGAGGCGTAGCCGTTCTGCTTGTCCAGAAGATGCATTCGTTTTGGCTGGGCTGCCAGGTTGTGGAAGTTGCGCTCACTGCGCACGGAGAAATTGTCCATACGGACTCCTTTCATCGATGTTGGCAGGGCCACCGTGTCTCTTGGCCGGTTGGCGTCGGGATCGTGGAGCCAACTCTCTACCCCGACTCTGGATAAAACGCGCCCGCTCCTTGCGGGCAAGATGGAGTCTATCAACGTGTACGGACTCAACGTGTACGGACAGAAATCAAGCGCCATCCGCGAAATGACGCGCGGATGGCGTTGGTTTCCCAAGTGATTATTCGGCTTTCATCCGGAAAAGTGTCGAAATCAGCCGTGTAAAAGTACGGAAAAGTGTCGAAATAGGCACCTTAAAACTTCGGAAAAGTGTCAAATTCGATAGGCAAATTATCCGGAAAAGTGTAGCTGGATGACAAAACAGCACTTAGAAGCTGGTGCTGGATGCGGGATCCTGCGGCCGCCTTCAGCCCTCGCTACTCGTCGTCCTCGTCGTTGGGGTCGCCCTTGAGGGTGTTGATGTCCAGGTACTGGTTATCGTCCTCTTTTTGCTGGGTCTCCGACTCCGCTTGGGTGGGGCCGCGGAACAGCTGGAATCCCTCAAACGCAATGACACCGAGCAGGGCAATGATAATGGCGATAAAGGCAACCTTGACTGCCTGCGGAAATTCCGAGAAACGCAGCGCCTTTTCCTCGGCGTAATAATCGGCGAAGCGCTCTTCGCCCGTGCTTTTGGTATACGCCGGTGCGGGCGCGGCCTCCGGGTCATATTCCGGTGCAGGCGTGGTAGCGTACGAATCGTTGAGATAATCACTCGATGCAGTGCCATAATCCTCGGTCTCGATGCGACTGGTGCCAGCATAGTCATCGGAATAATCGGAATATGCCGCACCGCCCTCATAGTCCGCGGCGCTCGTGTTGGCGGCAAAAAGCGGGTTAACTGGAACGTCGAGCGCCGGCATGCCGGTAGAGGTCTCATCCAGATCGGCTGCAGCCCAGGAATCGTAGGCAACCTGACGGGCAATGGGCTCATCGAGCCTTGTGACCGGAGACTTGCGTACCGCAGGAACAGGCAACTGCTGGGCGCTGTACATAACGGTGCTGTCGGCCGATTTGCCCTGCGTCGCTGCAGCGAGAAATGCCGCCGTCTCGGACGGGTCGCTTGCGGGGCGGGGAGCGGGCGTGGGCGCCGAAGTGGGTGCGGGCGTAGACGCGGGCGTCGAAACAGGCGGCTGCGCAGGAGTCGGCGCAGATGCGGTCTTAGGCGCAAGTGCGGGATTGGGGCTTGACGGGCGAGCCCCGCCGCCGCCCATGAGTTCGTCGGCGGTCCACGGGCGATCATCCATCACATCGTCAAGGCTCAGCGAAAACAGGTCGTCTTCACCCTCATCGAACATGCGGTGCACATGTCCACCAATTGCCGGAATCAATCCGCGACCGGTGCATGATGCCTTGCTCAACGCCATTCTGTCCCATCCTTTCGAAATACTAATGACATCGATTATATGGAACTTCCCAAGCGGCTCGGTCTTGGATTCGTGCTTTCCAGAACTCGCGCCCAAAAGGGGAGGGGCAATCCAGGCGAGTGCCTACTTGTCGCCGGCCGCCGCCTTGGCCTCATTGAGGTAGCTATAGAAGCTGTACTTGGAGATGCCAAAGAACTCACAGGCGCGCTCGCTCGACTTGGAAATGAGGAAGGCGCCGCGACGGTCGAGGTAGCCAATGGCACGAATGCGCTCGTCTTTGGTCATGAGTGCCGCGGGCTTGCCCACAAACTGCTCGCACTCGTGCAGCAGGTCCTCGAGCAGGTCGCCGATGTTCTTGGTAATGGGCTCGGGCTCGGTATAGCCCGTGCCGCCGGTGCCGGTAAAGGCATCGAGCGAGCGCTCAAAAGCCTTCATGAGCGTAATGTCAAAGTTAATGCCCAAAATGCCGACGGGCTTGCCCTCGTCGTTGCGGATAAAGATCGTCGACGATTTGAGCAGCTTGCCGTCAGCGGTTTTAGTGAGGTACGGCTCGCGGTCGTGTACGTCGGTGGCGCCCTCGTGCATGGACTCAAACACGATATGGCTGGGGCCGTCACCCAGTTTGCGTCCGCTGACGTGGCCGTTTTCGATCACTACGATGGAGTGGTCCACGTCCTCGGTCTCCAGATCGTGGACGACGATTTCGCAGTTGGGGCCAAATTGGAGCGCCAAGCCGTGTGCAAGGCGCTTATAAAACTCAATCTGTGCGGGGGTCATAGGTGCCTTCCTAAAAATTAGTTTGGGCTCACTGTGCCATAAACCACACATGACCGCAAACAAATCCATCAACAAGGCAATTCATGACCGTTCGGCGGCGAAAAAGTACCGATTGCGGCAACAAACAATTCGTTAGGTATACCAATCAAAAAGTGTGATAGAACATTACTAACAAACTTTTTGTTTGGCATCCACATAAAAGTTCAGTCGTATGAATGGGAATGGGCTGAAACGCGTATGCGGGGGCCGGCAAGAGAGGACTTAAGGAGTTCACCGTATGGCCGATAAGATCCAGTGGGCGAGCAACACGATGCCCAAGAGCGATGACAAGCACTTGGGAATCATGAGCCTCGACCACGTGAAGAAGGCCCGCGCCTTCCACCAGTCGTTCCCCCAGTACACCGTCACTCCGCTTGCTCGCCTGGACGGTCAGGCCGCGCGCCTGGGCCTGTCCAACCTGTGCGTTAAGGACGAGAGCTATCGCTTTGGCCTCAACGCCTTTAAGGTCCTGGGCGGCTCGTTTGCCATGGCCAACTATATTGCCGACGAGACCGGCAAGGACGTTGCCGACTGCACCTTCGATTACCTGACCTCCGATCAGCTTGCCAAGGACTTTGGCCAGGCTACCTTCTTTACCGCCACCGACGGCAACCATGGCCGCGGCGTGGCGTGGGCTGCCAACAAGCTGGGCCAGAAGGCCGTCGTGCACATGCCCAAGGGTTCCACCAAGCCCCGCTTCGATAACATCGCCGCCGAGGGCGCCACGGTGACCATCGAAGAGGTCAACTACGACGAGTGCGTGCGCATGGCCGCCGCTGAGGCCGACGCCTGCGAGCGCGGCGTCATCGTTCAGGACACCGCCTGGGAGGGCTACGAGAAGATCCCGTCTTGGATCATGGAGGGCTACGGCACCATGGCTTCCGAGGCTGCCGAGCAGCTGCGCGAGATGGCCATCAACCGCCCGACCCACGTGTTTGTCCAGGCTGGCGTGGGTTCGCTCGCCGGCGCCGTGGTGGGCTACTTCACCAACCTGTATCCCGATAACCCGCCCACCTTCGTCGTGGTTGAGTGCGCGCCTGCCGCCTGCCTGTACAAGGGCGCTGCCGCCGGCGACGGTGACCCGCGCATCGTGGACGGCGACATGCCCTCCATCATGGCCGGTCTGTGCTGCGGTGAGCCCAACATCCTGGGCTGGGATATCCTGCGCAACCACGCCACCGCCTTCGTGTCCTGCCCCGACTGGGTCACCGCTCGCGGCATGCGCACCCTGGGCGCTCCCGAGAAGGGCGACCCGCGCGTCATCTCCGGCGAGTCCGGCGCTGTGACCACCGGCCTGGTCGAGACCCTCATGCTCGATCCCGAGTACGCCGAGCTCAAGGAGCTCATCGGCCTGGACAAGACGAGCTCCGTGCTCTGCTTCTCCACCGAGGGCGACACCGATCCCGACCAGTATCGCCGCATTGTTTGGGAAGGCGAATATCCCACTTGCTAATCGTTGGGGCGGAGTAAATAGGTATCGCTCCGCCACCTCACAGGTAGATTCCTTCGTTTGAAAGGTTATGAACAATGGCTAAAGAACTCGATTTCGACGCTATCAAGGCCGCTGCTGAGTCTCATCGTGCTGACATGACCCGCTTCCTGCGCGCCATGATCTCCCATCCCTCTGAGTCCTGCGAGGAGGGCGAGGTTGTTGCCTGCATCAAGGCCGAGATGGAGAGCCTTGGCTATGACGAGGTCAAGGTCGACGGCCTGGGCAACGTCATGGGCTTTATGGGCGAGGGCGACAAGATCATCGCCATCGACTCCCACATCGACACCGTCGGCATCGGCAACATCGAGAACTGGGACGCCGATCCCTACGAGGGCTATGAGACCGACGAGATCATCTACGGCCGCGGCGGCTCCGACCAGGAGGGTGGCATGGCTTCCGCTACCTACGCTGCCAAGATGATGAAGGACATGGGCCTCATCCCCGAGGGCTACAAGATCATGGTCGTCGGCACCGTCCAGGAAGAGGACTGCGACGGCATGTGCTGGCAGTACATCTACAACAAGGACGGCATTAAGCCCGAGTTCGTCATTTCCACCGAGCCCACCGACGGTGGCATCTATCGCGGTCACCGCGGCCGCATGGAGATCCGCGTTGACGTTCACGGCACCTCCTGCCACGGCTCCGCTCCCGACCGCGGCGATAACGCCATTTACAAGATGGCAGACATCATCGCCGACGTCCGTGCCCTCAACAACAACGGCTGCGACGAGTCGACCGACATCAAGGGCCTCGTCAAGATGCTCGACCCCAAGTACAACCCCGAGCACTTCGAGGACGCCCGCTTCCTGGGCCGCGGCACCTGCACCGTCAGCCAGATCTTCTACACCAGCCCCAGCCGCTGCGCCGTGGCCGATTCCTGCGCCATCTCCATCGACCGTCGCATGACCGCCGGCGAGACCT
>OLQO01002283.1_pt1 | contig 10501 bp, 10 predicted proteins | sample 1672281 | NCBI WGS metagenome assembly OLQO01 (sample SAMEA3136667, study PRJEB25190) | human gut metagenome | biome: human gut; feature: human-associated habitat; material: faeces | place: Austria | collected 2013 | reverse complement strand
TCGCAGCCACCAAGAAAAAGAAGGCTGTGGAGCGCTCCAGCATCGACCAGCGCATTGATTACCGCTGGATCGACCTGCGCACCGACGAGAACCAGCTCATGTTCAAGGCACAGAGCTGCTTTGTGAACGCCATGCGCAAGTTCCTGCTGGACCGTAACTTCATTGAGATCCACACCCCCAAGCTGATCGCTGCTGCCAGCGAGAGCGGCTCTGAGGTGTTCAAGGTGGATTACTTCGACCGCAATGCCTATCTGGCACAGAGCCCCCAGTTCTACAAGCAGATGGCAATGGCTGCAGGCTTTGAGCGCATCTTCGAGACCGGCCCTGTGTTCCGCGCCGAGAAGAGCTACACCAACAAGCACTCCACCGAGTTCTCCGGCTTCGATCTGGAGTTCAGCTACATCACTTCCTATAAAGACGTGATGAAGATGGAAGAAGAGCTGCTGACTGCCGGTCTGCAGGCCGTCAAGGACAACTACGGCGACCAGATCAAGGAGATGTTCGGGCAGGAAGTGATCGTTCCCACCACTCCGTTCCCGGTGGTCAAGCTGGCAGACCTGTACAAGGGTCTGGAAGAAGAGTTCGGCTACACCGTCGATGAGAGCGAGAAGGGCGACCTGACCACTGAGGCCGAGCGCCTGAGCTATGAGTGGGTGAAGAAGCATTACGGCCACGAGTTCCTCTTCATCACCGATTACTCTGCCGAGAAGCGTGCGTTCTACCACATGCGGGACGAGAACGGTGTGCCCCAGGGCTACGACCTGATCTGGCGTGGTGTTGAGATCACCACCGGTGCCCAGCGCGAGCACCGCTACGAGGTGCTGAAGAAGCAGGCTGAGGAAAAGGGTCTGGCCGATGATGTCAAGTTCTATCTGGAGTTCTTCCAGTACGGCTGCCCGCCCCACGGCGGTTTCGGTCTGGGCATCGACCGCCTGACCATGCTGCTGTGCGGCCTGACCATCAAGGATGCCGAGTTCCTGTTCCGCGGCCCCAACCGTCTGACCCCGTAATTTTATAGAGATCATACCGAGAGCTGCTGTGCATTTTGCACGGCAGCTCTCTTTTTGTTGGACGATTTAAAATGGCTCCGCTTCGCTCTGCCATTCTTAGCGGAAAATAATTTTTAGATTTTGGTCTAGCGGAATGCCTGCGGGCATTCCGCTAGACCATTTTCACAGATGGGGCTGTGACGGAAAACGGCTTTTGCATGGCATCAGTATCGATTGCAATAAGAAGGTGTCCGGCTTTGCCAGAGGGAGTTCAGCCGTCCCCTTGGGAGAAGGGAAAGCATCCTCACCCTCTCAGTCAAATCCTTCGGATTTGCCAGCTCCCCCGAAAGGGGGAGCTTCTGACGCATCCGCAAGGCTTGCATTTTATCTGGAAACTGCGCCGTTACTGCAAAAAGCTCCCCCTTCGGGGGAGCTGGCGAACGAATGTGAGCCTGAGAGGGTTCAGCATGCTGAAAGCAAACAGGTAGCCCCTCCACAGCGCCGCGCTTTCGCAGAAAGCGGCGCTGTAAATGCTGTTTTCCTCTACGACCCCATCTGTGAAAAAGCAATTCAGGAAAATCCGCAGATTTTCCTGAATTGCAATTATAAAATAAATTTTCCGCTGAATATGCCCAGAGCAAAGCGGAGGGCATTCAAAATCGTTCCGGCATAATGCCCCGCCCTGTTTCATACGATTACAACAAGCGGACCGGAATCCTGTCCGGTGCACAGCGCAAACGGGAAGGGGAGAGCAATTTGGCAAATCAGGAACAGAAGAGCATCTGCCGCGAGATCGGCGCACGCACCGGCGGAGATATCTACATTGGGGTGGTTGGCCCGGTGCGCAGCGGCAAATCCACTTTTATCAAGCGTTTCATGGAACAGCTGGTGCTGCCCGCCATCGGCCCGGCGGCTGCGCGGGAGCGTGCCCGGGACGAGCTGCCCCAGTCGGCAGCGGGCCGCACCATCATGACCACGGAACCAAAATTCATCCCGGAAGCAGCCGTGCCCCTGCAGTTGGAGGGCGGCGGCGAGTGCCGGGTGCGGCTCATCGACTGCGTGGGTTACATGGTGGAGGGGGCTATGGGCCACGAGGAGAACGACAAGCCCCGCATGGTCAAAAGCCCGTGGTTCGACCACGAGGTGCCCTTCGACCTTGCCGCCGAGACCGGCACCCGCAAGGTGATCTGCGAACATTCCACCATCGGCATCGTGGTCACCACCGACGGCTCTGTGAGCGACATCCCGCGGGAGGGCTATGCCAGAACCGAGAAGCGCATCGTGGAAGAACTGGATGCGCTGGGCAAGCCCTACATCATCCTGCTCAACAGCACCCACCCGGATGCGCCGGAGACGAAGCAGCTGGCCGAGGGCATGGCCCGGGACTACGACCACACCGTGCTGCCGGTGAGCTGCGTGGATCTGGACGCGGAGGCACTCGGCAGCATCCTGCGGCAGGTGCTGTACGAGTTCCCGGTGCAGGAGCTGGATTTTGCCCTGCCGCGCTGGGTCACGATGCTGGAAAACGGCCACTGGCTGCAAACGCAGGTGTACGATGCGGCCATGCAGCTGGCGGCAAAGGTCTCCCGCATGAAGGATGTGCCCTCCGGAACAGACGCACCTGCGCTGGAATGTGACGCGGTGCAGCGCTCGGCCATCAGCGGCATCGACCTTGCAAACGGCAGTGTGCGCATCACGGTGGAGCTGAAGCCGGAAATTTTCTATCAGGTGCTGAGCGAGCAGACCGGCCTTGCCATTGGCGACGAAGCGGGCCTGATGCCCTGCATCATGGAGCTGGCAAAGGCCAAACGGGAGTACGAGAAGGTGCGTAGCGCCCTTGAGCAGGTGGAAGCCACCGGCTATGGCATCGTGATGCCCACGGTCAGCGAGCTGAAACTGGAACAGCCCCAGATCGTGCGGCAGGGCACGAACTACGGCGTGCGGCTGGAAGCCTGCGCGCCCTCCATCCAGATGATGAAGGCCACCATCCACACCGAGATCAGCCCCATCGTGGGCACCGAAAAGCAGAGCGAGGACCTTGCCCGCAGCCTGCTGGCCGGCTTTGAGGACGACCCGGAAAAGCTGTGGGAATCCAACATCTTTGGCAAGAGCCTGCACGAGCTGGTGAACGAAGGGCTGCAGAACAAGCTGCTGCACATGCCGCAGGAGGCCCGCACCCGCCTGCAGGAAACGCTGGAACGGGTCATCAATGAGGGCTGCACCGGGCTGATCTGCATTCTGATCTGACCGCTACAAAACAGAAGAGGGAAGCGCCGCGCGGGTGCCTCCCTCTTTATTTGTTCACTTTTCTTCTTCGGTCAGCTTATTGATGAGCATTTGGTAGATCTCGTTGCCCTTGAGGATGAACTGCTTTTTTACCAGCTCGGCGGTCAGCCGGTCTGGTGTGCCGAGGTCCAGACAGAACAGCTCACTGTCCAGCCCTTTCACCGTGCAGCGGATGGTGCAGTGGCCGTCCTCTTTTTCGGTAATGCTGGCACTGTACTTGGCTTCCTTGCGGGCCCATGTCTGGCAGCGCAGCACAGCGGCCACAGCGCGCTCCCGCACACTGCGGGGCAGGTCGTAGGCAAGCTCCTGCGCCACCTTGCGGCCTTTGTCGGTAATGGTGTAGCTGCCCTTTGTCAGGGTGACGAGCTGCTGCCTGGTGATATCGTCCAGACACGAGCCGATCTCGAAATAGTTCACCAGCGCTTCTTCCATCAGGGCGTTTTCGATCTCCTGCCGGGTAATGGGTCCGGCATTTTTGACCAGATAGCACAGCAGCAGCCGGATCTCGGTGCTGCTGGTCAACCCGCCGGGACGTACACCGGCAGTAAAAGCATCATTGGCGGCCATCGTTCCATACATCCCCCTTGCATTCCTTTTCTTTTATAGTATAAAGGCTTTCACGCCGGATTGCAAGCCGCAGCGGCAAAATCTGTCTCAATGCGCTTGGGGCTTTCCGGCGTGGAGTACACCCAGTGGTCCAGATGGCCCTCGGTGATGAAATACTTCAGCTCGAACCGATGGCGCTGGCTCAGGGCGTGGTTCACGATCACCAGCTTGATCTTCATTTTTTCCGGCAGGATGTTCTTGATGTAGACGCTCACCGCCTGCCCGGGCACAAGGTCGGTGCAGCTCTCGGCAAGGCCCGCGAGGTTGGGCGCGATCTCGATAAAGGTGCCGTATTCCTCCACGCTGCGCACGATGCCCACCACGGTCTCACCCACAGTGAACCCGGCCGCATTTTCCTCCCATGTGCCCAGCAGTTCCCGGATGGTCAGCACAAAGCGGCCCTGTACATCCCGGTTCTTGACGGCGCACAAGATCTGCTGGCCCACGCTCACCCGGTCGGCGGGGGAGGAGATGCGGCTCACCGACATGCAGTCGATGGGCAGCAGGGCACTGATGCCGCAGCCCACATCACAGAACGCGCCAAACGGCTCGATATGGGTCACGGTGCAGGGCAGGATATCGCCGGGCTGCAGGGTGTCCAGATAGTCGGCCTTGCACATCTGCTGCGCCAGCGCGCGGGAGAGCCGGTAGAAGGGCTGACCGTTCTCGTCGGTGTCCAGCGCCTCGATCACAAAGCAGGTGGGGCGGCCCACCCTCGTCAGCACCGCAATGTCCCGCACGGTGCCGTTTGCGGCACCATCGGCGCACTGGGCAAAGGGCATCACGGCCCTTACCCCGCCGATCTCGAACCGCAGCTGGCGCTGGGTATCAAAGGCCAGAGCAGTGGCCTGCAGGATCTCGCGGTTTGCCATGGCGGCGCGCAGCTCAGCGGGGGACAGGCGCGCGGCAGAACGGTAGTTGCCTTCGGTACGGTAAGCTTGCATCATCTTTCATTCCTCTTTCTCTGCTTTTTAGGCCGTGCTTGGAACGGCAGCGGCCTTTCTGTTAAAACTTATGCATCCGCATGGGCGGATATTTGCATTTTGTGCGGCTTTGCATTATACTATATATGTATGCGCAGCAAACCGGCACGCCGGGCTTTGCGCACACACCGCCTGCTGTTTTGGGCAGGCAGAAGGGAGAAGCAGAGCTATGGACATTGCTGTAGGCGATACCATCCTCACCCGCAAAAAGCACCCCTGCGGAGCGTCCAGCTTCGAGGTACTGCGCGTCGGCATGGATTTTAAGATCCGGTGTACCGGCTGTGGGCGCGAGGTGATGCTGCCGCGTGCTAAAATTGAAAAGAACATCAAAAAGGTGGTAAAACCCGGGCAGGCCTAGCGCCCGGAGCAGCACGCATCCGGGGCGGAAAGGCTCCGGAACCGTTCGGCTGCACGAACATGAATCTGAGTTTGTAAGGAGAACTGCCGGAATTATGCCGAACATGTTTACCCAGATGGATGCTGTCTGCCACCGCTTTGAAGAGCTTTCCATCCGCCTGAACCAGCCGGATACCGCCGCAGACCCTGCGCTTTTCCGCAGGCTGATGCGGGAGTACCACGATGCAGAACCTGTGGTGCAGGCCTACCGCGCGTGGCAGACCGCACAGGATCATCTGGCACAGGCCAAAGCTCTGCTGGAAGAACCGGGCGCACTTGACCCGGACTTCAAGCAGATGATACAGCAGGAAATCAGCGAAAAAAGTCAAGATGTGGAAAAGCTGGAAAATAATCTCAAAATTTTGCTGCTGCCCAAGGATGTGAACGATGGCAAAAATGTCATTGTGGAGATCCGCGGCGGCGCAGGAGGGGAGGAAGCTGCCCTGTTTGCCCACAGCCTGCTGCGCATGTACACCATGTATGTGCAAAGCAGGGGCTGGCAGCTGGAAATGCTCAACCTCAACGAGACGGAGCTTGGCGGCGTGAAGGAAGCCATCTTTTCGGTGGACGGTGCCGGGGCCTACAACCGCCTCAAGTACGAGAGCGGTGTGCACCGTGTGCAGCGTGTGCCGGAGACCGAGACGCAGGGCCGCATCCACACCTCCACGGCCACGGTGGCTGTGATGCCGCAGGCCGAAGAGGTGGACTTTGCGCTGGATATGAAGGACCTGCGCATCGACACCTTCCGCTCCTCCGGCGCGGGCGGTCAGCACATCAACAAAACCTCCAGCGCCATCCGTGTGACACATCTCCCCACCGGCATGGTGGTAGAATGCCAGAACGAGCGCAGCCAGTTCCAGAACAAGGACAAGGCGCTGGAGATCCTGCGCAGCCGCCTGCTGGCCCAGAAGCAGAAACAGCAGCAGGATGCCATCAACGCCAGCCGTCAGGGGCAGGTGGGCACCGGCGACCGCAGCGAAAAGATCCGCACCTACAACTTCCCGCAGGACCGCTGCACCGACCACCGCATCGGCCTGACCGTGCACAATCTTTCCAAGATCATGGACGGCAATCTGGACGAGCTGATCGACGCACTGGCCACCCGCGAACAGGCCGAAAAGCTGCAAAAGCTCAACGAGCAGGGCTGAAATGTGGCTTTGAAAATAAAACGATATCCTGTCGATAAATGCTGAAAAGCATAAATACTTTACAGATAGAAAGAACGATGATCCGTATGGAAATGAAAACTGAAATTTTGCCCGCATCGGACGAAAAGAGCATTGAAAAAGCCGCTGCCCTGCTGCAGAACGGTGAGCTGGTGGCCCTGCCCACCGAGACGGTTTACGGCATTGCTGCCGATGCCCGCAACGGCGAGGCTGTGAAGAAGATCTTTGTGGCCAAGGGCCGCCCGCAGGACAATCCCCTGATCGTCCACGTCACCGGACCGGAAATGCTGCCCGGCCTTGTCAGCGAGGTGCCGGAGCGCGCCCAGCTGCTGATGGCTGCGTTCTGCCCCGGCCCGCTCACCATCATCATGCCCCGCGGCCCGGAGGTGGCAGCGGAGTGCTGTGCCGGTCTGGACACCGTGGGCATCCGGATGCCCAGCCACCCGGTGGCCCGCGCCGTCATTGAAAAGAGCGGCTGCGCCTTTGCTGCCCCCAGCGCCAATCTTTCCGGCAAGCCCAGCCCCACCAACGCACAGGATGTGTTCACCGATATGGACGGCCGCCTGCCGCTGATTTTGGACGGCGGCGAGTGCGACGTGGGCGTAGAAAGCACTGTGGTGTCGGTGGTGGGCGAAAAGCCCACCCTGTTCCGCCCGGGCCACATCACGCTGGAAGACCTCGAGCGTGCCCTCGGCGAAGAGGTGGAAGTGTCCAAAGCCATCCTCGAAAAGCTGCCGGAGGGTGCTGTGGTGCGCAGCCCCGGCATGAAGTACAAGCACTACGCACCCAAGGCGGATGTGACCTTGCTGGACGGCACCTTTGAACAGTTCAAAGCCTATGTGGATGCTCACGCCGAGCAGAATCCCAGCTGCCTGTGCTTTACCGGCGAGGCGGAAAAGCTGGGTGTGCCCTGCGTGGAGTATGGACGCGAGGGCGACGGTGCCGATCAGGCAAAGCACATCTTCCGCTGCCTGCGCGCGCTGGATGAGCAGGGCGATGCCGTGGTCTACGCCCGCTGCCCGCAGAAGGACGGCCTTTCCATGGCGGTGTACAACCGCCTGATCCGCGCTGCGGCCTTCCGGGTGATCAAGCTATGATCGCGCTTGGCATCACGGGCCGCAGCGGCTGCGGCAAATCCACGGTCACGGCGGTGTTTTCGGCCCACGGTGTGCCGCTGGCCGATGCCGACCAGATCAGCCGCGAGATTTTACTGCCCGGCTCGCCGCTGCTGCCCCGGCTGGCCCAGCGGTTCGGCGCAGACATTTTAAAAGCAGACGGCACATTGGACCGCCGCCTGCTGGCTGACCGCGCCTTTGCCACCCCGGAAGGCAAGGCGGCGCTGGACAGCCTGACCCACCCGGAGATCGTGCGCCGCATCCGTGCGGCAAAGCAGGCAGCACAGGATGCCGGTGCACCGCTGTTCGTGCTGGATGGCGCGGTCATCGTGGGGACTGCGGCGCAGGCCGAGTGTGACCGCCTGTGCGTGGTCACGGCACCGTTTGAGACCAGTGTGGCCCGCATCGTGGCCCGGGACGGCATCTCGGCCGAGATGGCCGCCCGCCGCCTGAACGCCCAGACACCGGAAAGCACTCTCACCGCGCAGGCAGACTATGTGCTGCACAACGATTCCAGCCTTGCACATCTGCAGGCTGCGGCAGAGCAGCTCTGCACAAAGCTTCTGGCAGAAGGAGGTGCGGGAAAAGAGCTTTGAACAAACGATATAACGAACAAGATCCTGCACCGCAGTACGACCCGGAGACGGCCCGCATCCGCCGCGCTCTCCGCGCCCAGAAGGCACGCCGCCGCAAAAAAATGCGCAGCCGCAGGCTGTTCCTGCTGGGCATGGCGCTGATCCTGCTGTTTGTGCTGGTGCCCAACTTGTGGGGCAGGGCAGAACGGCTTTTATACCCCCGCAAGTACGAAGCGCTGGTGGACCAGTGGGCGGAGACTTACGGCCTTGACCCGCTTCTGGTGGATGCCTTCATCCGCACCGAAAGCGGCTTTGACCCGCAGGCTACCTCCACTGTGGATGCCCGGGGCCTGATGCAGATGACCGAGGAGACCTTTATCTGGCTGCGCAGCAAGATCGCACCGGACGAAGGACTGCTCTTTGCAAATCTCTACGACCCGGAGACCAGCATCCGGTTCGGATGCTATTACCTGCACCTGTGCATGGAGCGCTACAACGGCGATGTTGCCACTGCCGCTGCCGCTTATCACAGCGGGTGGGGCACGGTAGATGCTCTTTTACAGATGGAAGAGCACTCCGCAGACGGCGAAACGCTGCAGGGCTTTCCCTATAACCAGATGAACCACTACGTAAAAAAGATCACTTCCTGCTATGCGCGGTATCAGCGTATCTATGCAGAAAGCTGAGAGGAGATAAGGAACATGAGCGAGAAACTTACCGCAAAGCAGGCTGCCGAACAGCTGCTTTACAAGCCGGAGTACGCTGCCGACAAGAGCGCCGACGTGAAGGAGAAGGCTGCAGCCTTTGCCGAAGGCTACAAAGCCTTCCTGAACGCTGCCAAGACCGAGCGCGAAGCTGCCGCAGCCAGCGAAAAGCTGCTGCTGGAGGCCGGTTACGAAAAGTTTGAGCCGAAAAAGACCTATGCCCCCGGCCAGAAGATCTACTTTGTGCAGGAGCACAAGGCGGTGGTGGCCGCTACCATCGGCCGGAAATCTTTTGAGGAGGGCTTCCGTCTGGTGATCGCCCACATCGACAGCCCCCGTCTGGACCTGCGCCCGAACCCGCTGTACGAAGCAAACCACCTCAGCTACTTCAAGACCCACTATTACGGCGGCATCCGCAAGTACCAGTGGGGCACCATGCCGCTGGCCATCCACGGCGTGTTCACCCGTGCTGATGGCTCCAACGTGTCCTTTGCAGTGGGTGAGGACGAGAATGACCCCGTGTTCTGCATCACCGACCTGCTGCCCCATCTGGGTGCCGAGCAGAACGACCGCAAGCTCAGCGAGGGCATCAAGGCCGAGGAGCTGAACGTGCTCATCGGCTCCGACGCTGTGGAGGATGCCGACATCAAGGAGGCCGTCAAGCTGAACACCCTGATGCTGCTGCACGAAAAGTACGGCATCACCGAGCGGGACTTCACCCGCGCTGAGATCGAGGTGGTGCCCGCCCATAAGGCCCGGGACGTGGGCTTTGACCGCTCCATGGTGGGCGGCTACGGTCACGATGACCGGGTGGACGCATACCCCGCCCTTATGGCCGAGATCGAGACGAAAGATCCTGTGCACACCACCGTCTGCGTGCTGACCGATAAGGAAGAGATCGGCTCCGACGGTGTGACCGGCATGCAGAGCATGTATGTATTCCACTTTATGCAGCTGCTGTGCCGCGCCGCCGGTCAGGACGACATCCTTGCCTTCCAGAACAGCGTGTGTCTCTCCGCCGATGTGACCGCCGCCTACGACCCCTCCTGGGCAAATGCCTTCGAGCCGCAGAACGGTACTTACGCAGGCCGCGGCGTGGCCTTCTTCAAGTACACCGGCAGCCGCGGCAAGAGCTCTGCCAGCGATGCTTCCGCTGAGCTGGTAGGGGATATCACCCGCCTGCTGGATGCCAACGGCGTGGCATGGCAGATCGGTGAGCTGGGCCGTCTGGATCTGGGCGGCGGCGGCACCATTGCCAAGTACGTGGCCAACCGCGGCATCCCGGTGCTGGACATCGGCGTGCCGGTGCTGTCCATGCACTCGCCCTTCGAGGTCATCCACAAGAACGACCTGTACATGGCCTACCGCGCCTTTGCACTGTTCTGCCAGAACGCGGAATAAAGATTTAGCCCCGGATCGCCCGCAGCCGCGCGCATTCCGGGGCTTTTTTTGAAAAAAACTTGACCTTCAAGTGTCTTTAAGGTGTAATGTGAGTGCGGAGGTGAAGCAAATGAACATCAAACAGGCTTCGAAACAAAGCGGGGTGTCCGCCCCCAATATCCGCTTCTATGAAAAAGAGGGGCTTTTGGACCCTGCCCGGCTGCCCGGCAACGATTACCGCGACTACACAGAACAGGATATCCGCGCCCTCCGGTTCATCCGGATGCTGCGGATGCTGGAT
>OLQO01002275.1_pt1 | contig 10521 bp, 8 predicted proteins | sample 1672281 | NCBI WGS metagenome assembly OLQO01 (sample SAMEA3136667, study PRJEB25190) | human gut metagenome | biome: human gut; feature: human-associated habitat; material: faeces | place: Austria | collected 2013 | reverse complement strand
GGGATTAAACAACATGGCGGAATGCTTGCAAAGGGAAGACTTCTGGGTGTTCAGTTCCTGGAACTTTTCAAAGACGGCCTGTATTTTGAGATTGCAAAGCATGCCATTGATATGGCTATGAAACTCAAAAAAGCATTCCAGGCGTGCGGTTATAGCTTTTATGTGGAGAATTCAACAAATCAGCAGCTGCCTGTTTTGCCGGATGCTGTTCTTGAAAAATTAGCCGGGAAGTACAGTTATTCTTTCTGGGAGAAAACAGATGAGAGCCATAGTGCCGTGCGATTCTGCACAAGTTGGGCTACAAAGGAAGAAAATGTGGATGCCTTGATTGCGGATCTCAACCAAATCAGATCACAGATGATGTAAAATCTGCAAAGCACAGATGGTTATGTAATAATTTTGAAATAATTTAGAAATACACTTGAAATAGGCGCCCGAAAATGCTATAATTATGCACAGATGGGTTTTTATATACAATATATCGTGGAGGAACCCTATTATTATTGAGATTGAAACAGCGTTTTGGAAGGAGTATTTCATGAAACACGGTTTAAAGAGATTTACCAGATGTGTTCTGGTTGCTGCGCTCAGCGTTTCACTTGCAGTTCCGACAATGGCGGCAACGAAGGCAGAAGTCCAGAGCCAGATAGAGAATTTGAAGAGCCAGCAGAGCGAACTTGAGTCGCAGCTTGCATCATTGAAGAAGAATAAGTCAGATACAGAGTCCTATATTTCTGAACTGGACAGTAAGATCAAGACATATCTTGCACAGTTAGAGGAAGTATCCGCACAGCTTGAGCAGACAGAGTCTGAGATCAGCATTACGCAGGACAACCTGGCACAGGCCAAGGAAGATGAGAAGACACAGTATACAGCATTGAAGGCACGTATCAAGGCCATGTATGAATCCGGAGACGATGATTATCTCCAGATGCTGCTTGGTTCGGGCGATTTGAAGACAATGTTGAACAATCAGGAGTATATTTCCAAGATCAATGAGTATGACCACAATCTTCTTGTGAGTCTCCAGAATATCAGAGATCAGATTGCAGCATACGAAGCTCAGCTCGAAGAGCAGAAGGAGCTTCAGGAAGCTCAGAAGGAACAGTATGAAGTAGAGAAGGAATCTCTTGAGAAGATCGTTGCACAGAAGGAAGAAGAACTGGTTGCTATCGGTTCCGATATTGATTCTGTCAACTCTGATATTTCTTCTACACAGGAAGAGATTGATGCTGAGAACAGCCTGCTTCAGCAGATTGTTGAACAGGAACGTAAGGCAGCAGAAGAAGCAGCACGCAAGAAGGCTGCAGAGGAAGCAGCCAAGAAGAAAGCGGCAGAAGAAGCTGCTGCTAAGAAGAAGGCAGATGAAGAAGCTGCGAAATACAACAGCTCCAGTTCATCCAGCAGTTCAAGCTCCAGCTCAAGTAGTTCATCCAGCAGTTCCAGCTCCAGCTCAAGTAGCTCATCCAGCAGTTCAAGCGATTCATATTATGATGACAGCTCCAGCAGTTCCAGTTCATCCAGTTCATCCAGTTCAAGTACAGGTATGATCTGGCCTGTGGGCAGTTCATCCATCACTTCTTACTTTGGTTACAGAAGTTCACCGACAGCAGGTGCATCTTCTTACCATAGAGGTCTGGATATCGGTGCTTCAGCAGGTTCATCCATTTGGGCTGCAGCAAGCGGTACTGTTATAACTGCCAGCTACAACAGTGCGATGGGTAATTACATAGTTATCAGCCATGGAAATGGTGTCTGCACTGTTTATGAACATTGCAGTGCTTTATATGTCAGTGTTGGTCAGTCCGTATCACAGGGTGAGACAATCGCAGCCGTAGGTTCTACAGGTATTTCTACCGGTGCACATCTTCATTTTGGTGTGACTGTAGGTGGAGATTATGTGAACCCTCTGTATTATGTAAGTCCATAATTGAATAATGAATAGAAAAAGGGATTCGAGATTATTCGAATCCCTTTTGTGACTAAAATGCCCCGGGATGATCATAATCCCAGGGCATATTTTTATGTAATAGGAAATTCCGAGGAATTCCCTATTACATAAAAAGGCACTAACGCGCCTGTGATGCGCACTCGCGCGAAGATGCAGATTGTCGCAAGCGACCGCGCTCGGCGCGAGAATGTGCCAAAGCACATTCTTTTTTACTTTATAAGATACTTTCTCTATTCCGGCATCAAATCCATCCGCCGTCCAGTCGGATGATCTGACCGGTCAGGTAACTGTGCTTTTGGGCTAAATCCAGAACAAGTTCAGCCACTTCCTCAGGACGACCGAAACGACCGGAAGGGATTTCCTCGGTTAAAGCAATGCGATCTGCTTCCGATAGGAAAGCGTTCATTTCGGTATCAATGGCTCCGCAGGCAACGGCATTGACCTGAATATTGCTTGGGGCCAGCTCTTTGGCCAGGGCCTGGGTGAAGGCATTGATGCCGCCTTTTGTTGCGGAATAAGCCACTTCACAGGATGCGCCGCAGCAGCCCCATACGGAAGAAATATTGATGATCTTGCCGGAATGTTCATGAACCATACCCGGTACGGCCAGTCGGCAGCTGTTAAAAACGGATGTCAGGTTGGTGTTGACAATGCGCTGCCAGTCATCCGGTGACATATCAGTTAATAAACCGATATAAGAGATACCGGCATTGTTGACAAGGACATCAATATGATGAAAACGTGCAATGGTCTCAGAAATCATGGCTTCCAGCTGATGGTAGTCGCCGGTATCGCCGGTGAAAATAAGACAATCGGTGTGATATTGGCTGATGATCAGCTGCTGCAGATCTTCAAGCAGCTGTGTGTTTTGCCGACAGCAGAGGGCAAGCTGATAGCCGGCGGCTGCAAAACGGATGGCGATGGCACGCCCGATCCCTCTTGAGGCACCGGTTATAAAAACGGTTTTGTTCGGTGTCATGATAAAAACTCCAATGCTATTTCAGTGCTTTCTTGAGCACTTCAGATATTTCGTTGATCTTGGTTTCACGTTCACGGTCATCTGCGTGAAGAACACAACATTTTAAATGGGCATCAAGAATTTCGATATTGACCTTTTTCAGGATGGCAATGGTAGCCATAATCTGATTGGAAATGTCGATGCAGTATTTGTCATCATCGATCATCTTGTTCAGACCGTCAATCTGTCCCTTTGCTGTATTGAGCAGCCTTTTAATATTCTGCTGTTCTGCTTTCATGGCGAGCTCCTTTCGTTGGGCACCCTCCAGGGGTGTCTGTATTAATTATTATTCTAGCATTTTTATGAGTGTGATTCAATGTCAAGCTGCATGTTTTTTTCAATAAGGAGCATTGACTTTTATTTTTATTAGGTATAGAATAAAAATGACCCCAGGGGGGTGGGGTAACTTGACAGTATGAGACATTTCAGGTTTCATGTGGAATGGTTCGCTTATTTTGGGTAAAACTACTATATTATTTTTAGTAAAATTTGCAGATCTGATCGTTTGCGAATACGAGAGAGAATGGAGGATAGAGATTCATGCAGCAATTTATTGTGACAGGTATGAGCTGTGCAGCCTGCAGTGCCCGTGTGGAGAAAGCTGTCTCGAAGGTGGAGGGGGTTACCTCCTGTTCAGTCAGTCTTTTGACGAATTCCATGGGTGTGGAAGGGACGGCAGCTGATCAGGCGATTATTCAGGCAGTGGAAGCGGCCGGTTATGGAGCCTCCGTGAAGGGTGAGGCTGCAGAGCATTCAGTGGCTTCATCGATGGCAGCTGAGGAGGAGATGCTGAAGGATCATGATACACCGGTTCTGAAACGGAGACTTTTGGCGTCGCTGGGATTTTTGATTGTACTGATGTATTTTTCCATGGGACACATGATGTGGGGATGGCCGCTGCCGGCATTTTTTGAGAACAACCATATAGCCATGGGGCTTGTTCAGCTGCTGTTGACAGGGATTGTCATGGTCATCAATCAGAAGTTTTTCATCAGTGGTTTTACAAGTCTTGCGCATCGTGCCCCGAATATGGATACGCTGGTGGCTCTTGGCTCTACGGCGGCTTTTGGATACAGTACGTATGCGTTATTTGCCATGACAGATGCTCAGGTGAAGGGTGATATGGAGATGGTCATGCATTATATGCATGAGTTCTATTTTGAATCTGCAGCCATGATTTTGACACTGATCACAGTGGGTAAGATGCTGGAGGCACGCTCAAAGGGCAAGACAACAGATGCACTCAAAGGGCTGATGAAACTGGCTTCGAAGACAGCGGTTGTGGAACGGAATGGTCAGGAAGTTACTGTTCCGATTGAGCAGGTGAAGAAAGGAGATATATTCCTTGTACGTCCGGGAGAAAATGTGCCGGTGGATGGTGTGATCCTGGAAGGAACCAGTGCTTTGAATGAGGCGGCTTTGACAGGTGAAAGCATTCCTGTGGACAAGAAGCCGGGGGATGTCGTATCGGCTGCAACCTTGAATCAGTCAGGATTTATCCGCTGTGAGGCCACCCGTGTCGGTGAAGATACCACATTATCCCAGATTATCCAGATGGTCAGCGATGCGGCTGCGACAAAGGCGCCGATTGCCAAGATCGCAGATAAGGTTTCAGGTGTTTTTGTACCGGCGGTGATCACCATTGCGGTCATTACGATGATCGTGTGGCTGCTGGCAGGAGAAAGTGGCGGTTTTGCTTTGGCGAGAGGCATTTCCGTACTGGTTATCAGCTGTCCGTGTGCCCTTGGTCTTGCCACACCGGTGGCTATTATGGTGGGCAATGGTATGGGTGCCAAGAATGGTATCCTCTTTAAGACAGCTGTTTCACTGGAAGAGACAGGCAAGGTTCAAATTGTTGCCCTGGATAAGACAGGTACCATCACCAACGGTGAACCGGTAGTTACAGATATGGTTCCTGCTGAGGGTGTGACAGAAGAATCATTGCTTGCGTTGGCAGCCAGCCTTGAGAAACGCAGTGAACATCCGTTGGCAAAGGCAATTTTGAAATATGTCGGAGAACAGCAGCTGACCGTCGAAGACGTTTCTGAGTTTGAAGCACTTCCGGGCAATGGACTGACAGCTATCAGAAATGGTGTCAAATTGGCCGGCGGCAATTATGCATTTATCAGAACCCAGACGGAAGTGTCAGAGGATTTACTGAAACAGTCAGAGGCATTGGCGGAACAGGGGAAGACACCGATGTTTTTCTCAGAGAATGGCAGATTGGCCGGTATTATTGCCGTTGCAGATACCATGAAGGAAGACAGCAGACAGGCTGTCAGTGAACTTCGGAATATGGGCATCCGGGTTGTGATGCTGACCGGTGACAATGAGAGAACAGCCAGAGCCATCGGTGCACAGGCCGGTGTGGATGATGTGATTGCCGGTGTGCTTCCGGATGGTAAAGAGAGTGTGATCCGAAAGTTGCAGCAATATGGCAAGGTAGCGATGGTGGGGGATGGTATCAACGATGCGCCTGCATTGACAAGAGCTGATATGGGTATCGCCATCGGTGCCGGTACGGATGTGGCCATTGATGCTGCTGATGTGGTGCTGATGAAGAGCCGGCTCAGTGATGTGGCAGCCGCTGTTCGTCTGAGCCGTGCAACCTTAAGAAATATTCATGAGAATCTTTTCTGGGCATTTTTCTACAACGTGATCGGTATTCCGCTGGCAGCAGGTGTGTGGATCCCGATTTTCGGATGGACATTAAACCCGATGTTCGGTGCGGCGGCCATGAGCTTGTCCAGCTTCTGTGTTGTCACCAATGCACTGCGCTTGAACCTTTTTAACATGCATGATGCAAAAAAGGACAAAAAGTTGAAAAATCCTGCTATAATAAAAGAACTGGTGGATAACAATAAAACCAATCATAATCAAGAAAATAAGGAGATAGGAACAATGAAGAAAACAATGAAAATCGAAGGTATGATGTGCGGTCACTGTGAAGCAACTGTCAAGAAAGCACTGGAAGGCCTTGATGGCGTGGCATCTGCGGAAGTCAGCCATGAAGCCGGTACAGCAGTCGTAGAACTCTCAGCAGACGTAGCAGATGACGTTCTGAAGAAAACAGTCGAAGACAAAGACTACAAAGTAACAGCCATTAACTAGTCCAACATTTAAAGTCATCCAACTGAGGTTCCAATGAAAATTCATCACAGGCTCGTTTATATTGACAGGGGTTTGTGTGAAAAGGTTCATTTGGAACCTCATTTTGACATTCACCATATTTATCTCAAAATAATTACGAATTATGTAATATTTGTGAAATAATATTGCAATATTTATGATTTTCTGGTATAGTGTACAGGAACTGTTCTTTGAAAAGCAATTGTGATTATAGACAAAAAACAATAGTAAAATTGGTGATTTTCATGGTTCACTCCTTTAAATCGTAATATTGTTGTAATTCAATGAGAAAAAAGCATAGGTTTCAAAGAAAAATATATGAAAAATATATAAAAAACACTTTATTTTTTGGTTGATGTGCTTTATTATAATAATAAGAGTATATGACAATAAATTACGGGAAGGTAGGGAGAATTGCATTATGATTTCAAATCAGATTTTACAGAATACGATTGAAGGGCTGAAAGCGATTACCAGAATAGATTTATGCGTGATGGATATTGAAGGAAAGGTACTTGCTTCTACATTTTCCAATGCTGAGGATTATGAAAAGTTTGTGTTGGAATTTGTCAATTCACCGGCAGACAGTCAGGTTTTGCAAGGGTTTCAGTTTTTCAAGGTTTTTGATGAGCATCAGCTGGAGTTTATTATTCTGGCAAGAGGAGACAGTGATGATGTCTATATGATCGGCAAGGTGGCGTCTTTCCAGATCCAGAATCTGCTGGTGGCCTACAAGGAACGTTTCGACAAGGACAACTTTATCAAGAATCTGCTGCTTGATAATCTGCTTCTTGTTGATATTTATAATCGTTCCAAGAAACTCCATATTGATACGGATGTACGAAGAATTGTACTGCTTATTGAAGTGAACAATGAGCGGGATATGAACAGCCTTGAGACAGTCCGTTCTATTTATACCGGACGTCCGAAGGATTTCATCACAGCTGTTGATGAGAAGAATGTTATCGTTGTGAGAGAAGTTAAGGATAATGAGACTTATGATGATCTCTGCAAGGCATCGAAGGTGATTTATGAGATGCTCTGCGGGGAGAATCTTCCAAAGGCAAGAATCGCCCTTGGTACAATCGTGCAGGAGATCAAGGATGTATCAAGATCCTACAAGGAAGCCAGAATGGCACTGGATGTAGGTAAGATTTTCTATAATGAACGCAATGTAGTTGCTTACAGCAATCTGGGTATCGGCCGTCTGATCTATCAGCTTCCGATTCCACTGTGTAAGATGTTTATCAAAGAGATTTTCGACAGCAAGTCACCGGAAGATTTCGATGAAGAAACGCTGATGACGATCAATAAGTTTTTCGAGAACAGCCTGAATGTTTCTGAGACATCCAGACAGCTGTATATCCACAGAAACACTCTGGTATACCGTCTGGATAAGCTTCAGAAGAGTACAGGACTTGACCTGCGTGTTTTTGAGGACGCCATCACATTCAAGATTGCACTGATGGTTGTCAAGTATATGAATTATATGGAAACTTTTGATTACTAAAAGATTCCTTCTTGAAGGAGGGGAAGCAATTGATAGCCTTAGATCAGGTGACAAAGACCTATCCGGGAGATGTGAAAGCCTTAAAGGGCATCAGTCTTCAGATTAAGAAAGGCGAATTTGTCTTTGTCGTGGGCCAGAGTGGTTCCGGTAAGACAACATTATTTAAGTTACTTTTAAAAGAAATGGAGCCAACATCCGGCACCATTTATATCAATAACAAGAATCTTGGACGACTCCGCAGGAGAAGAGTACCGAAGTTGCGCCGAGGGATTGGTGTCGTATTCCAGGACTTCCGTCTTTTGAAAGACAGGAATGTCTATGAGAATATTGCGTTTGCTCAGCAGGTTGTAGGTGCCCCGAATCGTCTGATCAAGAAGAACGTTATGGCCATGCTGAAGCTGGTGGGCCTTCCGGATAAAGCCAAGTCCTATCCGAACGAATTGTCCGGCGGTGAGCAGCAGAGAGTCGCTCTGGCAAGAGCGCTTGTGAACAATCCGCCGTTACTTTTGGCAGATGAGCCGACAGGTAATCTGGACCCGAAGAATTCATGGGAAATCATGAAACTGCTTGAGGCCATCAACATGCGTGGTACAACCGTTGTTGTTGTTACACACAACAAAGAAATCGTTGAGAAGATGCAGAAACGTGTTATCACGATGAGTGAAGGCGTGATCATCAGTGACGAGAGAAAAGGCGGGTATATCTATGAGTAGTTTTTTATATGGCATCAAACAGGGTATTAAAAATGTATTCAGAAACCGTCTGTTCTCACTGGCATCTATTGGTACGATTACAGCCTGTCTGTTTATTTTCGGTATTTTCTACTGTATGGTGATGAACTTTCAGCATATTTTTTCCGAAGTAGAGACAACAGTCGGTGTGACAGTCTTTTTCAATGAAGGTGTTGAGGAGAATCAGATTCTTGATATTAAGTCTCAGATCGAACAGCGTGAAGAAGTGGACAATGTTCACTATACATCACCAGAGGAAGCCTGGGAAGAGTACAAAGAGAAGGCCTTCCCGGACACAGACCAGAACATTCTGACAAATCTGGACAATGATAACCCGCTGGCTTCTTCAGCCAGTCTGGAAGTTTATTTGAAGGATGCTGCCAAGCAGCAGGAACTTGTGGATTATATTCAGGGTATTGATGGTGTACGTTCTGTGAATGCATCCAAGAGTGTGGCTGACAGCTTTGCAAGTTTTGGACGTCTGCTCAGTTATGTTTCACTGGCTATTATCGTCATCCTTGTGGGTGTTGCTGTCTTCCTGATCAGTAATACGGTTATGATCGGTATCACTGTCAGACATGAAGAGATTGCGATTATGAAATATCTGGGTGCAACAGACTTTTTCGTTAGAGCACCATTCCTGATTGAAGGTATGCTCATTGGTCTGATCGGTTCACTGATTCCGGTGTGTGCGCTGAAAGTATTATATGAGAAGGTTGTCTCATTTATGACAACAGAATTCACGAGTCTCAGCAGATTTATGACGTTTTTGCCCGCAGGCGAGATCTTCAAGGTCCTGATCCCGATTTCGTTGATCATCGGTCTTGGCATTGGTTTCATCGGAAGTTATCTGACATTGATCAAGCATATCCGTGTCTGATATCCGGTACGACAATTGAATCATTGCGGCAGCAGTGAAGATGTTGAATCACTCACTGCGAATTGCGAACAATTTGTGAACTTTAAGAAAGCTGGCTTCAGACAATTGTCTGAGCCAGCTCTTTGTGTTACTATAGAATAAAATTCAGCAATTTTTAAACGGATGATTGTAGACTGTGATTGTTTATATTCCTGGATCAATGGCAGTTGGCAATTGTCTGTTTTCAGAAGGAGACAGACTATGGAGAACAGAAATGACAGAAAGAGCTATTATAAAGGCCTTTTGACAGGTGTGATCCTGTGTGTGCTGATCATAGGCGTGCTGGCGTTATCCGGGTGCTTTTTGAAAGATTATGCGCCGTCATCAACAGGTCAGACCACAGGAACAGGAAATGCTGTGGAGGCATCGGATGTGTCTTCATCCAGTGGTGATGTGACGGATATTTCGGGGCGGTATAAGGAAGTTGAGAAGAAACTGAACAAGCTGCACAGTGTGCTTGACCAGTATTATCTGGATGTTTCAGATGATTCGGATATCACCCAGGATGATATGGTGGAAGGTATTTATAAAGGCTATGTGGATGCACTGAATGAGCCATATACCGTTTATTATACCAAGGAGGAGTATGATCAGCTGCAGGAGTCCACATCAGGCAAATATTCCGGTATTGGTGTGGTTGTCAGCCAGAATAAGGAGACAGGCGTCATTACCGTTGTGCGTCCTTTTGAGGGTTCACCGGGAGCGGAAGCCGGTATTCTCAAGGATGATATTTTGTATAAAGTGGCGGACAAGGAAGTGACAGGTGTTGATGTGACGGAGGTTGTCACATGGATTAAAGGTGAAGAGGGTTCAACTGTCAGTATCGAAGTTTACAGACCATCTGAAGATAAATATTTGACATTTGAGGTAGAGCGCAAGACCATTGAGATTCCGATGGTGACATCCAAGATGCTGGACAACAATATCGGTTATGTGGCTGTTTATGAATTTGAAGAGACAACGTCAGACCAGTTTAATCAGGCCATAGATGCGCTGACAGCTCAGGGAATGAAGGGGCTGATCATTGATCTGCGTGATAATCCGGGCGGCTTGGTGAACTCTGCAACGGCTATTCTTGACAGAATTCTGTCAAAGGATCAGTTGCTTGTGTATACTGTTGACAAGAATGGTAAGAAACAGGAAGAATACACAGAGGATGATGAGACCATTAACGTGCCAATCAGTGTTTTGATCAACGGCAATAGTGCCAGTGCCTCAGAGATTGTCAGTGGCTGTCTGCAGGATTACGGCAAAGCGAAGCTG
>OLQO01002272.1_pt1 | contig 10534 bp, 7 predicted proteins | sample 1672281 | NCBI WGS metagenome assembly OLQO01 (sample SAMEA3136667, study PRJEB25190) | human gut metagenome | biome: human gut; feature: human-associated habitat; material: faeces | place: Austria | collected 2013 | reverse complement strand
AAGCCGGTGCTGTTCATCCCCTGTCAGGCAGGGCGTTTCTATGATTTCGAAAATTTCCACATGGACGACGTGTTCCGCCCGTATATCGACGCGGGCGAAATCATGGTGTTCTCTATTGATACCATCGACAACGAAACGTGGGCGGATCACGGCGGCGACCCGCGCCAGCGCATCGAACAGCACGAGCGCTGGTTCAACTACATCGTCGATGAGATGGTGCCGCAGATTCGCCACCTCGCGGGCGAGCGCAACTGGTGTCAGATGCCGATCATGCCGTTCGGCTGCTCGATGGGCGCGATGCACGCGGCGAATCTCTTCTTCCGCCGTCCGGATCTGTTTGACAGCGTGCTGGCGCTCTCCGGCGTGTATGATTCCTTTGATTCCTTCGGCGATTACATGGATGACCTCGTCTACCGCAATTCGCCGTATCACTACCTCTCCGGTATGTCGCCGGATCACCCGTATATCCGCATGTACAACGAGCGGAAAATCATCCTCTGCGTCGGTCAGGGCGCGTGGGAGGACGTGCTCAAGGAGAGCACCTCGCGCATCAAGGGCGTGCTCGACGCGAAGGGGATTCACGCATGGGTGGATTTCTGGGGCTACGACGTCGATCACGACTGGGGCTGGTGGTATAAGCAGGTCGAGTATTACCTGCCCTTCCTGCTCGGCAAACGATAACGCAGGGGATACGCCGTGCATCCGCCTGTTTTAAGCGATACAGTAAATGAGCAAATCCGAAATGATGCACAAATTCCGGTAACGGGCGCGCAATGCGCGCCCCTACGGGTACGGCGCAACTTATTGCTTAGACGGAAAATGACCTGATAAATGAGTTCCCTCTTCGAGAGCGTGGAGTTTGCCGCCCGCTGTGCGGGAGGCAGGCAAACGGAACGCCGAAGGTCTGGCACGCCGGAAGGCGTGACTGAAGGAGTCGGATGACGCCAAACCGCTTAAATCTGTATTTATCAATCATCTTCATGCTGACCAAAGGAGCGTTTCCATGAAAAACTTTATCTTTATCTCCCCGAATTTCCCAACAAACTACTGGAAATTCTGTGCCGAGCTGAAAAAGAACGGCATGAACGTCCTCGGCATCGGCGATTGCCCGTATGACCAGCTCATGCCGGAGCTGCGCGGCTCGCTGAACGAATATTACAAAGTCTCCTCGCTCGAAAATTACGACGAGGTTTTCCGCGCCGTCGCGTTTTTGACCTACAAGCATGGCAGGATCGACTGGCTGGAAAGCAACAACGAATACTGGCTCGAGCGCGACGCGATGCTGCGCACCGCCTTCAACATCACCACCGGCTTCCACACCGAGGATATGCAGCCGGTCAAGTATAAATCCGCGATGAAGGCCAATTACGCCAAGGCGGGCATCAAGACCGCGCGCTGGCACATCGTGCGCGATTACACCGGCTGCAAGGATTTCGTCCGCGAGGTCGGCTACCCCGTCATTGTCAAGCCGGATAACGGCGTGGGCGCGTCCCACACCTACAAGCTCAGCAGCGACGACGAGCTGAATTATTTCTTCGCCACGAAGGACGAAACCGTCTACATCATGGAGGAGTTCGTCAACGGCACGGTGCACTCGTATGACGCGATCATCAATTCCAAGGGCGAACCGCTGTTTGAGACCGGCAACGTCACCATGGATTCCATCATGGATATCGTCAACACCAACGGCAACTCCTGCTATTACATCGAGAAGACCCTGCCGGATGCCATACGCGACGTCGGCCGCCGCACCTTCGGCGTGAAGAGCCGCTTTGTGCATCTGGAATTTTTCGTGCTCAACGCGGATCAGCCCGCGCTGGGCAAAAAGGGCGACATCCTCGGTCTGGAGGTCAACATGCGCCCCTCCGGCGGCTTCAGCGCGGATATGTTCAACTTCGCCAACTCCACCGACGTGTATAAAATCTGGGCGGATATGGTCGCCTATGACCGCAGCACCATCAGCAGCGAGGGGCGCGAGCACTTCTATTGCTGCTTCTGCGGCCGTCGCGACGGCAAGAATTTCGCGATGGATCACGCCGCGATCATGGCCAAATACGGCGACCGCATCAAGATGGTGCAGCGCATCCCGAAGGCGCTTTCCGGCGCTATGGCGGATATGATGTACCTCGCCAACATGCGCACCGAGGAAGAGAAGGCCGCGTATTACCGTGACCTGCTGGCGACGAAATAAACGCGCCTGCTCATTTTCTGCGCCACATCTAAAGGGACTGTCGGGCTTAGCCTGACAGTCCCTTTGGCTTGCTCACATAAGCAAACTTGGATTGAATTGAAAAATCAAGAAATTCAGCTATTCTTTCATTTTCGGAAAGGGCTATTCTCCCCCTTCGGGGGAGAATAGCTTTTTGTCTACATTCTGAAACAGGCTGTTTGATGCAGCCTGTTTTTTCGTTTAGTCCTTGGCAAACGCGCCGCGCGCGCCCTTGACGATATGCCGCGCCTTGACCACGCCGCGCACGCTGGAGAGCGGATAGACCTGCGAATCCCTGCCGATGATCGTGCCGGGATTGAGCACGCTGTTGCAGCCGATCTCCGCAAAGTCGCCGAGCATCGCGCCGAATTTCTTCCGCCCGGTTTCATAATCCCGCTCGCCGTGGACGACAACGTTCTTCTTGTCGCCCTTCACGTTGCTGGTCACCGCGCCCGCGCCCATGTGCGCTTTGTAGCCCAGCACGGAATCGCCGACATAGTTATAATGCGGGGTCTGCACCTCATCAAAGAGAATACAATTTTTCAGTTCGCAGGAGTTACCAACCACCGCACCATCGCCGACGAGCACATTCCCGCGGATGAACGCTCCGGGGCGCACCTCGGTTTTTTCACCGATGACGCACGGACCGGCGATGCTGGCCGTCGCCGCGACCGTCGCGGTTTTGGCGATCCACACATCCTCAGCCGGGTGATCGTAATCGCTCAGATCCAGTCCCTGACCGATGGCCAGCACCGTTTCGCCGATTTTAGAGAGCGCTTCCCACGGATATTCGCACGCGGCAAGCATCTTTGCCGCGCGGGTATGCGTCAGGTCAAACAAATCGCAGACTTTAATCGCGTCCATATCAAGCCAACCCTTCCGCCTTGATAGCCTCGATCATTTCGTTCACGCAGGCCTCAGCCGTGCGCAGTTCCTGCGCCTCTGCCATCACGCGAATCACCGGCTCCGTGCCGCTCTCGCGCAGCAGAACGCGGCCCGTATCGCCCAACCTCTCACCGACAGCCTTCACGACCTGCTGCACATGCGCATTTTCGCGCACGGCGGCCTTGTCGCTGACGCGAACGTTTTTGAGCACCTGCGGATATACGGCCACCGGCGCGGCCAGACGAGAGAGCGTCTGCTTGCTGTCCAGCATCGCCTCCATCAGCTCGATGGAGGTCAATATGCCGTCGCCCGTCGTCGCGTATTTGCTCAAAATAATATGGCCGGATTGCTCTCCGCCGACGCAATAGCCGTTCTGCGCCATGTTTTCATAAACAAAGCGGTCGCCGACGGCGGTTTTCTCATAACCGACGCCCACTTCGTCGAGCGCCTTATACAAACCGAAATTGCTCATCACGGTGGTGACAACCTTGTTGCCTGCCAGCCTGCCTTCCCGCTTCATCTGGCAGCCGAAGATGTAGATGATCTTGTCCCCATCCACAACCTCGCCGTTTTCATCCACCGCCAGACAGCGATCCGCATCGCCGTCGTAGGCAAAACCGACGTCCAGATGGTTTTCCACGACAAACCGCCGCAGCCCGTCGATGTGCGTAGACCCTGCGCCGCGGTTGATGTTCACGCCGTCCGGCTCAGCGTTGATGACAAAGGTTTTCGCGCCCAGCGCTTCAAAGACGGTCTTGGCGATATTCCACGCGCTTCCGTTGGCGCAATCCAGACCGACGCGCATGTTTTTATAAGAATGTGCCGCCAGCGAAATCAGATAGCCGACATAGCGGTTGCGGCCGGAAACATAATCCACGATTTCGCCCAGCTCTTCGCGCTTGGCCGACGGCACATCGCCTTCGATCCCCAGTGCGGCCAGATTTCCATCCAAGTACGTCTCGATGTCAGCGATGGTTTCGTCGTCCATTTTCTCACCGCGGCTGTTGATGAGCTTGATGCCGTTGTCATAAAACGGGTTATGCGACGCGGAAATCATCACGCCGCAATCAAAATTATCCACACGGGTGACATATGCGACGCTCGGCGTCGTCGTCACATGAAGCATATACGCATCCGCGCCGGTAGCGGTCAAGCCCGCAACAATCGCATATTCAAACATATAGCTGGAACGGCGGGTATCCTTGCCGATGACCACGCGCGCCTTTCTGCCCTTGCGCGCGCCGTAATACCAGCCGATGAACTTACCGATCCGATACGCATGTTCGCTGGTTAAATCGACATTCGCCTCGCCGCGAAAACCGTCTGTTCCGAAATATTTGCCCATAAATCTGCACCTTTCCCGGCCAGACCGGCCGACCGCTTCGATTCGGTTTTCCCTATTTTATGAACCGATTAGCGTTTCTATTATGAACCAAAGTTTTTCTTTTGTCAACTTTTTACGTCTGCAATCCGTCGATTCCCTGCTCACGCAGGCGTTTTTTTCGTCAAAAAAAGCGGGCTGAACCCGCTTGAGCTTGTTGACATAAGCAAACTTGGCTTGGATAGCAAAATCAAGAAATTCAGCTATTCTTTCATTTGCGGAAATGGCTATTTTCCCCCCTTCGGGGGGAATAGCTTTTTGTCTACGATTCGAAGCGGGCTGACCCCGCTTATTTCGCCAACAGATCATTCGCGCGCTTGCGCAGTTTTTCTCTGGAAACGCGCTGCGCGAGCACCTGCAGGGTCTTCGTTTCGATGAGCGTAATGGAACCGTAAGGCGCAAGCAGCATCCGCTCGATAGCCGTTCGATAGGCGCGCGTTTTGATGATCGCCTTTTCGCAAAGCTGCTGCTCGCTGTCGTCGCCCGCCAGCAGAAACGCGATTTCATCCGCAAATTGCATGTACAGCCGCAGCACCAGCTCCGCCGCCGTTTCGATATCGCTGATAAAAAAATCGCCGCTCCGAACGCCCTCGCGCAGCACCCGCTCCAGCACGCCCTTCATTCCGGAAAGCTGACAGGCTTTCATTTTTTCCCGCATCAGCGCCCCGCTCTCGCAATATGCCGCCTGAATCAGCAGCATCACAAAGCCGGGGTTATCGCTCTGCCAGAGCGTCGATGACGCAAGCAAGATGTTGAGCTTTTCGCTCGCGGTCAGATTGGGCTGATCGGCGGCCGTCGTCGCGCTTTGGCAAAGTTCCTCCGCCCGCTGCTGGCAGATCGCCTCCAGCACGGCGAGCTTGCTGTCAAAATGGTGATAAAATCCGCCTTTGGAAAAGCCGACCGCATCCAGAATGTCCTGAACGGAGGTGTTTTCGTAGCCCTTCGTATAGAACAGCTTTTCACTCGCGGCCAACAGCTCGCCGCGCCGCGCATCCCCCTTTTTCAAGCCCGTTCCTCCCGTTTCTCTTTGGTTTATTCGTTCGACGCGGCGCCGGAACCGTCGTTATACAGAATTTCATCCTGCATGGCGCGGTATGTCGTCGTCCAGAGTTTCTTTTTCTCCGTCACGTTGCCGCTTGCATCCTTGTAGACCTTGTAGGTATCGACAACGTAGCCCGTGCGCTTCTTGCGTCCGGCTTTCCTCGTCCCCACGGGCAGCGAAGCATCCAGCGTATAGAGCACCGCGTCGTCCGGCTTGATCGTTTTGATCACTTCGGATTCGAGATCGACCGTCTGCCCGTTCGGCAGAAGCTTGCCGTAAATCTGCACCGTCACCGTCTGGTTCTCATACCACGCGATGACGAACACCGGATAATCCCCGTTGTTTCGGAAAACAAAATCCAGAGACGGCCAGTTGACGGTCGCGTCCTCGCCCTTATTGACATAGGACGACGGCCAGCTATGCGCGCTCCGCTTGACGATTTCCAGATCCGCGCGAACCACGGCGTTGAACAGCGTGGAGGACGTCTGGCATACGCCGCCGCCGGTGTCATCCACCAACACGCCGCCCGCGATTGCGCCCGCCTCGCGATAGCCCTTTTCGCCCGTTCGCTGGCCGGTGCAGTCGTTGAAGGACATCGTGTCCCCCGGCTTAACCATGCGCCCGTTCAGCGCCGCAGCCGAAATTTCGATGTTGTTGTTGCGATCCTTGTCCTTGGTCGTCGTCGTCGTGAACGAGGAAATCAGGCCAAACTGCCCGACCAGCTGGCTTTTCGTGATCGTCGGCTCAACCTGTTCGCCCTTCGGCACAATCACGCGGTCATACGCGCCTTCATCCAGCGCCGCAAGGATATCCTCCTGAAGCGCCGTTCGGTTCACGCGGTAGCCGGGTTTCGCTTCCGAAAACGTAAATGTGCGCGTCTGCACGTCAAACGCCGCAAGGGTCGCGTCCGTCGCGTCGTATTCAAGGCTGTCGGCGATGATCTCCACCAGCCTGTCAATCGCCGTTCGATCATAGGAAAAGCCCGTTGTAAACGCCGCGCCGTTTGTCTTCGCGTCGTCAATCGCCGCAAGCCGCTCTTCCAGTGTGCCATACCGCCCGATGTTGTATGCCTCGTCGAGCACCGTCTGCGCGTCAAACGTCATCGGCACCTCGTCGGAGGTGATGCGCCATTTGCGCTCGCCCGCCTGAACGACCAGCGAAAACGCGCTGCTCGTTTCCTGCTGGCGGCTGCCGAAAAGCGCGCCGGCCTCTTCGCGGGTCATGCCGCCCAGGTCAACGCCATCCACCGTGACGCCCGGATAATAGGTGTTTTGCGCTACATTTTGAGTGATGGCGGCATATGATTGATATGCCGCCATGCTTTCCTGATAAATTTTCGCGCCGAAAACCCACAGAGCCGTACACCCTGCGATCACGATCAGCGTCCAAAACGGGAACAGTTTTCTTTCCTCTTTGGTGCGCGGATCAAAAGCCATAAAGCGCTCTCCTTTTCGGTTGATTAGTCGCGCTGCTGCTTGCTCGCGTCAATGGCGGAAAACAGCTCCTTCTCGTTCATGCGATACGAAAGGATGTGCAGGCTGTCGGACAGATGCACGTTGTTGACGGCCACGCCCTCCGGCAGCACCAGATCGACCGGCGCAAAATTCCAGATCGCGCGAACCCCGCCGCGAACCAGCGTATCGCAGGTCGTCTGCGCATAGGCAGACGGAACGGCCAGCACCGCGATATCGACCTTGTGGGTCTCCATCCACGCATCCAGCTTTTCCATCGGCTGCACGAGAATCCCGTGCACATCAATGCCGACCAGCGCGGGTGATACGTCGAACATCGCCTGCACGTTAAAGCCTTCCTTCGCAAAGCCGGTATAATTCGCCACTGCGCGGCCGATGTTGCCCGCGCCGATGATAATGACATGGTATTCGTGGTTCAAGCCCAGAATCTCGCCGATGCGCTCCTTCAGATTGGCCACATGATACCCGTATCCCTGCTGGCCAAAGCCGCCGAAGCAGTTGATATCCTGCCGGATCTGCGAAGCGGTCAGGTTCATGCGCTCGCCCAGCTCTTGGGAGGAAATGCGCACAACGCCCGCCTTTTCAAGCTCACGCAGATGGCGGTAATACATAGGCAACCTACGCACCACAGCGTCAGAAACCCTTGATTTGTAAGCCATGTGTACTCACCTCTTCAATGCAATCAGAAAAACGTAGTCTTTCTTATTTAGTATATCAGTATTACGCAGCTTGTGCAAGGAAAAGTTGCTCACAACCTGCGTTTTTCAATGCTTTTTATCAATGTTTCCGGACAGTATCGAACGGCTTCCGGCTATCGTTCACCCTTTAGATATCGAACTCCCGTTTGAGGCTGCGCGTGAATAACTGATTCATCTGCTCCTTCGGCTGCGCGCCGTCATAGAGCACCGCGTACACCGCGCGGCCAATCGGCAGATCCACATGATACCTGTCCGCCAGCGCGCAAAGCGCCTTCACCGTGTCATAGCCTTCCGCCAGCTCGGTATACGGCTCGCCGCGCACAAACATCTCGCCAAAGCGCCGGTTGTGGCTGTATTGTGAAAAAACCGTCGCTTCGTAATCGCCCAGATGGCAGAGCCCGTAGGCGGAAAACCCGTTGCCGCCCATCGCCGCAATCAGCCGGGAAACCTCCCGCGTGCCGCGGCTCATCAGCGCGCCCTTGAGCGAGGAGAGCCCCATGCCGTCCAGCATGCCCGCCGCAATGCCGATCACGTTCTTGGCCGCCGCGCCCACTTCGTTGCCGATCAGATCCGTTCCATAATAAAAGCGAATCAGACCGCCGGAAAGCTGCGAAATCAGCCGTTCCTTGACCGCCTCGCTGCTCGAATCAATCACCATGCAGTTGGGCACCCCGGCGAGAAATTCCTGCACATGCCCCGGCCCGAGCCACACGGCAACGTCGTTGCTGCCGCCGACGGCCTCCTCCGCAATTTCGGAAAGGCGGCGGAGCGTCGTCACCTCGATGCCTTTCATGCACAGCGCAAACGTCTTCCCGCTCACACCCTGCGCGGCGATCTGCGCCATCAGCTCCGGCAGATTCTGCGAACGGATGGAAATGCAGATCAGCTCGCTTTGGAGCGCCTCCCGCAAATCCGTCGTCACACGCACATCCTCTTCCAGCGTCACCAGACCGTTGGAGCGCGTCTGACGAAACTGCTCGATATGCTTGGAGCCCTCTCTGCCGTACAGCGTCACCTCATGCCCGATTTTGCGCAGATACCACGCGATAAACGAGCCCCAGCGCCCGCAGCCGATGACCGTTGCCTTCATCAATCTCGTTCCTTTCCATTTTCATAATCAAATGGATTATATCACGTCATCCGCTCGGATGCAACCCTGCCCTTATGACCGGTTAAAGCCGCGCATGCGGTCGCGTTCCTGCTTTCTTTCGGAGCGCTGCCCGCTTGCCACACGCCCTTTCAGCGGCGTGAGCAGCGTCAGATCAATGTTGCACTGGGTCAGCTCGACGTTCTGCACCTTGACGCGAACCGGCTGACCGAGCGAAAACACCGTGCCGGTGCGTTCGCCGCGCAGCAGCATGCGCCGCTCGTCGAAGCCAAACCAATCCTCCAGCGTGCGCACGGGCACAAAGCCCTCCGCGCCGTTGGACAGCGTGATATACATGCCGTATTCGCTCACGCCGTTGATCGTTCCGTCGTAATCCTCGCCGACATGGTGCGCCATCAGGCGGGCCATCATCAGCTTGTCCGCGGCGCGTTCCGCGTCAATCGCGGCGCGCTCCCGCTCGCTGGAACGAACGGCCGCATCGGCCAGCGCCTCGCCCGTCAGCGGAGCGAGTTGACCGGTCAGCTTCGCCGTCAGCGCACGGCTGACCACCAGATCGGGATAGCGGCGAATCGGCGAGGTGAAGTGGCAGTAATCCGCCATCGCCAAGCCGTAATGCCCCAGCGGCGCGACGTCGTAACGCGCCTTCTGCATGCTGCGCAGCGCCAGCGCGGTGATGGCGGAATATTCCGGCCGCTCCTTCGTCTTTTCCAGAATCGCGCGGATGTCGCCCGGCGCGGCGTTATGCCGGATGCCCTTAGCATTTACGCCGATGCCATCCAGAAAATCCGCAAACATCGCCAGCTTCTCCGCATCCGGCTTTTCATGGACGCGATAGAGCAGCGGCAGGCGGTTTTCCCGCGCAAAGCGCGCCACACATTCGTTCGCCGCCAGCATGAAATCCTCGATCATCATCTCCGCCTCGCCGCGCTCACGGGTGATGATTTCCACCGGCTCGCCGTTTTCATCCAGCACAAAGCCCGGTTCCTCGATTTCAAAATCAATGCAGCCCTGCGCCTGCCTGCGCGCGCGCAGTTTCCCGGCCAAAACGCGCATCTGGTGAAGCGTGTCCGCCACGGCGGCCATCGCATCCGCCTGCTGCTCGCTTCCGTTAAACAGCGCGTTCACATCGTTATACACCAGCCGCGCCTTGCTGCACGTGATGGTTCGGGCGATGCGCTCGTCCACCACACGCCCCGCGTCGTCGATTTCCATCAGCGCGGTCATCGTGAATTTATCCTCGTTCGGCCGCAGCGAACAAACGCCGTTGCAGAGCTGCTCCGGCAGCATCGGCAGCACGCGCCCCGGCAGATAGACGCTCGTGCCGCGCGCAAACGCTTCGCGATCCAGCGCCGTTCCCGGCCTGACGTAGTGCCCGACGTCCGCGATATGCACGCCGAGGCGCACATGGCCGTTTTCAAGCTGCTCAAGGCTCACAGCGTCGTCGAAGTCCTTTGCATCGCGCCCGTCAATGGTGAACGACAGCAGATGGCGCAGATCCTCGCGCGTCGGGTCGTCCGCCAGATCCGCCGGGCGGCAGGCGTCCGCCTCCTTCAGCACATCCTCCGGAAAATCGGTGCGCAGGCGCATGCTCATCACCAGTGCGTCGAGCGCATAGGTCGCCTGCTCAAAGCTGCCGATGCGTTCCTCGACGCTGACGCACAGGCCGCCTTCATCCTCCCAGCGGGTGACATGGGTGCGGACAATTTCGCCGTCCTCGGCTTCGGCATGCAGGTCGGCGA
>OLQO01002271.1_pt1 | contig 10537 bp, 13 predicted proteins | sample 1672281 | NCBI WGS metagenome assembly OLQO01 (sample SAMEA3136667, study PRJEB25190) | human gut metagenome | biome: human gut; feature: human-associated habitat; material: faeces | place: Austria | collected 2013 | reverse complement strand
TGTTGCGGATTTTGTCATCGGGCAGGATGCGGTGCAGCAGGGCGCACTGCCGCTGTCCCTGCTGGCCGATTACATTCAACTCAAGCAGCAGCCGCAGAAGGAGTTTTACCATACCGATATTCGGGTGCTGCTGCGGCACAATATCGAAAATTTGCTTTGATCCGGGTCAGGAGGTATTATGTCTGTTCCGCTTCCGGCATTTCGCCGTATCAGACTAACGCAGCAATGTGTGATTCATCCGCAGGATAAGGGCGGCAACTATCTGCCTTGCGCCTCGGAGGATTGGGTGCTGTTTGTTTCGCTTGCTGCGGACGGGGAGAAGATCATTCTGCGGACCGAGCACCTCTGTCTGCCGATCAAACCCGGCGGCGCGCTGCTGCTGCCGCCGAATGTCTGTCATGAGCTGCCGTTCGTACAGGCACCCTGTCTGATGCTGGGCTTTTCCGCCGCGGATGACGGACAGGCGGTGTTTGAGTTTCCGCAGTTATAGGGAACACCGGCATGGACGTTTCTGCTGCTGCTCTACTCGGAACAGACCACGGCTACCGCCCGGACACCGCTTCTGGAGGCGCTGCTGATGCAGATGGCGCCTATGGCGCATGGCTTCGAGCTGTGTGCACCGGATGCCGCATTCTCGCTTGCAACCGAGGTATTGCAGCATTTGAACCTGTGCTTTGCCGAGGAGCTTTCGCTGACCGAGCTGACCAATCGGTTTCACGTTTCAACCAGCCACATGATCCATATGTTCAAGGCGCAGTTCGGCCTGCCGCCCATTCAGTATATGGTGCGCCGCCGGATCGGGGAAGCGCAGCATCTGCTCCGCACAACAGAGGACAGTGCGGGCGATATTGCCGGTCGGGTCGGCATGATCAACCGCAATTACTTTTACCGGATGTTCAAGCGTCTGGTGGGGGTATCGCCGGTTCGATACCGCGAGGTCATTGGCGAACGCCCGGATATGCTGGCTTGAGGAAACGGCTTTACGGGATCGAGCAGGACCCGATGGAGATCTGGTCTACGCAGTACGCTGCCATGCTGGAGGTGCTCGCAGCCGCGGATGTCCGTTAAATACTTGGGTCTACGTCAAGCGTTTCGGTATTCTAGAAAATTTTTCTGGTTCATTACTGTTACCTGCACAAGACACAACCCCTGGTTTCCGGTTCCGATCCGGTTTCCGTGGTCTAAATAATCAAGACGGCGGAAACCTCTGCATCATACGCAAAACAACCGAGCGACTGCATTTTCAGCCGCTCGGTTGTTTTGTCTGCGTCGCTCCGTACGATACCTTATTGTATACAGCGCCGTGCGGCATCACGCCTGCCGCCGCTTTCTCTCCCGGATGAGCGTGGACTTGCTGATGCCGGTGAGCTTGACGACCTGCGCGTAGGAATGGTCCGCGAGCAGCGTCATCGCATGGTCGAGCTGCTCGGTGTCGAACTTGGGCGGGCGGCCTTCACGGAAATTTGGGTCGGTGGCGCGCGCGACCGCCTTGCCCTCCTGCGTGCGCTGGACGATCATGTCGCGCTCGAACTGCGCGAATGACAGCAGCACGTTGCGTAGCAGCGTGTTGACCGAGTCGTTGGACAGGATTCCGAGGTTCAATACGTTGATGGTCACGCCCTCGTCGATCATCTCGGTGATCAGGCCGGACGCCTGCGACACCGACCGCGCGAGGCGGTCGAGCTTTGTCACGATGAGCACATCGCCGCGTCGCAGCTGCGCCCGCAGCCTGTCAAATTCCGGGCGCTCGATCTTCGTGAAGGTGTCTGTATAGATTTTTTCCGCGCCCGCCGCCGTCAGCGCCGCCTGCTGCGCCTCCAGACTGTTGCCGTCGCGCGCCTGCGTTTTGGTGGATACTCTCGCGTAGCCGAATGTCATGTAAATTCCCCCGTTTTCCCGGTTTTGACACCGCGAGTTTTGAATATAGGTTTTGATACCTACATTATAACTTATGACGCTGAGTTTTGCAACCGGTGGCAATACTTGAAGGTTTTGAGACCGGTTGATTTGGTGCGAACCTCGTGTTATAATAACAATAAATAAAGTTGTTACAGGTAGGTTCGCACCAAGGAAAACCGACAATATCACGAATGGATACGCAAAAATACAGAAGATAATACAAAAAGATTGTAGGAATGCCGAAAATCCGCATTGTATTTTTCGCATTTTTGCCGTAACAACTCGCGCCCCTGCGGGGGACAGCAACGAGGATGGCATCCTTGATCATCTGTGTGTTAACGCGTAACAACTCGCGCCCCTGCGGGGGACAGCAACCTGACGAACAATGTCAGACATCCGGGCTGCCTTATCGTAACAACTTGCACCCCTTTGGGGACAGCAAAAACCGATCTGTCAATTTTGACAGGTCGGTTTTATTTTTTTTGCCCGAACTGTGAAAAACCCCGTCCCTCCAACTGATAACATTGTGTAAGGCAAAGAACCTTCTCAAAAAAATTTTTCGGGAAGTGTGAAAAACGCCGAAAAATTTCCGATACCTATACAGAAGGACTTAGAAAGGACAGGAGGTGAACCGTATGTTTGTAATCCGTGAACCGTGGCTGGATTTTCCGCTGTTCGGCGAGGACAATCCGCTCCTCGACTGGGTGAAAGACACCATCTGCTACTAAGCAGACCTAAATCCACAGCAGGGGAGGTGAAAAATTGAAAACCGTGTTATGGATATCGCGCCACACCATGACCGAACCGCAGCTGCGCGACCTTGCGCGCGTGCTGGGCGATACGGTGCAGGTGCTGCCAAACCGTAAAACAGGCGGACGTACTGCGCCCGCTGATCGAGCAGGCCGATGCAATCGCCGCCGTACTGCCGGTGGAGCTGCTCGCCGAGTTGGTAACGCTCGCGGACGAACGCCCGGTGCTGCAGTCGGTCGCCGGACGCAGGTTCACCGGCCGCACGCTGCATCTGGCTGACGGACAGACCGAGCCGGAAATCGCCTTCGAGCACCTGTACTGGCAGCAGATCGTCAAGCTGGAACTCCAAACCCGGCGGCTGTAACAAAAAGGAGAACAGCGGTTTTCCTGTTCTCCGAAAAAAATTTTTCGTGAAGTGTGAAATCGGTCGAAAATCCGCCGATATAGAAATAGAAGGGTAAAAAGAGGTGAAGCATTTGAGCGTACATACCGCAATCCGCCGCGGCGAGGTGTTCTTCGCCGACCTGCACGGCGGCGTCGGTTACGAACAGAACGGCGAACGGCCGGTGGTCGTGCTGCAGAACGATATGGGCAACCGGTATAGCCCGACCGTCATTGTGGCGCCGCTGACCAGCAGCCGCACGAAAAAGCCGCTGCCGACACACGTCTGGTGCGGTGCGGACAGCGGCCTGCTGAAAAATTCCTGCATTCTGCTCGAGCAGATTCGCGCGATCGACAAAACGCGCTTATCTCGCTATCTGTGCAGCCTGAATGTGGAAATGATGGGCCGGGTCGATCAGGCTGCGGCAATCAGTCTGGGTCTGGCGCAGTGAGTAAAAAAATTTCCCGGGAAGTGTGAAAAACCGCGTGTGAAATCCGATAACTAAGTGAAGGGAGGGAAAACACCATGAAAGAGATCAAGCCGAGCGTTATCATCACCGCGATTGCGATGGTGATCGAAGCTGTGAAGTTCGTCGCAGAGCAGGTGGAGACTGCAAAGGACTGATTCTCCTGAAATAAATACATAACAAAGGCAGGTGAAATATATGACGCCGCAGACGATTATCGCTATTCTCGGTCTGGTAGCCGAGATCATCGACACGATCGACAAGAACTGACACGTTCTGAAAATCCAAAGGAAGGGAGGCAGGAAGTATGAATGAATTTGCAAGACGCATGGCCAACGGCGCATCCTGTGCGGCTATGGGCGGCACCACTGGTGCCGGAATCGGCGGCGCGGTCGTTGCCGGTGTCGGTGCGGTAGGCGGTTCGTTTTTCGGACCGGTCGGCACGTTCTTCGGCGCGGAGGTCGGTACGGCGGCAGGCGCAGCCGTCGGCGGTGCTATCGGCTCGATCATCGGCTTTATCGGCGGCTTTGCCGATGAGCCGTTCTAAATCCTCAGGAAATGGAACAGGGAGTGGTGATACATACATAGATGGACAGGCATTCCGAATCACAGCAGGAAAGGCAGGTGAATCCGCATGACGCCTCAGGGCCTTATCGCTATCCTCGGTCTGGTGGCCGAGATCATCAGCATCGCAAACGATGACTAAAGCCGCAGAAAGTGCGCAAATCCAACGAAAAGGCAGGTGAAACCTATGACGCCGCAGACGATTTTGGCTGTGATCGGTCTGGCCGTGAAGATCATTTCCATCGCGACAGACGACTGACCGCGTAACATAGAAAATCCACATAAGAAGGAGGTGATATCTGTTTTCACTTTTTCCTCACCCGAAACAGGGCAAAGTACACAACAAACCTCGGGATACACCCACGAGAACTTGTTGAATATTATTGAACATTTGCCAAATCGTGCTATAATGAAATCATGTCGAAAGGAGGCAGTGCCTTGAGTAAAATACTTTTGATTCTGGAGGTTTCCAGAAAGCAGGATTATATATTTTCAAGCATCCACCTAAGGGATAACGCGGCACGTTCGGATATCATCCGCTATGTGACGAGCGAGGAATTTTTCAAGCAGGCTGCACCGGAATATTACAACAGCCGTGAGAATTTTGTGTACGCAGGCGGCGGACACACCATCCTCCAGTTTGGGGACAGAGCAACGGCAACACGCTTTGCCGAGCAGGTAACGCAGAAGGCCATGCGCGAGTATGACGGCCTTGAGCTGTTTGCCAAGCAGATGGAATATCGGGAGACAGACGAGAACGGAAAACCGGCGACACCGGGTCAGAATCTGGTTTGGCTGTCCGAAGCGCTCGAGCAGAAAAAATCTCTGCGAAAGGCATCTTTTCGGCTGACCTCGCTCGGCATTGAGAAGAAAGCGGAAGCTGCATCGCTTACTGCACCGAACGCAATCGACCCGCCGAAGGGCTGGGCATTCGCCAAGGACTTTATAGACCTGCAGGGCCGGACCGATGAGAACTTTATTGCTGTCGTTCATATTGACGGCAACTCGATGGGCAAGCGTGTAAAGAATCTGTACGATTCAGAAACCGAAAGCTGGGACACCTGCTGCGACAAGCTGCGCTGCTTCAGCGAGGGCATTCAGCACGATTTTGAAGCCGCCTTTCGGGAAATGGCGGCAGAGGTGGCCGATTACGAGGCCGCCAATCCCGCAGGAAACACCGGAATCCTTCCGGTACGTCCGGTCATTCTTGCCGGTGATGATGTGTGCTTTGTCGCGCGCGGCTGTCTGGGATTGGAGTGCGCGGAACGGTTTATGAAGCACCTGTCCGTAAAGACCAATCCGCAGGACGGTGAAACCTATGCGGCCTGTGCGGGCGTAGCTATGGTACACCTGAAATATCCGTTCCATCAGGCGTATGATCTGGCGGAGGCACTGTGCAGCAGCGCGAAGAAGTACGGCGTTTCGCTCTGCGGAGATGGTTCGGTATCCGTGATGGATTGGCATATCGAATTTGGTCAGCTGAAAGAAAATCTTCGTGAAATCCGCAGCGACTACGAAACCGAGGACGGAAAACGCATGGAATTACGTCCGGTGGTGGTGCTCGAGGGCAAAATGGACAAGGCTGCGCGTACGAAAATGAATGTACGCACCTATGATTTCGTACGCGGTATGTGTATGCAGATGAAACAGGCGGTGCAGGAAAGCGGCGAAAAAATTGCGCGCGGCAAGCTCAAGGAATTGCGCGGTGCCATCAAGCAGGGCGATCTGGAATGCCGCTATGCGCTGCAGGACAGTGAAATCACCAAGCTGCTCCGCGCGACATTTGAAGCGCAGTTTGATACGGCAGACAAGCAGTATGCCCAATTTGCCGCCATGCTGAAAAACGGCAAAGCGATCGACAAGCAGCCGTTCCGCACCTTTGATGACGGCAGCAGAAACAGTGAACCGGTTTCTCACTGCCTGTTTTTTGACGCGATCGAAATGATGGATCACTTTGAGCGACTGGAGGGGAATGCATGAGCAGGCAGGTAGAATTACAAGTCAGATTGGAGCTGCTTTCCGATACGATTTTCGGCTCAGGTCACAGCATTCCCGGCGGCGAGGATATCGCGGTCTGTCAGGACGAAAACGGCTATCCGTATCTCAAAGGTACTACCTTCAAGGGCCTGCTGCGTGAGAGCATGCACGATCTGCTCGAGTGGAGCGGCGGCCCGATGGATACAGTAGAGGAACTGCTCGGCAGGGAAGGCTGGACGGGTACGGCAGGCGGACGCCGTCTGCACCTGACACCGCTGACACTCGAAGAAAAGCCGGAGGAGAGCGAGACCTGCTACGATCACCGCACGTTTACCAGTCTGGAAAACGATGTTGTGAAAACGGGTACATTACGCTCGGCAATGTGTATTTGCAGAGGACAGAAATTTATCGGCAAGATTTTCTGTGAGGAGCAGGATGTGCCTTTCGTGCGGGAATCCGCGCTCGGCATCAAGTGGCTGGGCACGATGCGGAGCCGTGGCTTCGGCCATGTAAAAGTTATCGTAGAGCCGGTAAAATCGCAGAAAACCGCCTTTCCGACGGTCGGCGAGACCCATTGCCTGCATTACACGCTTTATACGGAAACGCCGGTCAGCATGACCGACTACAACCGTTCCGGTGAAAACAGCTGGGACACGCACGGATACATTGCCGGTGCGGCTGTGCGCGGTATGGCGGCCAGCCTGCTCGCACAGAGTGAGCCGGACTGGTTTGCTGCCAACAAAATTGCACTGCTGACCGAGAAAACGCGATTCCTGAGTGCGTTTCCGGTGCAGAATGACAATCCGGCGGTTCTCCCGTCCCTCAAGGGTTTTTATGAGCAGAAGGACGGCAGCGATTTTCGTTCGGTTTTAGAGAACGGCGAAATTTCCGAAGGCTCCAAACGTGCCGATGTCGGTTCGTTCTGCACGATTGAAAACGGCGTACTGCACTATTGGAACGCGAGGACCGGCGGCAGTCAGCGCATTCAACGCGGCGCTGACAAGACAAATATCTTTCAGACACGCAGTATTGACGCAGGACAGCGGTTTGACGGCTACATTCTGCTCGATGATGCATCCATTGCACCGAAGCTGGCAGAGGTGCTGTGCGGTACGGTCTGGATCGGTGCCGACCGTTATGATGGCATGGGCAAATGCCGCATGAGCATTGAACCCTGTGATGCTCCGGCGTACCGCCGATACGGCAGCATGCAGCGTCACGGTGATAACAAGGTACTTTATATGCTCGCGCTGTCGCCGCTCGGCATGACAAACGAGTGCGGTGAGCCGTGCGGTATCAACTGGGATGTGCTCGCGGAAAACCTCGGTGTGGCAAGCGTAACATCCGAATTCAGCAGCACTTCGGTCTCCGAATACGGCGGCTTTAACCGTCAGTGGAAATGCCACACACCGGCCGTCCGCATGTACGATGCAGGCAGCCTGTTCAAAATCAGCTTTGATGGTGCATCGCCGGATGAGGAACATCTTTCCGCCATCGAGCAGAGCGGATTGGGTCTGCGCCGCGCAGAAGGGTTCGGACAGGTGCTGTTCCTGTCGGAATCGCTGTTCGGCAGCATCAAGGCAAAACAGCCGGTGGAGTACACCGCTGCACCGCGCCGACAGAATATGGCTGAACTGCGCCGTAAGCGTCTGACATGGATCATGGAGCAGTGTGAAAAGAAATTCGCCGGCGATATTTCGGACAGCCAGCTTGGCTCTATCCAGGCCATTTGCGAGGAACACAAGCACAAAGCCGATATTCTGCAAAAACTGAATGGATTTTTTGCTCATAATGCGGAAAAGGGTGAACAAACGTCCAGCAAGTTTGCGAAAATGAAGCAACTGGTCAACACAGTGCTGTCTCATCCGTCAGAACCATGGATGGAAAATATGGATACAACGGAACGGGTACAGCTGCTCTGCGACCTGTTCGATCACAGCCGAAAGGAGGACGCAGGCCATGGCAACGTTTGATAAAGCAGTTCGTTATGAGGTAACGGCAGTTACGGAAACGCCCTTGCGTACCGGCCCTTCGGATGGCAGTATCGACCGTGTACTCCGTCACCGGGACGGACAGGCATTCCTTCAGGCTGCCTCTCTGGCCGGCGCATTGCGCGGCTGGCTGGAAAAGCAGGATAAGAACGCCGCAAATGCGCTGTTCGGCTCACAGGAAAAGTCCGGACAGCTCATCGTTTCCGATATGGAAATCAAGGAAAAAGCTGCGAAATCGTCTGAGGATACCACGATTCAGCTTCGTCCGCGCCTGCGCATCAACGGCAAAATGGGGTCTGCGGCAGACAGCGGCAAATTCGATGTGGCCCACATTGCACGCAATACCGTGATGCAGTTCACTCTGACATGGATGGGCGCGGAAAGCGATACCGACGGTCCGGCGCAGATCGAGCAGATGCTCGGTGCGCTGCACACAGGTGAGATCCGTTTGGGCGCACAGAAATCCAACGGCTTCGGACGGGTTTCGCTGACGGTCCGAAGCCAGACCTATCACATGACCGACAAGGCCGACCGGGATGCTTGGCTGCATGATAAATTTGACGGCCAAACACTTGAACTGCCGGAGATTTGCACGGAAAACGTATGTACATTCACAGTCAACGGCGTTGCGGACAGCATTCTGATCAAGAGTTCGGTTCCGCGTGTTGAATACGATGAGAATAATACGCGCAAGGAGATTATTCAGAACATTAAGGAGAATGGTACGGCGGTTTTGCCGGGTTCGTCGGTCAAGGGTGCTGTGCGTGCCCGTGTGCAGGCGATCGCCGACTTGCTCGACTGCTCGGAAGCCGTGGACGAATTGTTCGGACGCGGTGCTGCACAAGGTGATAACGGTATCGCCGGTCGAGTGCGGTTCACCGATGTGGTGCTGGATAAGGCAAAAAAGCAGACAGTCTCGCGTATCCGCATCAATAAATTCACCGGCGGTGTGATACGCCGCGGACTATTCACCGAAGAACCGCTGAAAAGCGGCGTCACGCTGACCATCACAGCACCGCAGGATGATATCTGCGGCTGTGCGCTGTTGGTTTACGCACTGCGCGACCTCGGTCTTGGGTTATATAATCTGGGCAGCGGCGGCGCTGTCGGACGCGGTTATATTAAGGTATCCCGCATTGCAATCGCGTGCGGAGACAAAACCGCCGATATGACATTCGGCGTGGACGGCTGCAAGCTGAACGACACGGACAATCTGGTTTCGGCCTGGCTGCATGCACTGGAGGAACGCACATGAAACGGATAGATAGCATAGAACAGGCTCTGCAACAGGCCCAAAAGCTGCAGTTCGTCATGGTGACCGAGCTGAGCCGTGTTGTTATTGGCAAAATGCCGATGGATATCAACTGGGATGAACTGCTCGAAGCACGGTTTTTCGATCATGATACCGAGATCCGCATTTTCCGGGAGGACGGCGCATTAAAAGCCCGCAAGGTGTCGCTCAGAGCGGACACCCCATACATCAAAAAGCACTATACAGGCTTGCAGGGTAATCTCGGCAGTGAAGTCAGCGTGCGCGAATACCTGACATTTGATGAAGACGGTCAGGCCGGTGTGAGCGCCGTCTGCCTGTACGATTGGAGGGAATGACGAATGGCGAAGGACGATAACTACTATCCGCCGAAAACATTGGAAAACACCGTTCGTGCACCATATAACTTTGTGCCGTTTACCGAGCGTCAGCCGTTTATGCGGTATACCGATGTAAGCAAACTGCCTGCGCATGATAAACTTTGTGCAGAACTGCTCACCGGTGAGATTCATCTGACGCTTACCGCAGAAACGCCGGTTTTCGTGTCGGACGGACAGGAAAATGCGGATTTCTTCCGCGGCGCCAACGGAAACTATATGATTCCCGGTTCTACCATTCGCGGCATGGTAAGGGAGAATATGCAGATTCTTGGGGATGGTTTGGTTCTCAAGGATGAGGATCTGGAGGATTACCAGATTTATTACCGCGAAATTGCAGGAAAAGGTGCGCGCAAACCGCTGCGCAAATACTATCAGGATACGCTGGGCGTAAAGCCGGAAAAGGCCCGGAGCGGCAAGTCGATTTCCATACCGCACAATATCAACGCGGGTTATCTGGTGCGAGAAAACAGCTTATACCGGATCTATCCGCTGCCGAAAGAAACGCCGGTACTGCGTGTATCGCGTGAACTGACAGAAAAAGTATTCGGTAAAGAAAAATATGCCTGCACAGAAGCAGTCGCATATGAGTCGGACGGCAAAAATGTCACCGCACTGTACCAAGCGTAAAATGCCCCGGCACACAAGGAACGCGGTATCCTGCTGTTTACCGGAAAACCGGTACAGAAAGAAAACCATTTGTATGTTTTTCCGCCGATCGATAGAGATCAACACGGCATTGATATTTCGGAAGCTGACCGCTTGTCCTATCAGGCGGACTGCGAAGCGCGCAAAAATACGGCGAAAGCGTATCAGGAGTTCTGGAAGCTGCCGGAGGAGGGACAGAGTAAGCCGGTTTTC
>OLQO01002269.1_pt1 | contig 10541 bp, 10 predicted proteins | sample 1672281 | NCBI WGS metagenome assembly OLQO01 (sample SAMEA3136667, study PRJEB25190) | human gut metagenome | biome: human gut; feature: human-associated habitat; material: faeces | place: Austria | collected 2013 | reverse complement strand
TCGGAATTACTGTCTTGTTTGCGTTGTTATTGTTCTGTATCGTTTTCAAGGTTCGGCGCTTTCTCTTGACCGCTCAAGCGGCGCAACGAGGAAGCTTGTTCATAATATCATGAATTCACGGATTCGTCAAGCGGTTTTTTCAAAGTTTTTGCGGTTTTTTGCGTTCTTTTTGAAATCACGAACGTTATTGCAACCATTAAAGAAAATGTTCCGGCGCTTCTCCCAATTCAGGAACGCCGGAACAAAAATCATACGTCCATTTTCCCCTGCCCGGCGTCGAGAATCTGCTCCACAATCGCCCCGCCGAGGCACTTTTCCCCCTGATAGAACACGGCGCTCTGTCCGGGCGTGACCGCGCGCTGGGGCGTGAGGGCATGAATCAGCAGTTTTTCCCCGTCGCGGCGCACCTCCACCGGCTGGTCGCCCTGCCGATAGCGGAACTTGCAGGTGCAGCGCAGCGGTTCGCCATCCGCCAGCGGATCAGCGCCAATCCACGTTGCCTCCGCGCCGATGCTCATCGTTGAATACAGCATCGGGTGATCCTCGCCCTGCGCCACCAGCAGGCGGTTATTCTCCAAGTCCTTGCCAATGACGAACCAGCTCCGTCCATCGCCGCATCCGCCGATGCCCAGCCCGCGCCGCTGACCAAGCGTGTAGTACATCAGCCCCTCGTGACGCCCGACGACGCTCCCGTCCGGCGCCACCATGTCGCCGGGCTGCGCGGGCAAATAGGTCGACAAAAACTGCCGGAAGTTGCGCTCGCCAATGAAGCACACGCCGGTCGAATCCTTCTTCTTGCTCACGGGCAGCCCATTTTCCTCCGCAATGCGGCGCACTTCGGTCTTTGTCATGCCGCCGACAGGGAAAATCGCCTTCCGCAGCTGTTCCTGATGGAGCATATAAAGGAAATAACTCTGATCTTTATTCGGGTCAAAGCCGCGCAGAAGGTCGCCGTTTTCATTCGTCCGCACAAAATGCCCCGTCGCCATTTTCGACGCGCCAAGCTGCATGGCAAAATCCAGAAACGCCTTGAACTTGATTTCGCGATTGCACAGCACATCCGGGTTCGGCGTGCGCCCCGCGCGGTATTCTTTGAGGAAGTAGCTGAACACGCGATCCCAGTATTCGCGGGAAAAATTGACCGCATAGTAGGGAATGCCGATGATTTCGCACACCTCGCGCACGTCGTTCCAATCGTTTTCCGCCGTACAGGCGCCGGATTCGTCCGTCTCTTCCCAGTTCTTCATGAACACGCCGACCACGTCGTATCCCTGCTGTTTAAGCAGCAGCGCCGCGACAGACGAATCCACGCCGCCGGACATGCCCACCACAATTCGCTCGCTCACGCTTCTGCCTCCATAAGCCGCTGGATGACCTTCTCCGTCATGTCCCGGCTGACTTCCTCTGCCGGTTTTGCCGCATCCACCACGATGAACCGCTCCGGCTCGCGGCGGATGAGTTCGTGATATGCCGCTTCCGTCCGTGTACGGAAAGCGTCGTCCGCCTGCTCGATGCGGTCAAGCTGACTGCTGGCGGCGCGGCGGCGCAGAGCGGCTTCCCGGTCAATGTCCAGATAGACCGTCAGCATCGGCATCGTGCCATCCACCGCCGGGCGGTTGATATTCAGCACTGTGTCCACACCAAGCTGCCGACCGCCGCCCTGATATGCCACGGACGAATCCACAAAACGGTCGCACAGCACCGTTTTTCCCGCCTGCAGCGCCGGGCGGATGACCTGCCGCACATGCTGCGCACGCGCCGCGGCGTAGAGAATCGCCTCGGTCGTCTCGTCCATTGCCTTGTTTTCAGGGTCAAGCAGCAGCGCGCGAATCTTCTCGCTGATGGGGCATCCGCCGGGTTCACGGCTGCGGATGACCTCGAAGCCCCAGCGGTCGAGCGCATCCTCCATTGCCGCCATCTGCGTCGTTTTGCCGCTGCCGTCCATGCCTTCTATTGACAGAAACGCGCCCGGAACCGCTTCTTCGCCGGGGCAGAGATGGCGGATGATGTCCTCCACTGTCTCGCAGTACACATCGCACCCGCTGTTCATCAGCTCTTCACGGCTGCCGTAACCGTAGCCCGCGCCGATTGCGCCGATGCCAACCTTCTTCGCGCCCTCCATGTCAAATCGGCGGTCGCCCACCATCCACGCTTCGCCCGCATCCTCCGGCAGCGCCTGCCGAATCAGCAGTTCCTTGTCCGCACCGTGCCCATCCTTTGGGCCTACGATTTTCGTGATGTAGCGGTTCAGCCCGAAATGCTCGATAATCCGCTCCGAGGAGCGCTGCGGCTTGCCCGTCGCGATACCGATGTACCAGCCGTCGCGGTGCAGCGTCCGCAGCAGACGGCGAATGCCCGGATACACCCGGTTCTCAAACAGCCCGACAGCCTCATAGCGCTCGCGATAGGTGCTCACCGCCTTATTCGCCATTTCTTCGCTCATGCCCATGTATTCCATGAACGACCAGCCCAGCGGCGGGCCGATAAATTTGCGCAGCGTCGCCGCATCCGGCACGGGAAAACCGAGCTTCTCCGCCGCATAGCGTACGCAGTTCCAAATGCCTTCCTCCGAGCGGGTCAGCGTACCGTCCAAATCAAAAATCACACATTTGCGCACCGCAAATCGTCTCCTTCTACGCCGAAGCGCTCCCGCGTCCCGGCTTCCTGCAATTGCCTGATGATTTCCCGCGTCACCCGTTCGCCGGGCGCAAGCAGCGGGATTCCCGGCGGATACAGCCCGACCGCCGCCGCCGCGATTTTCCCCTCCGCTCTGTCCAGCGGCACGAGGATTTCCTCCGCCATCGCCGCCTGACGCGGGGTCAGGACAGCTTCCGGCATGTCCGGCATCAAGGTCAGCGGCGCAAACTGCTTTTTTTCTGCCGCCGGGATGCTCGCCAGCAGCTCTGGCAGTCGGCGGATTTCAACGATGTCGTCCATCACCGATAGAATCAGCACCACGCGCCGCTCGTCCGCCATTTCCACGTCCAGTCCGGCTTCGCGCAGCTGTTCCGCCAAGAATTTTCCTCCCTGCGGCGCGAAAATGACCAGCCGCGTCGGGTCAAAGCGCACGGGCAGATTCGCCCAATTCGCGTATGCATCGTGATACGGCGTGCCAACAAGCCGCCTGCGCACATCGTTGACCGCTTCGGATAACGCCCGCAAGTGTGCTCGACCATTCTCTTCCATCCACGCGCGGCTGTCATCGATGGACAGCATCAGCAGGAACGATGGCGATGACGTCTGTTCCCGCCGCAGCAGCGTCCACGCGCGCCGCTCATCCGCCGAATCCGCCAAGTGCAGCACCGCGCTGCCCGTCAGCCCCATCAGCGTCTTATGCACCGACTGCACCCACGCATCCGCGCCAAGCGCTCCGGCGGATGTCGTCCCGTCGCACCACGGGAAATGCGCCCCGTGTGCCTCGTCCACAACGACTTTCGTCCCTTGACGATGCGCCGCTGCCGCAATCCGCCGGAAAACATCTTCCCGCATCGCGCCGCCGTAATAATCCGGGCGGACAAGCAGCATCGCCCGCGCGTCCAGATTCGCCCGCAGCGCCGCCAGCACATCCTCCTCCGCCAGATAGCAGTACCCGTCCGGCGTGCAGCGAACCGGCATCCACTTCACCCGCATTCCGCCCAGCACGCAGGCGTTTACCGCCGATAAGTGCGCATTGCGCGGCAGCAGCACCGTTTCGCCCTCCCGCGCGTACAGCTGCAGCATCACATGATTGCCCGCCGTCGATCCATTATGGAGGAAAATCGTCTTTGCCGCGCCCGCCGCCTGCGCATACAGCCGCATAGCTTCACGCAGTCCGCCCTCCGCCGCGTACAGGTCATCCGTGTTCGGCAGTTCCGTCGTGTCCAGCGCGTATAAATCCGCCGCGCCGAACGGCGGCCGCCCCTTATGCCCCGGCATATGCCCGCTCCTGCGCGCCGATGCCGCCGTCAGCATGTCGTATACCGGGCGCATGTTCGTCATGTCCGCTGTCTCCTTCCGCTGCTGATGTGCCCCCCAAGTATAGCAGAAAACCCCGCGCGTGGCAATGGTGTTTGCTCAACATTGCTGTTCGCGAGAGGGAAGAAAATAGGATGCTGTTCGCATTGCCTTTCGTGCGGTGGGCGGAGAAAATGCCTGTCTGCGGGCAGAATCCGCCTCTGAAATTTTGTTGCGTGTTCCCCTTGCAAATCCCACATTTCGTGCTATAATAACAGACGTTGAAACAATATCTTGTGCTCTATATGGCGCGATAGCGCCGTGCAACCACAAGATTTAGGGCTTGCTGATTTTCCAGCGAGTACCATAGAGAGGAGAAATACCTATGTGCTGCCAAGTGAACGTGACGAAGGGAACCCTGTCTCAGGCGGAAATTGACGCCTATGTGGATCATGCGCGCCAGAAGTACAACCGCGAGCCGCTTTCGATGGACATTGCGGTGGATGGCGACGAGGTGGAACTGTCCTACGATTTCGGCAACGTGCCGTTCCAGCGGATTCGCCGCATCACGGGCTATCTTGTGGGCACGCTCGACCGCTTCAACAACGCCAAGCGCGCCGAGGAACACGACCGCGTGAAGCATGGAATACCGGCGGCGGTGTGAGAATAAGCAGGGTGATTTTCCCCCGTTCGGGTGTCGGAAGACAGCCGGGCGGGGTTTTATTTTTTCTGCCTGAGAATTTACAATCTGCATTGACAATGCCACAAACGCATGCTATATCATGTGGTAAAAGGAGGTTGATTCCATGGCTCGCAAGCAATTTTTATCCTTCCTGCTGATTTTTTCCCTGCTCATCTCGTGTGCGTCCGCGCTGGCAGAAGCGGACGATGACGACGATTGGGACGACAATGTGGATGATGCGTGGGAAATGGAGCATCCTCTCCACAGCGGCGACTACGCCTATGCCCTGCTCGATGACGGGACGGTCGAAATTACCTCTTACGGCGGCGCTGATACCGAGATTGTCATCCCCGACACGCTGGACGGTAAGCCTGTCACTGCCATCGGCGAGCGCGCTTTTTATTACAGCCTTTCCCTGACTTCCGTCACCATCCCCGATTCCGTCACTCACATCAGCCAGAAGGCGTTCTCCTGCTGCTTTCAGCTGACGTCGATTACTCTACCCAGCGGGCTCACCGCCATCGAGTCGGGTACGTTCGACCTGTGCAAATCCCTGACAACCATCGACATCCCTGATTCCGTCGCGGCGATTGCGGATGATGCCTTCATAGGCTGCAAAGCCCTGCAATCCTTCACCCTTTCGCCGAATCACCCGTATTTCTTCTTGGCGGACGGCGCCCTGTGCCGCACCGCGGACAGCACGCTTCTGCTCTACCCCAACGCCCGCGAACCCCGGACATACCGCATCCCGGACGGCATCACCGCCATCAGCGCTTATGCCTTCTATGACTGCGATTTGCTGGAATCCGTCGTTGTTCCCGATTCCGTCACTCAGCTTCCCGCGCGCGCATTTTCCGGCTGTTCGGCGCTTGCTTCCGTCTCCCTGCCCGATTCGCTGACCGAAATCGGCACTGCGGCGTTCTCCGGCTGTTCCGCGCTGACGGGCATCCGCATTCCTGCCGCCATCACGGAAATCATCAACCATACGTTTTCCGGCTGCACTTCCCTCGCGACCCTCGAAATCCCGGATTCCGTGACCAAAATCGGCGATTATGCTTTCTTTGGCTGCACTTCGCTGACTTCGATTGCCATCCCCGATTCCGTCACGGCCATCGGCAACGGTGCGTTCTCGAATTGCACCGCCCTGACCCTCACTGTCACGCCGGATTCCTACGCCGCCGAGTACGCGAAAGCCAACAACATCCCCTACACCTACCCCGACGCCAACGACTGGCTGAACAACTAATCCACCCCACGCAAAAAGGAGGTCGCCCCCACACGGGTTGACCTCCCTATTTTTATACCCTTCCTTTACCGAATCTCGCTCCTTATCTCATCCAGGCACCGATTCAGCGCGTCCTCCCACCTCGGCAGGTGCGGTTCGGCGTCGCTCAGCAGCCGCACGCTCGACGGATGGTGAATGCCCACCGAGCCGCGGTAGCCGCTCACCGGCTGTACCCGGCAGCGGCTGCCCACCATCCCCAGCGTCGCCATCGCCAGCGTCGCAAGGTTGCATTCGCCCTCGTTGATGAGGTGGTAAATGCCGAATTTCTCCGTCTGAATCAGGCTGACCATCGCACGGGCAAGGTCAAGCGTGTACGTCGGGCAAGCCATCAGGTCGTCGGAAATCGTCAGCTTCTGATGATCCTGCGCTGTCGCCAGAATGCCGCAGATTTCCCCCTTCGGCGCGGCGGAGAACAAGCAGCCCGTGCGAACGATGAAGGACCGCGTCATCAGCGCGCGCACAGCTTCTTCCGCCTGCACCTTCGACAATCCGTAAACGTTCGCGGCGCACGTCTTGTCTCTCGTTCCGTGGATAACGTCCGGCGCAGCGCCAAACACCTCCGACGAGGACATCAGCATCAGCTTCGCTCCGATCGCCAGTGCCGCGCGAACCATGTTCAGCGTGCCCATCGCGTTCACGTCGATGCACTTTGCGGGTTCCGTTTCCGCCTTGAGCAGATCGGTATACGCCGCCAAGTGGATGATGGCATCCGGCTGCTCCGCCGTCACCCATTCGCGCACTGCCGTGCCGTCCGTCACATCGAAATCCGCCATATCCACGCCGCGCGCATTCACATGCTTCTCGCGCAGTGCACGCATCACGTCGCGTCCCAGCATTCCGTCCGCGCCTGTCACCAATACCTTCATCATGTCCACCCTTTCGCCATTTCCGTCCATCTTTTTGCCAGATATTCAAGCTGATTATACCATTTTTTCTGCCTTTGCGCAACTGGTGAGGGGGATTTTTCATTGACACGAAGCGCCATTTCGTGTATAGTGAATAAAGAAAAGGAGGTCGATTTTATGACACGCAAACGTTTCTCTGCGTTTTTACTGGCATCCGCGCTTCTCCTCGTCTTTCTGACAAGCGCCGCTTTTGCAGATGGCGGCAAGAAAAAGCAGACCATCCTCACCTCCGGGGATTATCAGTACGTCCTGCACAAGGATGGTTCCGCAGAGCTTCTCTACTGCCTAAGCGACGACGCGGAAATCGTGCTTCCGGACACGCTGGACGGTCATCGCGTCACAAGCATTGACACCATCTCTTTTTCCCTCTCCCTAACAGCCGTAACCCTTCCCAATTCTGTTGTCGATCTTGACCATAACCCCTTCGGCTGCTGTCCACTGCTGCAAACCATTTCTGTCGCCCCGGAGCATCCGTCTTTTTATACATTGGACGGCGTTTTGTTCCGTAAAAAAGACGATGTGCTTGTTGCCTATCCGCGGGGAAAGGCTGCTTCCAGCTACGCCGTTCCGCAAGGAACATCGGCTGTTGGCGAGCGCGCCTTTGACTGCTGCTCCTTTTTGACAAGTGTTTCTCTGCCCGCTTCCGTTACAGAGATTGACGATTATGCTTTCAGCGATTGCTCCGCCCTCGTCGAGGTTTCCATTCCCTCCTCTGTTGACGAAATTGGTTCATGCGCTTTCAACTACTGCACCGCGCTGTCTTCCATCGTCATTCCCGATTCCGTCACAGAAATCGAGGAGGGAGCCTTCTCCGAGTGCCGCGCTCTGACTACGGTTGTGCTTCCAAATTCCCTTACAGAAATCAGCGACTATCTGTTTTCCTGCTGCGCTTCCCTTTCCAGCATTCTCATTCCTGATTCTGTGACGGAAATTGAAACAGGCGCATTTCAGCGCTGCACGTCGCTTCTCTCCATTGTCATTCCCGACTCCGTCACAGAAATCGAGGACATTGCTTTTTCTGAGTGTAGCGCCCTGCGTTCCGTCCTTCTCCCAGCTTCCGTAACGGAAATTGGCGTTGGCGCTTTCGACAAATGCCCCAACCTCACGCTGACCGTTTTCCGCAATTCCTACGCCGAACGGTACGCGCAGCGAAACCATATTCCCTACACCTATGCCGACTAATTGAAAAAGAATCATCCCCTGAAAATGCAAGGAGGCCGCCCCTCATCAGGACGGTCTCCATTTTTGTATTGATAAGTAAAGCAGCAAGCAGGGTCATTTTGCTAAAAATGACGATTAGCTTGTTGGAAACACATTTCCCAAACCCTATGAATGCAGCACGGGCACTGCGGTTGTGAAGTCGTGAGAAATGCAGTCGGTGTCCAATCACATTGCCCCCGCGCGAAGATTGAGGCGACCGCCAGTGACGGTGCCGAAAATGCGAGTGATCATTTTGTCACGTCCTTTCTTGTTTTTTGGCATAGAAAAGGAGGAGCTTCGAAAAGAAGTCCCGCCAATTTTGAGTAATTAGAGAATATTAAGTTGCTTTTTTATTTCGGCGATACTCTTGCGAATGGTAAATAGCCGATCCGAATATACATCTTTAATCCATATTCGATCGTTGCGTGTGCAACATTTTGAAAGACTCTTCTCCATATCTTCAACAGTAAGTGCTTCAAATTGCGTTAGCTTATCAAGAACTTGTATTGAAGGATAGTAGCGAAGACATATAATGACTGTGTATTGTCCGTGTGAATCCCACCTGCTATATTCACGTTGCAGGATAGAAGCATCATCAGCACTGCGGCCAAGAGACATAGCAATTTGAGTTTTGACAAGCCCTGGATTTGCGAAATAACCCATGATAACCTTTTCCATTGATGGATCTCTCCAGCGAGCAAGCATTTTCATCGTCTGAGGAAAAAATGAAAAAAGGTATGGATCTTGTGCTAATGAAACTAACTGATCAAGCAACTTCTTAGATTTCAACTGAGCAAATGCAGAGTCAAACTCCATCATGATGGAATTGTCCACAAAAGGCACTGAATTACGGTACTCATTATACAAATTCCAGATGATTTGTTCACAACCATTTACTCGCCCGCATTCATGCTTTTTGCTTCCGACCAAATGGAAAACCAAGGCAGAACGTATGAGATGCGAATGAAAGCAATTGATGTGCTTTGCAATAATCGAGCCAGCACCCTTGATGTATGAATCACACAAATCTGAGAACCCACGAATCTTTACATGACAGGTATTGTTAATTTCGCGAATTAACTCATTCATAATCAACTGATCATCGGATTCCATCAGGGGAGCAACATTATCCAAATGAGCCTCGTAATCCTTGATCTTGGAGAGAACAAAATGCTTGTCCATACTATCCTCCTGTTACAAAATTTTAATAAGCTCCCACCCAGCTTCTTTTAGCGGATTTGACAGTACAGTATTTGTTCGAGTAATGAGAATTTTCCGGTATTGGTTCTCACTTGCAATTCTTGCAAAGTCTCGAAGTTGCCGGGTATTGCTCAGCCGCTTAACATTTTTGACCTCTACAATAAACTTAAGCTGGGTATTGGTGTAGTCTGGAATTCGAGAACGTCCATTTGATAGAGATCATTTACTAGGAAAAATATCGCACAGCAATGTTTCAAGATCGAATCGCACTTTTTTAACCATGCATCTGGCGTGAATTTCTGTAAGGGACTTCTTTATGATTTCCTTACAGATTGACAATTTTTCTTCTTTTGATGCTTGGACAAAAGGGATAAATGGAATAAATAGTCTGATATCTGCTTCTTTTCGCTTCCAGCCAATATACTTTCTTTCCTTACAAGCAAATGTGTTTTTGAACTCTTCATCAACACAGAAGGGAATAATACTGATTGTCGATATGGCATCGGTATATTTATCCAACGATACTATATCCATGTTCTGCTGGATTTCTATAAAGCAATCAATTATCATTTGAGCCGCAGGAGACTGCGACTCTGTTGAAAGAAAAATGGCACTCATGAAATAACCTCCAATCAATTGAGCGGTTACTCAATCGACATTGAACGTAATGTCTGTGAGGACCCCCTCTACTACATCGACTAATTGATAGTCTCCATTTTGAAGTTTGTCCAAGTATTTTTGATGTTCGCTGTACAGCCACTCTTCGAGAGATGGCCACTCTGCAATGATTTTGTTGCTGCCATATCTTGCTGCATACACACGCATTGCATCTTCAGGTTCTTTTGTATCAAAAAAAACCTGAATCTGTGGCTGAGTATAGTAGGAGGCAAAGAAAAGCCTGGATTTTGGACAAAGCACTGTCCGATGACCATCTTCAAAGATAAGAGAACAAGGTTGCTTGTAGTCCGCTCCCCATGCTGGTATACCGTTAATACGAATAAAACGACCAAAGAGATTTGCACCATTTGTGATCTTGTAAAGTTGCGCAAGCTGTTTGGGAAAAGGTCTGCGCGAACTGTCACTTACACTTTTGATTTCTTCATCCGTCAATGGCTTAAAGAATTCATAGCGATATTGAACTGGCTTGGTTCCAGGTATAGTTCCTGCTAGAATCACCTGGCCATTGTTTTCGATGCTTGTACCAGGCATATTCACTACCTGCTGGACCAACTCTGCAATGCGCTGCATGATATCACTCCTTAATGCACTCGAAGTTCATGAGTGAGTATTCCGCGCGAGATTGCGCAGCACGACCGCTCAAATTGAGCATCCATTC
>OLQO01002264.1_pt1 | contig 10564 bp, 10 predicted proteins | sample 1672281 | NCBI WGS metagenome assembly OLQO01 (sample SAMEA3136667, study PRJEB25190) | human gut metagenome | biome: human gut; feature: human-associated habitat; material: faeces | place: Austria | collected 2013 | reverse complement strand
TTGCCGACCTGGCAGACGCCGAAGGGCAGCTTGCGGCGGGTCGTGCGGGCGACGTTCGGGAAGTTGACGAAGATGCCCTGCGCGGTCTCCGGGCGCAGATAGATCTCGTTGCTCGCATCCTCGGTCACGCCCTGATGGGTCTTGAACATCATGTTGAACTTGCGGATGCCGGTGAAATCGTGCTTGCCGCAGGTCGGGCAAGGAATCTGCTTCTCCTCGATGAAGCTTTCGAGCTGCTCGTTCGTCCAGCCGTCCGCCTCGATCTCCTGACCGTTGGCCTTCGCCCAGTCCTCGATCAGCTTATCCGCGCGGAAGCGCGCCTTGCAGGCCTTACAATCCATCAGCGGATCGTTGAAGTTGCCGACATGGCCGCTCGCCACCCAAACCTGACGGTTCATCAGAATCGCGCAGTCGATACCGACGTTGTACTTGCTCTCCTGCACGAACTTCTTCCACCACGCGCGCTTGACGTTGTTCTTGAACTCAACGCCCAGCGGGCCGTAATCCCACGAGTTGGCCAGACCGCCGTAGATTTCGGAGCCGGGGAACACGAAGCCGCGGCCCTTGCACAGGGCGACGAGCTTATCCATCGTGTCGTTTTGCACCTTTGCCATGGAAAAACCCTTCTTTCTCTCGTCTTTCGGAGCCAAATAAAAAACCGCGAAGACGCCGCCCCGAATCCGCGCCGCCGCTTGGATTCAAGGGACGAAAGACATTCTTCCGCGGTTCCACCCTTGTTGACATGTGTAAAAAGCATGCCCACTTTTGATTGTTCGTTTTGTGCGCGCCGCTCCGGGCTGCCAACCCCTTCAACGCGATTCGCACCGTTATGATACTAAAAAAAGCGTGATTTGTCAAGCCTGATTATAGCTCGTCGTCCCGCCTCGGGTCGTGATGCGGCCTTCGCCCGCTGACGCGCATCATGTGCGAGAGCCGTTCGCCGTCCCACAGCTCCACGCCGGTCGATTCGGCCAGCTCCCGCGCGGAAGCCGTGAACATCGTCGGGCAGACGACCGCCGGAACGTCGCAGCCGTAGTATTCCGCGCCCGCGTAGGCCTCCTGCACGGCGGCGTTGCCCACCGCCCCCGCATAATTCTTGCACTGGATGGCGTAGGTCTTGCCGCCGCGCACGGCGAGGATGTCCACGCCCTGATCGCCGCACTCCACCGTCACCTCGACGTGCCGAAAGCCGTTGTCCCGGAGCACCTGCGCCATGTATTCCTCAAATTCAAAGCCCGTCAGCCGCAGGCAGCGCTGCGCGCGGTTGCGCCTGCCCGTCATCAGCCGCCAGAGCCTGCCCAGCGGCCACGCGAGCAGCAAAAGCAGGCGCTTGACCAGCCAGAGCAGCCCGCGCAGCAGCCCCGCCATCAGCCAGCCGATTCCGCGCAGAACCGCCACGACCACCGCCGCAAAGCCTTCCAAAACGCGATCCAGCAGCGTCAGCAGGCCGTCGAGCAGCGCTTCGGCGGGGTTTCGCTTTTTATATTTCGCTTTTTGGTTTCTCGATTTTTTCGCCATGTGCGTTATGCTTTTTCAATACACGCGACCGCGTGGCTGGAAATGCCCAGCCCTTCGCCCTCAAAGCCCAGCTTCTCGGTCGTCGTCGCCTTGATGTTCACGCAGTCCGCGTCTACCTTGAGGTGGCGCGCCACGTTTTGGCGCATCTGCTCGATATAATCCTTGAGCTTCGGGCGCTGGCAGATAATCGTCACATCCACATTGCCGACGGCATAGCCCTTCTCCTCCAGCAGCGCCACAACATGGTCGAGCAGCTTGCCGGAATCCGCGCCCTTGTACGCCGGGTCGGTATCCGGAAAGTGGCGGCCGATGTCGCCCAGCGCCGCCGCGCCGAGCAGCGCGTCCATCAGCGCATGCAGCGCCACGTCCGCGTCGCTGTGCCCCAAAAGCCCCAGCGTATAGGGAATCTCCACCCCGCAGAGAATCAGCTTGCGATCCTCCGTCAGCCGATGCACGTCGTAACCATGACCGATCCGCAACATGGGCTTTTCCTCCTTTTGGCCTTCCCGCCTCAAAATCACCTGCCGCGCCAGCAGCATATCCTCCGGCGTGGTCAGCTTGATGTTTTCCACATCGCCTTCCGTCAGGCGAACCTTAACGCCCATGCGCTCCGCCAGCGCCGCGTCGTCCGTCGCGCGTTCGCCGAGCGCATATGCCGCGTGCGCCCTGCGGATCAGCTCCGCCTCGAACGTCTGCGGCGTCTGAACGGCGCGCAGCGCGTCGCGCGGCGGGGTATCGACCACAACGCCGCCTTCGTTCACGCGCTTCACCGTGTCCTTGAGCGGCACCGCCGCCACGCCGCTGCCGTATTTTTTCGCGCTTTCCAGCGTCCGCGCGATGACCTCCGCCGTCACCAGCGGGCGCGCGCCGTCGTGAATCGCGACGTATTGCGCCGCGGGGTTCGTCGCCGCCAGCCCGCGGCATACGCTCTCCTGCCTGTCCGCGCCGCCGAGGACGACCTGCGCGTGCAGCCCCGCGTCGGCGAGAATCCGCTTCATTTCGCAAAGATCGCAGGCGCCCGTGACGACGACGATCCCGCCGTCAAACCAGCCCGTCCGCTCGAACGCGCGAACCGTCCGCGCGATGACCGGCTCGCCGCAGAGCGGCGCGAGCACCTTGTTTCGCTCCAGCCCCATGCGCGTGCCGCGTCCGGCCGCGACAATCACCGCCGCATTCATCACATTTCCTCCCCTTCGAGCATCTCGTACATGGCCGAGGCCTCGTTCTTGCGCACCGTCTCCGCGACGGAGAGCACGCGAAGCCGCGCCAGCTTTTCGCCGAAGCGAATTTCAATCACGTCGCCCTCCTTCACCTCCGCGGAGGGCTTGGCAACCTTGCCGTTGATGCTCACGCGGCCGCCCTCGCCGGCCTCCTTGGCCACCGTGCGCCGCTTGATGATCCTCGAAACCTTCAGATATTTATCCAATCTCATGGCGATAACCTCCTCGAATTGCGCGCCCTCAGCGCTTTACAGTTCATCCAAAACGTCGGCATATCGCGCGTCAATCGCGTGCCGCATCCGCTCAAACGCGGGAATATACCGGTCAATCACGCGCTGCGCCAGCCGCCTGACTTCCTCGCCGTCGTAAATATGCGTGCTCGTGTTGCGATCCCGAAGCATGTCCAGCCAAACCGTCTCATCCATGAAATCATAAACCGTATACGCCGCTTTGATGATTTCCCTCGGAGAGCCCGTCGCCGCCTCGGCGCGCCCTTCATAGGTCAAAAGCTCCTTGAGCAGCTTCCAGCTCAGCTCGAATTGCAGACAGAATTTATCCTTAATCCCGCTGATGATAAATTCATTATCCAGTTTCTGTTCGTCAGCGCGTTTCAGCACGTCCAGATTCGATACATAATTATCGTATTTCTTCATACAGCACCACGCCATCCTTCACAATTTCCGCGCGGAACGCCTCGGGCAGCGGCCGCTCCAGATCAATCACGTCAAAAAACAGCAGCGTCCGTGCCTTCTCGTTCACGTCGTCCGTAAACCCCGCCACATCGCCGCCCTGAACGGCCAAATCAATGTCGCTCTTGGGGCGATTGTCTCCCCGTGCCCGCGATCCGAAGATCATCAGCTTTTGGATTTTTCGCTCCCTCGCAAACGCGCAAAGCTCCTGCACAAGCTCGGGTTTCAGTTGCATGTCACCCATGCCTCGCCGCCTCCTTCACGCTCCGCCCCGGCCGCGCCGCCAGCACGGGCAGCGCGCAGACAAACGGATAGATATACCGTCCGGCCATAACCGGCCCGAGCAGGAACGTGCCCCAGAGCAGCACCGGCAGCAGCGCCGTGCCGAACCGCCGCCACCGCCCCCAATACATCTCCCGCAGGGCGAAAAACAGCATTGTCCAGACGATCACGCCCATGTTGAACAGCCAGCCGACGACGGGAATCTGCATTGCGCCCTTCGCGCCGAAGCGCCACGAAAGCGACGCCAGCGCCCGCGGGAACGGGCTTCGGCTTTCCGGCGGATCAAAATCGCACCAGCCTGCATCGTATGCGTCGGACATGCCCATCTGCACATAATACCCCGAAACGCGGTATTCGCGATATGGATAGAAGAACGGATAGGTCAGCGCCATGGTCGCGTCCAGATATGTCCCCGCGCACTTTTTCCCGACGGAAAGCCATACGCCGACATATTTCTTCGCGTCCGCGCGGAACACCTGCGTGTCGAATTCGAATTTCACCGGGTCGGAAATCGTCGGGTCGTAGCATGCCCATGCCTCGCCGGGCATCAGCTCGTCGATGGCCTCCTTTTCCGCGTCGGTCAGCCGCTCCTCGTCATACAGCCGCGCGCGGGCAAGCTGCTGAATCGGCCAGGAGAGCATTTCGCTCATGTCGCCGTTCTCCGCGCGGGTCGCGCGTTTCAGCGCCGCGTTTCCGAAAAGGCCGACGGCCAGCGCCAGCAGCATAGCCAGCGCCGCGCTTTTCTCCCCTTTGCGCAGGCCGATCGTCAGGAGCGCCAGCCACGCCAGCGCGGCATACGCCATGTTGTTGCGCAGCATCACCGCCAGCGCGCCGCAGACCGCGATTTTCAGCGCCAGCCCGCGCGACGGCTTTTCCTGAATCTCGTTCAGAAGCGCCAGCGTCAGCGCAAAAAAGCCGCCGAACAGCACGTCCTTCGTCGCGTTCACCGCCATCACCATGTTCAGCGGATAGAGCGCGAAAAAGACCGCCGCGCGCTTCGCCGCCCGCGCGCCGGACTGCCGCGCAATCGAGCCGCAGGTCAGCGCAAAGCATCCCGCCAGCAGCGCCATTTGCAGCGCGGTATACAGCGCCGCGCCGAGGTTAATATCGCCCAGCGCGCGGCCAAGCTGCAGCAGCCCGCCCAGCGCCAGCGTGTGCAGCAGCGGATGATGTGTCGAATACGCACCCGTGACCACCTGCCGCAGTTGATACGGCACATCGTAGGCGAACGAACCGGGGAACGCGACGCAGAACATCGGCACATAGCAGGCCAGTATGAACGCGAACGCCCGCCCCGCGCGGAATGTTTTTTCCTGCCTCAGCGCGCGCGTATAGCCGCGCTCCAGCAGCACGGCGAGCAGCGCCGCAATCGGCCAGACGAGCAGCGCCGCAACCAGCAGCGCGCCCCCCGCCCAGATGACCCCGCCGTGCTCGGCCTGCCAGCCAAAGGCGGAAAAAAGCGCGTACATCGCGCCGCCAATCAGGCAGACGGCCAGCTTTCGACCGTGCAGTTTCTTGAGCATGCCGCGCCTCCTTCCCTCTTTCTCCCTGTAAGTGTATCACAACGGCCGCAAAAGGGCAACTGCGGGCTTTTGCGCAGCGCAATCCGCGCCCTTTCGCGCAATTTTAGAGCGGAGATTTTCGCTGAATTTCGTTTTTCATCATATTTCTGCCACATTCCGGCGTTATAATGCTTCTCGTAAAGGTTGATTCCCATCCGCCTTTACGGGTCTTCGCGCTCTTTCTCCCCCCTCCACATCACGGCGAAGGCTCAAGTATCTTCCTTTTTTCTTCCCCTTCCTCATTTATTTCCCTTCCACAATGAAAAGCGCCGGTCTCCGCTCTCCACGGAAATCGGCGCTTTTCGATTTTTTGATTTTTCGTTTTTCTTATTCTTTCCGAACCGCTCAACGCGCGCTTTGCTTTTCAAACGGGAACCTCAGCCCGTTCTGGCGGCGGATTTCATCCATGATCCGCATCACGGCGACGGTCTGTTCGCCCGTCATGCGCTCGCTCTGCCCTTTTCCCGCCCCGGCGCAGGCCTGCGCCTCGCGAATCTCATACTCAAACCCGTTGATTTCAAAGGGCTGCTCGATTTCTACCGGCGGCTGTCCGTCGATATGCAGCACGGCGCGTGTGGGATTTTTGAACTCCGGAATGTCGATATGCCCCTTCGTGCCATACACCGCGCCGAAGACCGGCATATTCGCGCCGATCACCGTCGTCAGCTGCGCCACCGCTTTGCCCTTCCGCAGGGCAATCGCGTCGAGCGCATCCGTGCCGGCGTCGTTCATCACCAGATGGCTGTGCACGTCGTCAAACGCATAGCCCAGCATCATGCAGGCGAAACCGATGGCGTATACGCCGATATCCAGCAGCGTCCCTCCGGCCAGCGCCGGATCGAACTTGCGCGCCTCCCGCGCGGTGGTGTAGCCATACTGTGCCGTCACCGCGCGGATCTCGCCGATCCGCCCGCTTTGGAGGATGTCCTCGATCTGCCGGTACAGCGGAATGAACTTCGTCCAAAACGCTTCCATCACAAAGACGTTCTTTTTCTTCGCCAGCGCAAAGATTTCCTTCGCCTGCTCCGCGTCGGTGGTGAAGCTCTTTTCGCAGAGGACATGCTTGCCCGCGCCGATGAGCAGCTTCATATCCTCGTAGTGACGGCTGTGCGGCGTGGCGACATAGACGATGTCCACATTCGGGTCGTTTGCCAGCGCCTCATAGCTGTCGTGCGCCGTCGGGATGGCGAACGCCTCGGCAAACGCCTTGGCGCTCCCGGCGCTGCGGGACGCGACCGCCTGCACCTGCACATCCGGCATCTGTTTTGCGGTCTGCGCAAAGTTTTTGGCGATTGTCCCCGTGGAAAGAATTCCCCATTTCATCGTGCAAGCCTCCCTCGTGTTTCCTCAGTGAAACGGACTGCGGTTGCGGCGGATGCGCGCCTCGCCGATGCTCTCCTTCCACAGCGGCGGATAGAACAGCATCAGCATCGGGAAGACCTCAAGCCGCCCGAGCAGCATATCCATCGTCATCACCACTTTGGAAAAATCGCTGAACGCGGCAAAGTTGCTCGTCGGTCCCGCCACGCCCAAGCCGGGGCCGACGTTGTTGAACGTCGCCGCAACCGCGGAGAACGTCGTCACCAGGTCGAACCCATCCAACGCCACCAGCAGCACCGAAATCGTGAACAGGCTGATCGCCGCGGTGAAATAGACGCTGATCGCGCGCATCGTTTCCCCGTCCACATCCTTATCCTCAAACTTGACCTTGCGCACCACGCGCGGATGCAGAAACGCGCCCAGATACGCCAGCACGGATTTGAACCCGATCACGATTCGGGAGACCTTGAAGCCGCCGCCCGTGCTGCCCGCGCAGGCGCCCACGAACATCAGCACCACGAGAATCCCATGCGAAAAGCCCGGCCAGAGGTTGAAATCCGTCGTGGCGAAGCCCGTCGTCGTGATGATGGAGGCCACCTGAAAGAACGACTGGCGCAGGTTGCCCTCCAGCGTCATGGCGACGTCGTAGGCGTTGGCGCAGATCATCAGCGCCGCCGCGACGATAATCCCCAGATACCAGTGCATCTCCTCGCAGTGCAGCGCGTCCTTCGGCCGCCTCATATACAGCAGAAAATAGACGTTGAAGTTCACGCCGAAGGCAATCATAAATATGGTGATCGCCCATTGCAGAAACGGCGAGAAGCCCGCAATCGAGTCGCCGTAAATGCCGAAGCCGCCCGTGCCCGCCGTGCCGAAGGAGGTGCAGAGCGCCTCGTAAAACGTCATGCCGCCCAGCAGCATCACCAGCACCTGCAAAACCGTCAGCGCGACGTAGAGCACATAGAGAATCCGCGCCGTGAACCGCACCTTCGGCACCAGCTTGCCGACCGACGGGCCGGGGCTTTCCGCCTTCATCAGCTGCATGTTGCTGCCGCCGACCAGCGGCAGAACCGCCAGCAGAAACACCAGAATGCCCATGCCGCCGATCCAGTGGGAGAAGCAGCGCCACATGTTGGTGCAGTGGCTCAGCTCCTCCACGTTGAGCACAACGCTTGCGCCGGTCGTCGTAAAGCCGGAGACCATTTCAAACATCGCGTCGATGAAGGAGGGGATCTCCCCCGTGAGCATGAACGGCACGCAGCCGAACGCGCTCATCAAAATCCAGCCCAGCGCGGTGCAGACAAAGCCCTCCTTGGCGTAAAAGCTTGGGTTGTTCGGCTTTTTATACGTCATCAGCGCGCCGACGGCCGCGCAGACCGCCATCACCAGCGCGTAGGCGATGCCTTCCTCCTCGCGATAGACTACGGCGGTCGCCACGGGCAGAAGCATCAGCAGCGCCTCGATGTTGAGAATCCAGCCGAGAATAAAGCGTATGCTTTTTGTATTCATCTTCTCTTTCCTTCCGCCCCTCAGCGCAGAATGTCGCTGATATCGCCGAAGCCGGAGTGGGTCGTCACGATGATGACGGTGTCGTCCGGCTCGATGGTATCCTGGCCGCGCGGGAAGATGATTTTGCCGCCGCGGTTGATGCAGGCGATCAGCAGGCTGTCCTTGAGCTTGAGGTTCATAATCGGCACGCCGATGACCGGCGCATCCGCGCCGATGCGGAACTCAATCGCCTCCACCCGGTTATCAAAGATGTGGTAAAGCGTCTCGACGTTGCTGCCGATGGAATTCTGTCGCGCGCGCACATAGGCGATGATCGCCTCAGACGTGATGTATTTGGGGTAGATGACGCTGCCCAGCTCCAGCCCGTCGATCACGTCGTTGAACGTGATGCGGTTGATTTTGGTGATCGTCTTCAGCCCCGGCACGCGCTTGGCGAAGAGTGTCAGCAGGATGTTCTCCTCGTCCAGACCCGTCAGCGGCACAAACGCCTCCGCCGAGTCGATGCCCTCCTCCTTGAGCAGCTCCTCGTCGCCGCCGTCGCCGCAGATGACCAGCGCCTCGGGCAGGAGCGTGCTCAGCACGTCGCAGCGCTCCTTGTTCGATTCGATGATCTTGACCTCCATCTTCTGCTCGATCAACTGCTTGGCCAAATAATAGGAAGATTTGCCGCCGCCGATAATCATGCAGCTCTTCACCGAGTTCTGATACATCCCGATGCTTTCAAAGATGTGGTGCGCCTCGCGGGAGGAGGCGAGAATCGTTATGTCGTTGCCCTCGTGCAGCATCGTCGAGCCGTCGGGGATGACGACATGCCCCTCGTTTTCCACCGCGCAGACCAGATAGCCGAAATGGAAGATGTCGTCGAGCTGCATCACGCGGCGGCCGTGCAGGATGCTCCCCTTGGGGATCTTGAAGCGCACCAGTTCCGCGTGTCCCTTCGCAAACGCGCTGACCGTCAGCGCCTGCGGGCGGGAGAGCAGGCGCGCGATTTCCTGCGCGGCCTCCAGCTCCGGGTTGATAATCATTGAAAGGCCGAGCTGCTGGCGCAGATACGACAGCTCCTCGCTGTAATCCGGGTTGCGCACGCGCGCAATCGCCGCCAACTCGCCGCCCGCCTTTTTGGCAATCGTGCAGCAGAGCAGATTCAGCTCATCCGAACCGGTGACGGCAATCACCAGATCGGCCTCCTCAAGCCCTGCTTCCTTCAGCACGCTGAGGCTCGCGCCGTTGCCCTGAATCCCCATCACGTCGAACACATCCGTCGTGTCGCGCACCACGCGCTCGTTTGTATCCACAATGGTGATATCGTGCCCTTCGCGCACAAGCTGCTCGGTCAGCGTATGGCCGACCTTGCCGCAGCCCACAATAATGATGCGCAGGCTCTGCACCTTTTTCTTCGCAGATTTGATCTGCATGGCTTTCTTCCTCCACCGTCGTCCATCGTCTTTCGGCGAGATGACACTATGTTTTCGAGTTTATTATATCGTCTGTATCCTGCGCTGTCAATGCGCGGGGCTTTTCTTATCGGTTTCTTGGCCGTCGGTCAGCCGGATTGGCTTGACGCGCCCGCCGGTTCTGCCTATAATAAGACGAAATGCCCGGTTCGCGCAGAATATAAATTTCGCTTCGGATAGGATTTTTCCGAAAAACGTCGAACTCAACAGGCGAAGGCGCGCGGGGCTGCTCCCCCGCCCGCGCCGCTCGCTTCAGCGACATGATTGGGAGGTTTTTTCCATGAAGAAAAACAACAATGATTTTCCGCTTCGCAGCGCGGCCAAGGAAATTAAAATGAGCTTCACGCTGACTGCCGTCGTCGATCTGGTGCTGGGCTGCATCATGCTCTTTGCGCCTGCCCACGTGACCCAGCTTCTGTGTATGCTCGTCGGCGCGGGCATCACGATTTACGGCCTGTTTAACGTCCTTTCCTTCATCTTTTCGCGCGGCACGGTCGCCTATTCCTTCGAGCTGCTCATCGGCATCTGCGCCACGGCGTTCGGCGTGTTCTCGCTGGTCAATCCGAATTTCCTCTCGAAATTCCTGTTCATCGTCCTCGGCCTGCTGATTATGGTCAGCAGCATCTGCGGCGTCAAGCGCGCGTTCACCCTCAAGAGCTACGGCTTTGAGCGCTGGTTTTTGATGCTGATTTCCGCCGTCGTGACGCTCGTGCTGGCAATCACCATCGTCATCTATCCGGCGCTCTACGGCGATATGCTGATGATGGCCATCGGCATCGTGATGATCGTCGAGGCCGTCAGCGACCTGCTGGGCATCCATCGCCTCTCCAAATTCGTAAAGGACAACGTGACCATCACCTACGGCGAGTAATCTTTCCGCATGTTTTGCCGCTTTCAGCCGTTTTCGCCTGAAAGCTGCCTAGCTTGTTGACATAAGCAAACTTGGCTTGAATAACAAAATCAAGAAATTCATCTATTCTTTCATTTGCAGAAAGGGCTATTCTCCCCCC
>OLQO01002252.1_pt1 | contig 10613 bp, 9 predicted proteins | sample 1672281 | NCBI WGS metagenome assembly OLQO01 (sample SAMEA3136667, study PRJEB25190) | human gut metagenome | biome: human gut; feature: human-associated habitat; material: faeces | place: Austria | collected 2013 | reverse complement strand
TAATAGATTCCTTCCTTGTACGGAACAGTTCCGGTTACAGTAGAACTATCGTCATCTGACGAACTATTGTTATTACTGTTGCTATTGTTATTTTGCGTGCTGTCCGATGTACCATTTACCGCCGCCTGACCCAGTGCATCCCGGACTGCCTGGATAATTCCGACAGAGCTGTAGGTTGCCCCTGACACCGTATCCACATTGGTACTCTGTGTCGTAATAATAGAATCGATCAGAGAAGCTGCTTTGGAAATATAATCGCTTCCGTCACTGTTCTCCACAATCTGGATGGATGCGATCTTCCCTCCGCTGATTTCTACCATAACCTTCAGCGGACCGCCAAATCCGGTTCCCGAACCGTAATAAGTTCCGTCCTTATACGCTGCCGCATCTTCTACCTGTGCCACACTAGTTGAGCTTCCTGCCGCCGCCCCTGTCTGACCGGACTGCGCCTGTCCTGTCTTGCTGGTATCCTTTTCCCCGGTCAGCGCATTTTTTACCGCGCTGATGATTCCTCTGGAACTGAACGTTGCTCCCGATACAGTATCCACATCCAGCGTCTGTCCTTCGATGATCTTGTCGATTACCGCTTTCGCACGCGTGAAAAACGTCGCATCATCGGAAGAGCTCAGAATATCAATCGAAACGATCTGCTTGTCCTTGATCAGTACCGATGCGGTGATGTCTCCTGCATACCCTGTTCCGGTTCCCTTATACACACCATCCTCCAAGTCAAATGTTCCTTTGGCTACTGTCTTTTTTTCTTCTTTCTTCTCTTTTGTTTCTTCTTTTTTTACCGGTGTTTCTTCCTGTGTCGCTGCATAGACCGGAGCCTCATATCCACTTAAAGAGCCTGCCACGCACGCCGTAACCAGTGCAACTGAAAGAACGGGTGCAAACGGTTTTAATTTTTTACCGGTTTCTTTGATGTCCATCTCTCATTATCCTCTCATTTCACGCAAATTATTTCGTAATGACCTTCATGTCAAGATCCGTTGTAAAGCTGTCTTTCAGACCTTCTGTCACATAAATCGTCCCATCATCTGTCGCAAAGATCGCCTCAAACTCATTACTGTGCGCCTTCCAGAACTCTGCCGCTTTTTCTTCTCCCATGATAAAAAGGGAGGTGGAAAGCCCATCTGCAAGGGTTCCGTCCGAGCTTACGATCGTGACAGATACCAGTCCGTTCTTTGCCGGATATCCGGTCTTTGGATCAATAATGTGATGATAGGTCACACCATCCTGTTCAAAATAGCGTTCATATCCACCAGATGTGATCACCGCTTTATCCCGAATGGATAAAACTCCCAGATAATCCTCTGTGTCGTCCGGACTCTGTACCGCAACCCGCCAGTTACTTCCGTCTGTCTTGGTTCCGAGTGCCTGTACATTTCCACCCAGATTTACCAGACCACTTGTAATCCCGTTTTCTTTGAAAATATCCATAATCCGCGAAGAAGTATAGCCTTTTGCAATTCCTCCAAGGTCGATTTTCATCTGGTCATCTTCAAAAGAGATTTCTCTCGTATCCTTATCGTATGAGATCTTCGCTGCATCCACATGCTTCAGAAGCCCTGTCAGTTCGTCAGCTGATGGGACACGGAAATTCTGTATCGGAAATCCCCACGCCTCCATAACCGGATAAATTGCGATATCAAATGCCCCATCCGTTTCCTTATTCAGTTCCAGTGCGCGCTTCACAAGATATCCGCCATCTTCTGAAAGTGTTGCACTTTTCTGTTCATTCAGTTTTACAATCTCACTGTCTGCATTTCCCGTTGATAAAAGTGTATCTAATCTTTCAATCTCTGCTTCAGCGGCATCCACCGCATCCTGTGCTTTTTCTCCATATGCTGTCACTGTCATATAGGTATCCATTGCAAAAATGTCTTTTGATGCCTCATTATCCTGAGAGGTTCGTTCTGTACTTTCCTTCGAACTGGCTGTTCCTTCACTATTTTTACTCTTTGTTGTATTCTGACCACCTTGACCGCATCCACCCGCGAATACAGATGCGCACAGACAGACCACAATGATTTTATTTTTGAATTTCATTCTGTTTTCCTCTTGTTTGTATTCTCTAACTTAGAATAGTTTATATTACTGAAAGTTAGTATGTCAACATTGAAGTTGTTAGTTAAGAAACTTTCTCATTTTACAATTCATACTTGTATTCAAAAAGAGCTTATGGAAAATGTGCCATTACATTTTCCATAAGCTCTTTCGTTTCTTTCTAAGATTCTAATGTTTTACTCATAACATATCTTCGTTTCCCGCCATACTTCTTTGTCTCGAGAACTGTCTTCATTCCAAGCTTTTCCATATTGCGAAAACTGTATATATTATCCGGATGAACTGTTGCCATCAGATACCTCATCTGCTTATTTTTTACGATTGCTTCTGACTGACAGAAAAGCTCATATTGCAGTCCGTATCCCTGATACTCCGGTACTACAACAGCAATCTCCAGATGCGCAACCCGCTTCATTTCTTCCCTGGAAATCTTCAGATATTCTCCCAGGTTGTCCTCTGCCAGTCCGGGAATACGGACAATCATGATTGCTGCAGTCTGTCCATTTTTCTTTGCCAAAAGGGTAAATCCTTCCTCACGGATATGCTTTGCAAGAAATTCTTCATCCTCTGCCTCAAACCATTCTTTCACGGGAACAATTTCTCCGGCAAGCTTTACTATACGACAAATTTCAGGAAGATCCTCCTCATTCGCCCTGCGGAACTGAAACGCATTTCTCTTCATCATACTCTCCATTTACAGCATCTCAACAAACGCAGCAAGTCTGGTGTTCAGCTGTCCGATGTCTGCCTGAGAGTAATCGGTTTCCACACTGATATACGGAATTCCCTTTTCACCTGTCACAAACTTGCGGATGGTATTAGTCTCCACATTGTAGGTATGACAGGCCTGAAGGATCATATCTACCACACCGTCTACCTGATATTCGTCGATCAGTCTTCCAAGAAGCTCCAGACGATTCGGGTTCGGCGTCATAACAGAACATCCAATGCTGAGGTATCTTCTTGCGATCGCATCGTAGATATCTTCTGCGTCCTCGTCTACCAGCTTGTCAATGGATTTTGCACCGCTGCAATTTTCAAAAGTTACAACAATACCACCGTTGTCTTCTACGGCACGGATTACTTTTTCAGTTGCTCCTCCGATTGGACATCCTGTGATCAGGATACGTGGTTTCTTCTCTTCTCTCTTGCCCTCTGCATATTCTTTTTCAATCTTCGCAGTAAGAGCATCCACTTCACCCGGGATCAGGGAACGGTCAAATTTGAAGGTGCTTCCGTACAGAACTTTGAACAGATCCTGTCCTTTGATCGGAGCCGGATCATATTTCATTACTTCATAAAGTTTCTTTAAGGATCGACGTGCCTGATTCTCTGTCTTTACAGCTTCACGGATCTGCTCTTCCGTGATCGTCACGCCAAATTTCTGTTCCAGATATTCCTTGAAACGGATGATCTCGCCTTTCCAGAGTTGAAGTCCCGGTTCTCTCTGGCTATTCGGAAGTTCCATAATAAATACATCTTTGAATTCTGACATATATTCATACATCTTCTTCTTACCATCACAGGTTGTTTCCCCAACTACTACATCTGAGAAATAGAAGAACGGACATTTGTCTGTCTTTGCAAATCCATAGCTTGATTTGATCAGCGGACAGAGGTTCTTCGGAAGATCTTTCTCTGCTTCCGGAATTGTCTCATCAGAAGTTGAGCAAAGGCTTACGCATCCTGCCCCCATCGCCATTGCAATCTCTTTCGGGAAGTATGTACAGTACGATCCAACAACCGGAACCCCTTTCTCTTTTAACTCCTTGACAGCCAGAAACGATTTCTGTCTCTGCTCTGCGAACTCCTCAAATACCTCTGGTAAATCTTTAATCAGTTCCATTTTCATTATCTCCTTTTATCCTTTTTTTCTCTGGCAAGAAGTGCTGCCCCGTATGCCCCCGCAAAACGACCAAACTCTTCTGATTCCACTTTCTGATCCAGCTTTTCTGACAGGATTCCTGTGAAATAAATGCTGTGACTGAGTCCTCCGGTCAGGATCACTCTGTCTCCAAGTTCCTTTTTCTGCGCAAGCTGCACTACTTTATTGGCAACAGAATCTACAACTCCGGCCGCAATATCTTCACGCTTTTTTCCTTCTCCGATATAGTTAATCACCTCAGATTCGGCAAATACCGTACAAAGTGAGCTGATCGGAATAACTTCTCCTGCTGCCGCCATATCAAATAATTCATTAATCGTAACACCCAGGCGGTTCGCCATGATCTCCAGAAACTTTCCTGTTCCCGCCGAACATTTATCATTCATCTGGAAATCGGATACCATTCCATTCTGTACAATGATCACCTTCGTATCCTGTCCTCCCACATCAATGATCGAACAGTCCCCCCCTGCAAGTTCACGACCACCTCTGGCATGGCAGGTAATCTCTGTAATTACATGATCTGCAAAATCAACTGCGATTCTTCCATATCCTGTAGCAACTACCTTTGTATCATCTGAGGTAACATCTACCCCCATCTCAAGCAGCTTATTCTTGATCTTTTCGCAAGTCTCTTTGCTGCTCCATCCTGTCGGCAGTACGAAATGTTCTTTCTTATCTCCTTCAACAACAACCTTGGATGCTGTTGATCCGATATCAATTCCTACATAATTCATATTTCTTCCCTTTTCTCTCTTTAATAACATCCTGTTTCTATGCTGTTTTTCCAAAATGCCTCTGGTTATTAGAATAACATTTTCATAATATTTCTTCAATAAAACTGCCTGTTTTACTTATTGTTTATCCGGATAGACCGACTTCTCTATAGAGTTTTTCTATTGTAAAATTTCTCCGATATGTAGTACCTTCTATTCGGAATTTCCTGTAAAAAAATGAGCCTGCCTAAAAAGCAGACTCATGCACTATTCTTCATTCTGATAGCTGATTTCCATCAGGCAGAGTCCCTGCGGCGGTGCCGTGACCGCTTCCCTGGTTCTTTCTCCGCCTTCCAAAAGTTCCTTTACCTTTTCCGGTTCGTAAAATCCTCTTCCGACACGCACCAGTACCCCGGCTATGATGCGCACCATGTTATACAAAAATCCATTTCCCGTAATCCGGATCGTAATATGCTCTCCGCTTTGCAGAATCTGCAAATCCGTGATTGTCCGCACCGTTGTCTTTGCATTAGTACGGATACAGCAAAATGGTGCAAAATCGTGTTCTCCTTCCAGATAAGCCGCTCCGCGTCTCATCTGCCCCACGTCCAGGTCAAAACTTACAAAGTAATTATAAAGCCTCTCTGTCGGAATCGGCACTTTCGTATTGATGATATGATATTCATAGGTTTTCAGAGTATCCTGATAACGTGGATGCCAGTTAAGATCCACCTCATCTGATTTTACAACTACAATATCTTTCGGAAGGCGCTGATTCAGGGCATAAGAAAAACGTTCTGCCGGTATCCTGCTTTCCGTGTCAAACACAGCAATATTTCCTCTTGCATGAACCCCGGAATCCGTCCGGCTCGCCCCTATCACCTGAATCTCTTCTCCGGTGAGCTTACAGATTGCCTTATTCAGCACTTCCTCGATCGTAATTCCATTTGGCTGGATCTGCCAGCCACAATAATTTGTTCCATCATAAGCCACTGTTAATCTGATTCTTCTCATCTTATGACTCCTTAAAAGATCCACAGCTTGAATGGAACATATCTTCCAACAACAAATGCGATCACAACATACAAGATCGTAATCAGGTATGCCATGTGGTCAGCACTCTTATAAATCAGAGGTTTCATCTTGGTTCTGCCATTGCCACCGCGATAACATCTTGCTTCCATTGCCATTGCAAGATCATTGGCACGGCGGAATGCAGATACAAAGAGCGGAACCAGGATCGGAATCATTGCCTTTGCCTTCTGGATCAGATTTCCACTTTCCATATCCGCACCTCTGGCAATCTGTGCCTTCATGATCTTATCCGTTTCCTCCAGAAGGATCGGAATAAAACGAAGTGCGATCGACATCATCATCGAAATCTCATGTACCGGTACATGGAGCTTATTCAATGGGTGAAGAAGCTTCTCCAGACCATCTGTCAGTGAATTCGGTGTAGTTGTCAGTGTCATAAGTGAGGATCCCATAATCAGATAGATCAGCCGGATCGCCATATAAACCGCTGTGCTTAAGCCGTACTCCGTGATCTTGATAAAGCCCACATGGACCAGTGTCTTTCCGCCCGGTGTCAGAAATAAGTTGAAACATACTGTGATCAGAAGCAGAATGATAATTGGCTTCAGTCCTCTGACAATGAATTTAAACGGTACCTTCGCCAGCTTAATGCATCCAAACAGGAACACAGTCGCAAGTACATATCCCAAAATACTTTTAAATGTAAAAAGAGAAATCAGATACAGCAGTGTGCATACAATCTTCACACGCGGATCCAGCTTATGGATACGGCTGTCAGCCGGATAATATTGTCCAATCGTTATGTCTCGAATCATTTGGCTGCCCTCTCCTTCTTCAGTGCTTTCATAATGCCATCCGCTGCTTCTTCTATCGTGGTTGCATCTGTCGGAACATCCATTCCCTTTTCCTTCAGCGCATGCATGATGTACGTTACCTGTGGTGCTGCAAGTCCCACACTCTCCAGTTCTTTGTAGTGTGCAAACACTTTCTTTGGCACATCATTAAACATGACGCTGCCTTTATTCATCACAATAATACGATCCACATATTTTGCAATATCTTCCATACTGTGGGAAACTAGAATGACAGTCATGTCTGCTTTTTCGTGCAGATAGGCAATCTGATCCAGGATCTCATCTCTTCCCTTCGGATCCAGTCCTGCAGTCGGTTCATCCAGAACCAGTACCTTCGGACGCATTGCCAGTACACCTGCGATCGCTGCACGTCTTTTCTGCCCGCCTGACAGATCAAACGGGGAATGATCGAAATATTTTTCTTTGAGACCAACAAGCTGCAACGCCTCTCTTGCCCGCTTTTCACATTCTTCCGGTGAAAGTCCCTGATTCTTCGGTCCAAAACAGACATCCTGAAGTACATTGACCTCAAAAAGCTGATGCTCCGGATACTGAAAGACCAGCCCGACCTGATTTCGCAGCTCACGTAAGTTATAGTTTTCTCCGTAAATATTCTCTCCGTTGTAATAAAGTGCTCCGCTTGTCGCCTTGATCAGTCCGTTCAGGTGCTGGATCAGTGTCGATTTACCGGAGCCGGTGTGACCAATGATCCCGACAAATTCACCGTGTGGGATTTCCAGGGATACATCCTTCAGCGCATGCTTTTCATATGCAGTTCCTTCACTGTATACATAATTGATATGTTCTAATTTAATCGACATAATATCTCCACCAATTCTTCCTTCTTCAAAACTCCCGCCGGAATATCAAGTCCTCTTTTTCTCAGTTCATCAGCAAGGATCGTCACCTGCGGCACATCCAGTCTGTAGTGCTTTAAAGTATCCACCTGTGAAAAGATTTCTCTCGGTGTTCCCTGCATTACCACATGACCGTGATCCATTACGAATACGTGGTCTGCATCTACAACCTCTTCCATATAATGGGTGATCAGAATCACTGTAATGTGTTCTCTTTTTCTCAGCTCCATCACACTTCGAAGTACTTCTTTTCTTCCATTCGGATCCAGCATCGCAGTTGGCTCATCCAGTACAATACACTTTGGACGCATTGCCATGACACCGGCGATTGCAACCCTCTGCTTTTGCCCCCCGGACAATTTATTCGGTGAATGGTGACGGTATTCAATCATCCCAACCGCTTTCAGGCTATCTTCCACTCTCTGCCAGATCTCCTCTGTCGGCACGCCCAGGTTCTCCGGACCAAATCCCACGTCTTCCTCAACGACCGTTCCTATGATCTGATTATCCGGATTCTGGAATACCATTCCGGCGCTCTGACGTACATCCCACAGATGTTCATCTTCCTTCGTGTCCATTCCGTCTACCCACATGGTTCCGTCAGACGGAACCAGCAGGGCATTCATATGCTTTGCAAGTGTAGACTTCCCAGAGCCATTATGCCCCAGGATCGCAATAAACTGTCCCGGCTCGATATCCAGCGATACCTCATCAATAGCGCGGCTTTTCCCTATAATATTACCTTCTTCGTCACGCTTTGCATATTCAAATACAAGTTTATCTGTCTTGATCATTTTCATGGTATTTCCTCATATCCATTCTGTAATTTATCTGTCCATACTGTACTAGATTATAACCTAACTGGAATGCCTATGCAATTGATTTCCTGATTGTATCAAAAAAAGAATGCGCCTTCGCACATTCTTTCCCTGTGTTTCTACTACATTTTTTCAATCTTATCCCTGAGTTTCAGCATTTTTGCATCCAGCTCAGAAATTTCATCTGCATAGGTTTTTAATTCCTTTGCAACCTCTTCATTCTCTGTCTTCTTATAAAATATCTGGTACTCGAGCACAGACCAGTAATCCATTGCCACCGTACGGAGTTGGATCTCCACCTTTTCCTTCAGTGGTCCTTTGGATGAATAAATTGGGACCTCCACGATCATGTGAAGACTCTTGTATCCGTTCTTTTTGGGATTCTTAATATAATCTTTCTCACGGATGATCTGTACATCTCCCTGCGCTTTCAGACGGTCTGCGACCTCGTACACTTCATCTTCAAATGGACAGACCACGCGGATTCCGATCAAATCCTTCAGTTCTGCTCTTGCCGTGTCAAAATCCGGCTCCAGGCCTTTCCGGATCAGTTTTGTATAAATACTCTCTGCCGTCTTCACTCTGCTGCTGATCTGGTTGATCACAACATGGCGTTTCTTGCGCGAAAGATCTGCATTTATCATATTCAACTTTGCTGTAAGAAGATCGATTGCAGCTCTGCATCTGAGCTGATACTTCTGATCCTGAAGCGAACGGTCTATCTCTGCAATCTCTTTTGCAGCCTCTGTCCGGATCAGCTTTTCAGGGCACTTATTTTTCTGCTTTATCTTTGCCTTCTGTTTCTTTGGCATAGGCATCTCCCTTTTTGTCTTTTTTTCACACAATATATATTGTATCATCTTTTGCCCTGAAAATCATCAATTCTTGTTCAAGGAAACGTTAAATTTTTTCTTCCAGATTCAAAAAGCGCAGTAAAAGCTCTGCATTCATCCGTGCAATATTATCGCTCCAGTCAATCTGCAGAAGTTCGTTTACCTTGTCGATCCTCTTCCTGATCGTATTGATATGTACATATAATTTTTCAGCTGTTGCGCTGTAGTTCATATTATTTTCCAGATATACTTTTAAAGTCTTTAAAAGCTCGATATTCTTTTCATCTTTCAGGAGTACACTGTAAGCCGAGAGCATATGAGTAAGCTCTTCTTCCGGAATATCCAGCCATGCAAGTGCACCAAGCTGAGAATACTCCCATGCAAAAAGGCTTGGATAAATCATTTTCCCCATATTCAGTGCTTTCTGACATTTCTCTATGCTCTGACGGATATGCCCAAGAGAAGCGGCATCCAGTGAATAACCAAATTCCAGTGCCGTCTCCGGACAGCTCTTCAGAACTCTTCTCCGGAATTCTTCCAGAAGTGCAAGGATATGACCTTTCTCCCAGTCTTCTTCTCTGTCCTCCAAAAAAAGAATTCCCACATTTTCTCCGATCATTGCGATTCTGGCATATTTGATCAGACTGCTTTTCCTGTAAGCCTCAAGGATCTCTTTTCTCCGGTTTGGAAGTTCTTCCTGATTGTCCGCACGCCGGAACAATACATACCTGTATTTTGTACTCATGGAAATTCCCTGTACATTCGCCTGAAACATCATCTTCTGTGTATCATCTTCCGTTGCACTCAAAGCATATAACACAAAGTTCTCAAATCCGATATTTCCCATGTTCTGTGCCGCTACGATCTGCTCATATAATCCCTGCAGCATCAGATAGGCAATCCGGATACTGTACTCATCATAATAATACAGGAATTCCCGCGCTTCTATCACGGCAAAATACGCCTGTACACTTCCATTTACAGAAATCGGGACCCGTATCCAGCTGATTCTCGGTCCCTCCTGGTGACTCTGATTCACAAGACGGTATCTCACCATGTCCATGTAATCACAAAGCGTATGCCGGGTATACGGCATTGACGGCTCCCAGAAATCCTCTGTTTCAAGTCCGAATCCTTTCGCTATCTTCTGAAAATTCATCGAACTGTAATACGCCTCTTCTTCTACAAAATTATATAAAAATGCCGGGAAACCCATCTCAGCCTCCATCGCCTGCAGGATCCGCTTGATCTTCTGCTCTTTATATGAAAAATTCGACATTTGAAATGTCATATGACTGGTATTGATCCGCAGCCTGCGTATGGTCCGGTTCAGCACAGCAGTATTAATCTGGCTCATCACTTCCATCCATGGTGCTGAAAATGGCATGGAGATAAGGGGCACCTCATACTGTTCAAAAAGCTCCAGTATCTCCTCCGGTATCTTCTCCAGATATCGTTCTCTTTTGATCATCATTCCCGCTGATTTCTGGACACTTCCCTCCCGGAACGCTTTTTCAATACAATCCGGTTCCTTTGCAATAACGT
>OLQO01002247.1_pt1 | contig 10632 bp, 10 predicted proteins | sample 1672281 | NCBI WGS metagenome assembly OLQO01 (sample SAMEA3136667, study PRJEB25190) | human gut metagenome | biome: human gut; feature: human-associated habitat; material: faeces | place: Austria | collected 2013 | reverse complement strand
AGCCGCCGGAGCGGTGCTTAAGCCGTCAGGCGGGAATTGTGCGGTGTTGCCTTAAGTACAAGCCCAGTATAAACGCCAAATCTTATCTGCCCCGTAAGCCCAGCTTAATTTTGCCTTAAGATTTTCCACGAACGCTGGCAGCGGTGCGCGGGGCGTGTATAATAAAGGTAGAAGTTGAGACTATGCAGACGATTTACGAAGCATCGATTTTATTGGTGGATGATAACCCCGATCTGCTGGTGCTGGTGGGGGACAGCCTGCGCACGGCGGGGTATACCTGCATCCGCACCGCTGCCACATGTGCCGAGGCCCGGGCACTGTTTGCCGCTGCTGCGCCGGAGTTGATGATCTTGGACATCAACCTGCCGGACGGCGACGGCTTTACCCTATTGCGCCAGCTGCACGCCAAGGCTGATGTGCCCGCACTGTTCCTCTCGGCTCGGGACGCTGACGCTGACCGCTTGCTGGGGCTGGGCCTTGGCGCGGACGACTACCTGACCAAGCCCTTTTTGATGCAGGAATTGCTTTTGCGGGTGCAGCGTATTTTGCAGCGCGCCTACCGGGCCGAACTGTGCCGCGCCGCACCGCCTGCCCTGGAGCTGGGGGACTGCCAGGTCGATCTGGCCGATGCTGCCGTGTACCGCCCCGACGGCGTGACCCTGCCTCTGACCGCCACCGAGCGCGCCCTGCTGCAAAAGTTGGCAGACAACCGCGGGCACATCGTGACCTACGACGCCCTGTGCGAGGCCGTCTGGGGTGCGGACTATTACGGCTGCGAGAACGCGCTGAACGTGCATATCCGCCACCTGCGGGAAAAGCTGGAGGAAAACGCCAGCCGCCCCCAATGGCTGTTGACGGTGCGGGGCATCGGCTACAAGCTGGCAGGGGAGGCGCAGCGATGAAAACTTTTGCGCGGCTCATCCGCCGCTATGTACTGGCCACGGCGGGTATCATTTTGGTGGTGGTGGCGCTGCTGCTGGGCATGACGATCTACGCCGGCGTGCGGTACAATGGCGCATCTGACAGTGTGCAAAAAGTGGGTGCCCTGGCCGAGGCCCTGCACCCCACCGCCGACGGCCTGCAATGGGACGCCGCCCACACCCCGGCCGAGTGGATGCACGGCTATGCCTGGGCCATGGTGCTGGACGAGGACGGCAACGTTATCTGGCAGCAAGACCTGCCCGAGGCGCTGAACCACCGCTACACCGCCAGCGACATTGCAGTGTTCTCCCGCTGGTATCTGGCCGATTACCCCGTGCAGTGCTGGGCGGCGGATTACGGCCTGTTTGTGGCAGCAGAGCCAGTCAACAGCCAATGGAAATACAACATCACCGCCCCGCAGGCACGCATGGAGGCAATGGTCGGCGGGCTGCTGCCGGTAGCGGTGCTGCTGCTGGCCGTGGTGCTGGGGTGCTGCCTGTGGTTCAGCTGGCGCGGGGCACGCCATTTGCAGGCGGTGGCCGACGGGCTGGACACTTTAGCCCAGGGCGGCGCGGTGCAGCTGCCCACCACCGGCTTTGCCGGGGAGCTGGCCGAAAAGCTGAACGAGACCGGCGAGCAGCTGCGCCGCCGCAATGAGATCATCGCCCGGAGGGACACCGCCCGCACCGATTGGATCGCAGGCGTCAGCCATGACATCCGCACGCCGCTGGCGCTGATCCTGGGCTGGGGCGAGCAGCTGCAGCAGGATGAGGCCCTGCCTGCCGCAGCCCGGCAGAAAGCCGCGGGCATCTGCACCCAAAGCGAGAAGATACGGTCGCTCATCGGCGATTTGAACTTGACCAGCAAGCTGCAATACGGCGCACAGCCTTTGCGCCGCAAGGCTGTGACGGTCGGCCCGTTCCTGCGCTGGTGTGCTGCCGAATTTTACGAAAGCCCCGCCGCAGGTGACAGCACCCTTGAACTGGAACTGACCCAGGCGGCAGAACACACGGTGGTGCAGGCGGACGAAGCCCTGCTGCTGCGGGCCATCGAAAACCTTTTGCACAACACTGTCGGCCACAATGCAGTCCCCGTGCATGTCACCATCCGGGCGGATGCGGCGGACGGCATGCTGACCATCCAGGTGACCGACGACGGCCAGGGCTACCCGCCCGCCGTGCTGGCCGTATTGCAGGCTGGCGAAACAGGGGAGAATCCCCCGCACATTTTAGGTTTGCATGTGGTAGAGCAGATCTTGGCCGCCCATGGCGGCACTGCCGCTTTTGCCCAAGCCCTGCCCCACGGCGCGGCCGCTGCTTTGACCCTGCCGCTGTAAAAACAAAACGCCCCCTGCCGGAAAACTCCGGCAGGGGGCGTGCTATTTATAAGCTGGGTGCGGTGGGGTAAACTTACTTCATCAGGCCGCAGACCAGCTGTGCGTAGGCCACGGGGTCCTCGATGGGCAGGCCGGCGATCAGCAGAGACTGGTCATACAGCAGCTCGGCATACTGGTCCACCTTGGCAGTGTCGCCAGCCTCGTGGGCGGCTTTCAGCGCAGCGAAGACAGTGTGGTTGGGGTTCAGCTCCAGCACCTTGGTGCTTTCCACATCACCGGAACCAGGCATCTTGCGCAGGACCTTCTCCATCTCCATCGAGATGCCGCCCTCGCTGGACAAGGTAACAGGATGCTCCTGCAGGGTGGGGTTGACCTTGACTTCCTTGACCTTGCCGTTCAGGGCCTTCTTGATCTCCTCAAACAGGTCCTTGTTCTCGTTGGTGGTCTCCTCGGCGGCTTTCTTTTCCTCCTCGGTCTCCAGGCCCAGATCACCGGCGTTGATGTTCTTGAATTCCTTCTCTTTGTAATCGTGCATCATCTGCAGGCAGAATTCATCCACATCCTCGGTGCACAGCAGCAGGTCGTAGCCCTTGCTCAGCACCAGCTGGGCGTTGGGCAGCTTGCCCAGGCGGTCAGTGTCGTCACCGGCAGCAAAGTAGATGCACTTCTGGCCCTCGGGCATCTTCTCGATGTACTCGTCCAGCGTGACCATCTTCTGCTCCTTGGCGGAGTAGAACATCAGCAGGTCGCCCAGCAGGTCTTTGTGCATGCCGTAATCGCCGTAGACGCCAAACTTGATCTGGCGGCCGAAGCTCTTCCAGAAGGTCTCGTATTTCTCGCGGTCGTTGACCAGCATGGCGTGCAGCTCGTTCTTGATCTTCTTCTCCAGGCTGTTGCGGATGAGCTTGAGCTGGCTGTCCTTCTGCAGGGTCTCACGGCTGATGTTCAGGCTCAGATCCTCGCTGTCGACAACGCCTTTGATGAAGCTGAAATAGTCGGGCAGCAGGTCAGCGCACTTTTCCATGATCATCACGCCGGAAGCGTAGAGGGCCAGGCCCTTCTCGTACTCCTTGGTGTAGTAGTCGTAAGGCGTGCGGCCGGGCACAAACAGCAGGGCCGTGTAGGTGGCGGTGCCCTCGGTGCGGCTGGTAATGACCCGCAGCGGGTCAGAGTAGTCCATGAACTTGTTCTTATAGAACTCGTTGTAGTCCTCGTCCTTGACCTCGCTCTTCGGGCGCTTCCAGATGGGGACCATGCTGTTTAGGGTCTCCAGCTCGGTGTAGGTCTCGTACTCGGGCTTGTAGTCATCGCCGGCGTCTTCCGGCTTCGGCTTCTGGCGGGATTTCTCACGATACATCGTGATGGGGAAGCGGATGTAATCGCTGTATTTCTTGACAAGGTTGGCGATGGTGTAATCGTCCAGATACTCGCTGTAATTCTCGGAGTCGGTATCGTCTTTCAGCACCAGGATGATCTCGGTGCCGACATCGTCCTTGTCGGCCTCGGTGATGGTGTAGCCTTCCACGCCCTTGGACTCCCACTTCCAGGCGGTGTCAGCGCCCTGGGCACGGGAAATGACGGTGACTTTCTGGGCCACCATAAAGGCAGAGTAGAAGCCCACGCCGAACTGACCGATGATGTCGATGTTATCGCTCTGGTTCTCGGTCTTGAAATCGAGGGAGCCGGACTTGGCGATGGTGCCCAGGTTCTTTTCCAGATCTTCCTTGGTCATGCCGATACCGTTATCGGTGATGGTCAGGGTGCGGGCTTCCTTATCGGGCTGGATATGGATCTTCAGGTCATCTTTCGTAATGCCGATGCTGGTGTCGGTCAGGCTCTTGAAATAGCGCTTATCGCAGGCATCGGATGCGTTGGAAATCAGCTCACGCAGGAAGATATCGCGGTTGGTGTAGATGGAGTTGATCATCAAGTCCATCAGTTTTTTGCTTTCGGCTTTGAATTGGTGCATAGCCATAATAAAAGGACCTCGCTTTATTTATGTGAATTAGCACTCTTTTGATTTAACTGCTAATGCTAGTTTAGCACTCTTGCGAGCAAACTGCAACCCCTTACGGCGGATTTAACAGAAATTTTAAAATCCTCTTTTCAAATGGGGATTTTTGCGGTATGCTTACTTTATATATAAAATATAAAAAGGAAAGAAGAAGCCCTATGCAATTATACACCCACACTCTCCCCAGCGGGGCCAAACTTACCGGCTACCTGCGGGACGAAACCAACGAGATGCCTGCCTTCAATATCCGCCCGGCGATGCTGATTTTGCCCGGTGGCGGGTATGCCTTTTGCAGCGCGCGGGAGGCAGACCCCATCGCCATGCAGTTTTTGCAGGCGGGCTACCAGACCTTTGTGCTGGAATACACCTGTGCCCACACGCCGGAGCAGGCCCCGCTGCGCTGGCAGCCGTTGATCGACGCCGCCGGCGCCATCCTGCATCTGCGCCGCAACGCCGCCAAACTGCGGCTGGACCCATTCAAGATCGCGGTCTGCGGCTTCTCGGCTGGCGGGCACCTGGCCGCGTCCACCGCCATTTTGTGGGACGCCGCCCCCGTGCAGAAAGCCCTGGGTATCACCGCCGAGGAAGCCCGCCCCGACGCTGTTGTGCTGGGCTACCCGGTCATTACGTCGGGCATCAAGACCCACGGCGGGTCCATCGCCAACCTGGCCGGGGACGATACCGCCCTGCAGGCGATCTTCAGCCTGGAAAACCAGGTGCGCGGTGATCTGCCGCCGTTCTTCATCTGGCACACCGTGGCCGACCAGGCTGTGCCGGTGGAAAACTCGCTGCTGCTGGCCAGCGCCCTGACCGAAAACCACGTGCCCTACGAGCTGCACCTTTTCACCCACGGCGGGCATGGCTCCAGCACCTGTACGCAGGAGGTCAACACCCCCAACCGCCACAACGCCGCCTGGGTGTCCCTGTGCACCGATTGGCTGGCTGAAACCTTACATTTTCATCTGTAACAGGGAGGGAAGTATATGAAGATCGCATTTTACCAAATGCGCCCCTTCGACGAGCAGGCGTATATCGAGCAGTTCAGCAGGGAGTTCGGCATCGACTACGTGACGATCCCCGGCGCACCCTGCCCGGAAAATCTGGACAAGGCCGCAGGCTGCGATGCCGTCAGCCAGAATCCCTGCGAAATTCTGCCCGAGTACGTCGAGGCCTGGGCCAGGATGGGCGTAAAGTACCTGCTTTGCCGCAGCATCGGCTACGATCATATCCCGCTGGAGACTGCCAAAAAGCTGGGCATGCGGGTAGCCCACAGCCACTACCCGCCGGAAGGTGTGGCCAACTACGCCATCATGCTGATGCTGATGTGTACCCGCAAGATGAACCAGACCATGCTGCGTGCCGCCGCCCAGGATTACACGCTGCCCGGCAAGATGGGCAGGGATTTGTCCAACTGCACGGTAGGCGTCATCGGCACCGGCAAAATCGGCCGCACTGTCATTGCCCATTTGCAGGGCTTTGGCTGCAAAATTTTGGCCTACGACCTGTACCAGAGCGACGAGGTGGCCCAAATGGCCGAGTATGTCCCGCTGGACGAGTTGTACGCCCGCAGCGACGTCATCACCCTGCACACCAATGCCACCGCCGAGAACCACCACCTCATCAATGCCGAGTCGCTGGCCAAGATGAAGGACGGCGTGCTCATCGTCAACACCGCCCGCGGTGCGCTGATCGACGAAGAGGCGTTGATTGCTGCGCTGGAAAGCGGCAAGGTCGGCGGTGCCGGGCTGGATGTGGTCGAGGAGGAGAACGACCTCGTCTACTTCAACCGCGCCGGCGCTGCGCTGCCCCACCGCACGATGAACATCTTGCGCAGTATGCCCAACGTCATCGTCAGTCCCCATAATGCCTTTTATACCGACGTGAACGTGGCCAGCATGGTGCGCAGCGGCTTTGAGGAACTGACAGACTTTGTCGCGGGCCGCTCCAACCCCTGCGAGGTGCCGCTGTGACCGTGGAACCCGGCCGCAGCGGCGAGAACTGGGATGACCTGCCGCGCATTGCGGCAGGGGACAGCTTTGACTTTGCCTGCGCCGGGTGCGGCTGCTGCTGCCGCGGACGGCGGGATCTGGTGCTGTCCGGGTACGATCTGTACCGCATCGCCCGGCGGCTGGGGTTGTCGCCCCGCATCGTGGCGGGAGCGTTCTGCAAAAGCTACCTGGCCCCGCAAACGCTATTGCCCGCCCTGCGCCTGACCCCCGACCCCAGGACCGGAAACTGCCGCTTTTTTGAGGGCAGCGCCTGCGCCATCCATGCGGCGCGGCCGCTGGCCTGCGCGCTGTACCCGCTGGGGCAGAGCATCGACCCTGTGACGGCGAAAATCGAATATTACGTGCAGACGCCGCTTTGCGGGGCGCGGACAGACAGTGGCCGTGTGCTGAACGATTACCTGACCGATGCCGCCATTTTGGACCGTGCGGGCATCGACGCCCGCTGGGCCGTGGTGTGTACCCGCTTGTCCGAGCAGCTGCAGGCTGCCGCTGACCACCCGCATTTTGCCGCTGCCGTAAAGCGTGTGGAGCGGGCGCTGTATTATGACTACGAACTGGGGGACGATTTTTACCCGCAGTTCCAACAGAATATTGAGATTTTGCAGTCGCTTTTGGAGAAGTTGCTGGCATAAAAAATACCCGGACCTTATAAAAAGGTTCGGGCTTTTTGTTTAGATGAACACTGAACGAAAATAGAGGTGTAGGGGTGGATGCTTGCATCGACCCATACAGATAGGGTTCGAGCCAATCAGCAGAAGAAAAATCCGCCCGGCCGCCCGGTGCAGCAGCAGCTTAGCAGCTGGCAGAACATCATATACAGCCAGAAGGACAGGCAGAACCGGCCCGGATTGCCGCTGGGCTGGGCGTAGGGCTGCTGAGACCCAGCGTAGCTTTGGCCGGGATTTTGCAGCTGGTCCAGCAGGTTTTGGTAGGCGTAGTTGTTGGGCTCCATGTTCACGGCGGTGCGGGCTTCGTCCCGGGCGCGGATGTTGTTGCCCAGGCCCTGGTTGGCCAGCGCGGCGTAGTAGTGCCACTGGGCGGTGCGCTCGTTCTGGGCGATACCGTTCAGGGTGTTCAGGGCTTCCTCATAAAATCCGCTGCGGATGTAGTTGGCTGCGGCGCGCAGTTCGGGGCTTTCCTGGCCGGTGGTGTAGGTCTGGCGCGCCCCGCCGGAGGTGCTGTAATACCCAAACCCGAACGGTCCAAAGCCAAACCCGCCGGTTCCGCCGCCAAAGGGGTTGCCGTACTGCTGGTTGTAGCCGCTTTGCTGGCCGTATCCCTGCTGGCTGTAGTTGCCCTGGGGATTGCCGTAGCTGCCATAGTTCTGGCCGCCGTTCTGCTTCATCCGCATGATCTCGCTGTAGGCGGCCTGTACTTCTTTAAAATGCTCCTCGGCGGTTGGGTCGTTGGGGTGCAGGTCGGGATGGTACTGCTTGCATTTCTGGCGGTAGGCTTTTTTGATGGTCTCGTCGTCGGCACCGGGGGTGATGCCCAAAACGCTGTACGGATCGGTCATTTCTGCTTCCCCTCTCTGTGCTTACGGATCGGCGCATACTTGCTCCACACGCCGGAATAAATGGTATTGTACAATAGTTTCCCCTCCGGGGTCTCTTTTAATATGGGCAAAAGTTCAAACTGCTGGGCGCACAGCCCCATCTGCTGGGTCAGCAGGTCGTGGCAGCGGTCCTCAAATTCAGTGGGGGGCAGGGTGTCGTGCAGCTCTTGCAGCGCGTTGAACTGCCCCTTGCGGGCGTCCTTGGGCAGGTCGTCGTAGGCGTCCATTAAATAAATGAATCCGCCCAACCCCCGGCCCATGGCCTGCAGGGTGGGGGACCAGATGTCCTCCCGGAAGGCGAACACCGCGCCCAGCAGGTCGCCAAAGGCGCGGCATAAAGCGTCCAGATCATGGGAGCCTGCTTTTTCCAGCGCGTTCAGCGCCTCCAGCTGTGCCGTGATGGCCGCCGTCTGTCGGGGCCAGCGCGCCCGGATGGCGGGCAGGTACGGCTCCAGCTTTTGCGCCTGGTGCAGGCTGGCACGGCTGTGGTCGTCCTGCCAGTTGTCCAAAAAATTGTAGTACGCCAGTGCAATGGTCATGTCGGCGGCGTAGTCCAAAAATTCGTTGGCGGCGCGGGGCCGTGCCTTGATGGGATGCGGTGCACACCGCCCGGCGGTAAATTGGGTTTCCGGCTCATACAGCGCCGTGTGCAGAATGGCGATAAATGCCAGATCGTAACTTAACGTCAGCTGGCCGGGCAGGCCGTACTTTTTGCCCAGCGTGCGGCAAAGGCCGCAGTAGTAAGCCTGGTAGCGGTCCAGCTCCGGCTTTTCCAACCCTTTGTGGTAGATGGTAACATACCCGAACATGGTGCGTCAACTCTTTTTAATGAACTGGTTGTGACACTTGGGGCAGGTGATGGAAATTTTGCCGCGCCCGCGGGGCACCCGCAGCTGCTGCCCGCACTGTGGGCAGCGGAAGTAGCGGTACTGCTTGCGCTGCTTAAAGCGCAGGATGTACCGATTGGCCCAGTCCACGACTTTGTTTTGCAGGGTGAGATATTTTAAATTTTCCGCATATCGTTTGGAACGGTTGCGGCTGAGCACCCGGAAATAGCTGTAGATCAGCAAAATCAGCCCCAGCCAGTACAGCACCGGGCTGACCCAGGCTCCCACAATGACCAGAATAAACGAAACAATGCAAAGGAACCCGCCCAACTGGTCAAACCCATACCGCCCGGACATAAACCGCTGAAACCAGCTTCTCATGAAAAAACCACCTTTTGTATAGTCTATAGGCTATTATCCCACACAAATATTGGCAAATCGTGAACAGGAGGGGAAAAGAGTTTGAACAAATGGGTTAATTGATGATGAGATTTCGCCCGTCAAGGTAGTCCTTTAAAAGAGATGCAAGCAAAGTACGAGCCTGCGAATCAGATTGTTCCTTAAGCGAAGCGATGTCAGCATTTTCGTTGACATCAGCTGTTGCGGCCTTAATAGCTTCTACAGCATCTTCTTTGGTTGTCCAGTTAAAGATGGCGGCATCTTTGTTGTAGAATTTGATAGATTCAGGGTCGATTGTTATCTCTGGTTCATTCATAGGAGGAAGAGTAATGGTAATTGCGGAATCGGAAATTTCAATTTCGACGGCAGATAAATCAAAGCCAACTTTGACATCTGCATGGTATGTCATAAAGAAAGTCTTTTTGGTCAAGAAAGGTATATTTCCGTCAGCGGATTGCAAGAAACCGTTGTACGATAATTTCGCAGTTGTCAGTTCACTCATGCCCTCAATTTTTCCTGCCAGAAGAGTATTTGTAATTTGAGGCGTCGGAACGGGAGTCGGTTGAGGCTCAGCGACAGATGTGGGCTGCTTAAGAGTGTAAATTGAGAAAGCGACAACGAGAGCAACAACAATAATTGTTATACAGCTGATTATGACAGTTACATTATTGCGGTGATGCGGTGTCGATGGAACATCAACAGGAGAAAATGATGTGGATTCAGGGGTACGGTCTCTGTTTAGCAAGTTATTCATAATAAAACCTCCTAATATTTGACCACATTGTGGTTTTTCACAATAGCCCTTGCAAATTTTGCGAATTACATTTTCACCAGCTTCACCACGCACTCGACGGTTGTTTCAGTTTCCAAGGGAAGTTCTTTCACTTCCTCGCCATCAACAGGCACAGGGAAATTGAATACAATCTTCTTTATCCAGCTTCCGTCTTTTCTCTTTTCCGGGAACATCTCAATTCGCTCGATAAAGGCTTTCATAAACTCTTTCTGTTCCGCTTCTGTTGCGGAATGGTAGACTTCATCAAATGCCAGTAAGAGCCGATAAATGTTATCGCCGGAGATTTTCTCCTGCTGGATGCTGCGGATCTGACTTTGCAATTCGCCAATCTGAACTTCGATTTCCTCTATGGTATCATACTGCTCATCATAGCGGCGCTGCAAGTCCAAAATCTTTCTGTCATAGTGGGCATCATTGATGTCCAAGGTATCCATCTGACGCTCCAAGCGGCTTTTCGTTCCAAAGGCTTGCTTTAGCTGCCCTTGCAGGACGGCGATCTGCTTTTCCATATCCTCTGTATCAACCGCTGTTCCGATTTTCGCTTGAATTGCTTCTACAAATCGGGGATTGTTGACCATAGCGGAAATAATCTTCGCCACAAATTTGTTGATCTCTGTCTGTTCGATATTCAGCCGGAAACTGCACTCATGCCCTGTCGGCGTAACTGTATTTTTGCAGTAGTAATAATACCGTGTTTTCTTGTCCTTGCTATGAGCCTTGGCAATATTGCCGTACATACTCTTTCCGCAGCATGGGCATTTCAAGATACCGGACAGGA
>OLQO01002238.1_pt1 | contig 10702 bp, 10 predicted proteins | sample 1672281 | NCBI WGS metagenome assembly OLQO01 (sample SAMEA3136667, study PRJEB25190) | human gut metagenome | biome: human gut; feature: human-associated habitat; material: faeces | place: Austria | collected 2013 | reverse complement strand
CTGATGAAAGCGTTTCAGGCAGATTCTGCTACTCCGATCATGGAGAGCAAAAAGGTGGCAGTTGTCGGCGGCGGCAACGTTGCAATGGACGCTGCGAGAACCGCACTGCGTCTCGGCGCGGAAGTGCATATCGTATACCGCAGAAGTGAAGAGGAGCTTCCCGCCCGTGTGGAAGAAGTACATCATGCAAAACAGGAAGGCATTATCTTTGATCTGCTGACGAATCCGGTCGAAATTCTGGAAGATGAAAAAGGTTGGGTAAAGGGCATGAAGTGCGTGCGCATGGAGTTGGGCGAGCCCGATGCTTCCGGCAGACGCCGTCCGGTAGAAATCCCCGGCTCTGAGTTTACCCTGGAATTGGATACGGTCATCATGGCTCTGGGTACCTCTCCGAACCCGCTGATTTCTTCTACGACAGAAGGTCTTGAAACCAACAAACGCAAATGTATCGTCGCTTCCGAAGAAAATGGTCAGACCAGCAAGGCTGCTGTTTTTGCAGGCGGAGATGCCGTTACCGGCGCAGCGACCGTTATTCTGGCGATGGGCGCTGGAAAAGCGGGTGCAAAAGGAATTGACGAATATCTGTCTGGCAAATAAGGAGGGCGTGTCCTATGCCTTGGTGTCCAAACTGTAAAACAGAATATCAGGACGGCTACACCGTCTGCTCCGACTGCGGCTCTACGCTTGTAGAGTCGCTGGAACAGGCAGCAGCGGAGGAAGCGGCAGAATACATCCGGGATGCTGCCGCTTCGTTCCCGGATGATACGGGATTTGAGACAGAGGAAATACAGGAAGCCCAGGAGGAGACGCTGCCGGAGGGAAAGGAGCTGCTGCACGATAAAACCCACCACGGCGTCTACGAGGGTGCATCCGACAAGGCGGAAAATTTTAAATCCGGCGCTTATACGCTGCTGACCGCAGGTGTTATCGGCCTCGTTGTCGTGGGCTTACTTGCATGCGATCTGCTTCCGGTCCACCTGACGCTGTTTTCCAAAGTGGCGACCTGTCTGGTGATGGGAACGATGTTCATCGCATTTATCGTGATGGGAGCAAGTTCCTACAAATCCTACAAAAAACATGCGACGCAGGCGGTAGCAGAGAGCCAGTTAAAGGAAGAACTGGTTAAATACTGTCAGGAACGCCTGAATCGTGATCTGATCGACCAGACTGCTTCCGTTCTTGAAACAGAGAGCGACGAAACGGCATATTTTAAACGGTCAGCCGCTATGAAACAGCTGATTTCCGAAAATTTCCTGAATCTGGACGAGGAATATCTGGATCATTTCATCGATGAAATGTATGGCCAGATCTATCCGAACGAATGAAAATACGGATTCTGACCGTCGGCAAAATCAAGGAAAAATTTTACCGGGACGCGATTGCCGAATACCAGAAGCGTCTTGGTCGTTACTGTAAGCTCGAAATCGTGGAAGTAGCGGATGAAAAGACAGACGAAAATGCCAGCCCTTCCCAGATGGAGCAGGTAAAGGAAAAAGAGGGACAGCGGCTTCTTTCCCATATTCGGGACGGAGAATACTGCATCGTGCTCGCCATTGAAGGCAAAAAGCTGGATAGCGTGGCGTTTTCCCAGCAAATTGATCGCCTGATGGTGTCCGGCACAAGCACCATCGATTTCGTCATCGGCGGGTCTCTCGGACTGTACAAAGACGTCCTTTCCCGCGCGGATTTCCTCCTGAGCTTTTCCGATATGACCTTCCCGCATCAGCTCATGCGCGTCATTTTGCTGGAACAGGTCTACCGCGCGTTCCGGATTTCAAATAAAGAGCCGTATCATAAATAAGAAATCTGCCGTCAAATATGTTTCCACACTGTCATTTTTCTCTACCGCGTCTCATACAATAGGGCATGAGCAAAATCAGAAAATCACCGCAAAAACAGACAGCCATACGGGCTAAGGAGGCTTTAACAGAGTCCCTGCGTCTGCCCCGGGACGTCATGCTGGGCGCGAGTATCCTGACGCTGATCGGAGATACCGAGCTTTTAGTGGAAAATTACCGGGGAATCCTGGAATATACGCAGGAGTGTATTCTTCTGCAGGGGAAGCATACCAGAATCCGGATTGAAGGGTGTTGTTTAAAAATCGTCTACTATACCAATGAAGACATGAAAATTGCCGGAAAAATTTCCGGCGTGCGGTATCTGTAGCGGAGGGAATGCCGATGATTGCCTTAATCCGGTATTGCAGGGGATATGTCAGGATCAGCGTCCGGGGTTATGCGCCGGAACGCTTCATGAATCTGTGCGCAAACCGAGCTATCGTGCTCTGGGAGCTTAACGGGCACGACGGTTTTTATACGATGTGCATCAGCCTTTCCGATTTCTTCAAAATTCGGGATATTGTCCACAAAACCAAAACAAGGGTAGCCGTTCTGGAAAAAAGAGGGCTGCCCTTTTTTCTACAGGATGTCCGGCACAGAAAAATGTTCTTGCTCGGGGTTTTTTTATGCAGTGCATTTTTAATTCTGATGTCGCAGTTCATCTGGGCGATGGAATTTGACGGCAACCGGATGATCACGGAGGAGGAGCTGAAGCGGTATCTCGAGGATGAGGGAATCCGTTACGGCACGCCGCGGCACTTTTTTTCTGCGGAAACTCTCGAAAAAGGACTTCGGGAAGCCTTTGAAGAAATCACCTGGGCGTCTGTCAGCCTCCAGGGGACGAAGCTTGTTGTAAAAATTCAGGAAGACATTCTGCCGGACACTGCTCAGAAGCAGGAGCTGTCCAAATTTGAAAATGGAGCGGATCTTGTTGCGTCCTGCTCCGGCACAGTCGTTTCAATCCTGACCAGAAGCGGCATCCCGACGGTGCGGCCGGGAGACAGCGTTTCCCGCGGCGATCTGCTGATCAGCGGACGAATTCCGGTTAAAAACGATGACGAAACTGTTCGGGAATACCTGTCAGTCGTCGCGGACGGGGACGTGATTTTAGAAACCGACTATCGGGTGCATTTATCCTGTCCTTATGCTTACCAGTATAAAAATTATACCGGAAGGGAAAAGAGCCGGAAATTCCTCGCAATCGGCAGCCTGCGGGTTCTTTTTCCTCCTATCCGGAAGAACTTTGCGCGTCAGGATATCGTAACGCAGCAAAATCGTCTATGCCTGTTCGGACAGCTCGATCTCCCTATTTTTGCGGGCAGTCAGACGCTGCGCGAGTATCTTCCGGTCGATGCGCGCTACGACACGGACAGCGCAAAAAAGATTCTTTTGGATAAATTTCAAAAAATAATTGCCGCTTTGGAGGAAAAAGGGGTTCAAATTATACAAAAAGATGTTAGAATAGTAGAAAAAGCCGATATCCTCACCTTGGAGGGAAGCCTGAAGATACAGCTGCAGGGCGGCGTCTGGCAGGCGCTTTCGAGTTCGGACACGGCAAAAGAACAGGAGACTGCACAGAATTAACATGGCATTTACAGAACAAACACTGGAGCTGGACAACGCGCATATCAGCAACCTTTTCGGACAGTTTGACTGTTATTTAAAGAAGCTGGAGCGTTCATTCGGCACGCAGATTATTGACCGGGACGGTACCGTCCATATCCGCGGCGAACAGTCGGCAGTTGCCCATACGGCGGCAGTTTTTACCGAACTGCAGGAGCTTGCCAGACGCGGAAATCAGATACAGGAGCAGAACGTGGATTACGCAATTGCAATGCATATGGAAAATCAGGAAAATACCTTACTTGAAATAGACGGCGATCTCATCTGCCACACCGTGAGCGGAAAACCGGTAAAGCCCAAAACGCTCGGACAGAAGCAGTATGTGGATGCGATCCGGGAAAAGATGATCGTATTCGGTCTGGGGCCTGCCGGAACAGGCAAAACCTACCTGGCGATGGCAATGGCGATTACCGCTTTTAAAAATAACGAGGTGGAGCGCATTATTCTGACCAGACCTGCGATCGAAGCAGGCGAGAAGCTCGGCTTTTTGCCCGGCGATCTGCAGAGCAAGGTCGACCCGTACCTGCGTCCGCTCTACGATGCACTCTATCAGATCATGGGCGCGGAAAGCTTCCAACGCAATATGGAAAAAGGGCTCATTGAGGTTGCGCCGCTCGCCTACATGAGAGGACGTACCCTCGACAACGCTTATATCATCCTCGACGAAGCGCAAAATACGACGCCTGCCCAAATGAAGATGTTCCTGACCCGAATCGGCTTCGGTTCCAAGGTTGTCATCACCGGCGACGCTTCGCAGAAAGACCTTGCGCCGGGAACACAGTCCGGTCTGGACGTTGCTGTGAAGGTGTTGTCCGGTCTGGACGATATCGGTTTCTGCAACCTGACAAGCCGCGATGTCGTCCGGCATCCGCTGGTTCAGAAGATTGTCAAGGCTTATGAAACCTATGAGGCAAAGCAGGCTTACCGCGAGAGCAAGGAAAGACGTCTGACGTCCACTGCTGCCGGCAAGACGACTGGAAAGACAAAACGCAGGACGGAAGCTCCTCTGCGCAGAAATGAAAAGGAGAGACGCTCATGACCATCTATGTCGAAAACGAAACGGATTTTACTTTTCCCTTTGACACGAAGGAATTATGCAGCCGCGTAGCGGAAGCGGTTCTGGATGCAGAGGGCTGTCCCTATGAAACCGAGATTAACGTACTGATTACGGATAACGAGGGCATCCGCTTGTATAATAAAGAATACCGCAATATCGACCGGGAGACGGACGTTTTGAGCTTTCCGAACATTCCGTTTGAAACCGAAGCGGATTTTTCCATTGTCGAAGAAAACTGTTCGGACTATTTCCAGCCGGACAGCGGGGAACTGATTCTGGGTGACATCATCCTGTCAGTGGATCGGATCTGTTCCCAGGCGGAAAGCTACGGACATTCCCGGAAACGGGAGTTTGCATTCCTCGTTGCGCACAGCATGCTGCATTTGTGCGGTTATGATCACGAAACACCGGAGGAAGCGGCTGTGATGGAGCAGAAGCAGGAAACTATATTAAGCGCGCTCGGGCTGACCCGGGATTGCCTGGATGAATGAGGGTTAAGTTTCTATGGCGGCACAAAGAAAACATAAGAAAATCGATCGCACAGGTGTTCTACCAAGGCAATTGACCGGAATAGTCAAACTTCTTGCATTCCTGCTTTGCCTTTTTGCACCCATTCGGCTGGTCAACGCGCTGGGGGATGAAGGGTGCGCAGACTTTTTTGGTGCCCTGGAGGGCTGTTTTGTCCTGTTTTCCCTGTTCGGGATCGGAATGAACCGGGCAGTTTCCAACCTGATCCGTACAAGAATCGAACGCTACGGAATCACAGGCGCAAAAAAAATTGCGGGACAGGCTCTTTTGACGGCATTTTTTGTATCCGTCGTTCTGGCACTTTTGGGTGCTGCCTTAAAAGATGTGCTGTTCGGCTCATTTTATGCGCTGCCCTTTGCAAAAATGGCGTTTTTGGCGTTATTATGTGCGCTCGTTATCCTGACGCTGTTCTGGATGCTGCTCGGCATTCTGGATGCCTTTGGCAGGTGGGAAACAGCGGGCAGATGGATACTCGCATTCGGAGTACTTTTATTTTTCGCAGCGCCCCTGATTGCAGCGCCGCTCGACGCATACGGTCAGAAGGTCGGCGCACTTTTGCAGAATACGTCCTATCAGGCGGCATATGGTGCGTTCGGCGCAGCGTTTTCCGTTTTATGCGTCAGTCTTTTGTGTACGGCAGGCTGCGGGATCTCCTGGATAAAGGCTTCCCATGAGCTGCACCAGGCAGAATACGGAAGCAGCACAAATCCTGCAGCAGATCGCAGCATCACCTTTGCCTTGCTCCGGAATGGGCTTGTGATCTGTGTTCCGGCGGTGCTTGCCGGTATCGGGCGGATCGGGCAGTCCAGTATCTATTTAAAGAACGGCTCTGTTTCAACGTGGGGTGCGTATCTTGGAAAATATCGTCTTTTGATGACGCTTGCGCTGCTCGGCGCATTTGCCCTGGCGGTTTCCATGCTGCCGCAGTTCCAGCTCGTCTTAAAACGCCGCAGCCTGCGCAAAAGCCGCGAAAAGTGCATGGTCGCCTTTCGCTGCACTGCTCTCTATACGATTCCCTGCGCCGTTTTATTTTTAACGACGGCACAGCCGATGCTGCATATGCTGTTTTCCAAAGGAGAGTTAAATGGTCTGGACAGCATTTTAAAAGTTCTGGCGATCACGGTGATCTTTTATGGTCTCTCCTTTATGCTTGGCAGCGTTTTGTTTGCTGCAGAGCTTTACTATAGCATCTGGATCGCGGTGCTGGTTTCCGTCGTGGTTCGGCTGGTCAGCTTTTCCGTGATGAGTTCCGTGCTGAAACTCGACCTGTATGCGGGCGCTTATTCCGATGCACTGTCTGCATTTGTTTTGTGTCTGATTCTGCTGGGCATGGTGCGCCAGCAGTTAAAAATAGCAGTCAGCTGGCTCCGTGTTTTTTTGGCGCCTCTTTTGGCAGGCATTCTGATGGCGCTTGTCTGCCTGCTGTGCAGCCAGGTGATTTTGAAAAATGCTGCTAGCCCGGTTCGGATGCTCGTTTCGGCAGTTGTCGGACTGCTCGTCTATTTTGTGTCGACTGTCGTTTTAAAGGGTGCGACCAGACGCGAACTGCGTTGCTTTGCAGTGGGAGATGTGCTGATCGAGCTTGCCAGTACGATGCGGCTGCTGTGATGGTCACTGCACTGCATAAAATAACCGAAAAGAGCTGATACTTTTTAAGAGGTGAAAATATGCGCCGTTTAAAAAGAATCAGCTTTTTTCTCTATTCCTGTCTGCTTTTTGCGGTGGGATTTTATGGACATTATAAGATCGAACAGTGGTTTTATCCCGGAAGGCAGACGATTATCAGCCAGAACGAAATCCCGTTTTCTCAGATGCAGTCTGCAACCCAGGCGGTCAGCGTACCGGATCGGTTGCGCGCAGATACGAAGCTTGTGGTAAAAAACACCGATCAGGTGTCCCGGAGGCAGACAGAAGAGATCAAATCCCTGCCGCTTCGGCTGATTGGATGCAGCAGAAAAGAGGTGGAGGATGAAATCCGGCACTATCAGGACGCTCCGCCTCTTACCGAGCTGCAGCAGGGGCTTCTCCGGATGGAGCTGGTTTCTTTTTCCCCACAGCAGATTGTTGTTTCCAAAACATACCGAAAACTACAGCAGGCAGAAGCCTTCTTTTTACAAATTGAAGAGAATCGGGTCATCGTATACGAAGAGGACAGCCGGGTTTTATATTTGCAGACCGCGATTGACGCAAGAACCCTGCCAAGCGGGGTCAGACGGCAGATTTTGAACGGCTGGCACGGCGTTTCCAAAGCAGAGCTGGAAAAATTCCTTGTGTCTCAAACCGAGACGTAGTATGATAATTACAGTTTTGCCGTTTTCCAAACGGCTGTAGGGAGGATTTGAAATCGGTTATGAGGCAGATCGGCATTATCGGCGGAGGCGCATCCGGCATGATGGCGGCGATTGCAGCTGCGAATACTTCAATAAAAGATACGGAAATTACCATACTGGAACGTCGTGACCGGATTGGCCGCAAGATACTGGCGACCGGAAACGGAAAGTGCAACCTCGGCAATACTGATTTTTCTCCGAAGCGGGATTACCGAAGCCACGACCCGTACCGGCTGCCGGAGTTCTTTGCACGTTTCCAGACATCCGATACGATCCGCTTTTTTGAGGAACGAGGTCTTTATCTGACGGAGAAAAACGGCTACTTGTATCCCTATAGCGGACAGGCATCTACCGTCCTTGATTTTTTCCGGGAAGAGCTGGAACGAAAAAAGGTTCGCATCGTCTGTGACTGTAGGATTCAGAAGCTCTGCATGCAAAAGAGCGGCTGGCAGGTGTTCACCGATCAGGGACAGTATCATTTCGACCGGCTGATTATATCCTGCGGGACAGCGGCGGGAATACCTCCCAAAGAAGCGCTCGGTACAGGCAGCCTGACTGCAGCGTTTGCATTCAAACAGTATCCTTACCTTCCGGCGTTGACTGCATTGCGCTGTGAAGAAAAATTTTACAAATCCATCGCAGGCGTGCGCTGCCCGGCTGCAATTACTGTAGAGATTCCCGGCAGAAAAAAGCTTTGTGAATCCGGAGAACTGCAGCTGACTGATTACGGCATTTCCGGGATTCCGGTCTTTCAGCTTTCCGCAGCCGTGTCGGAAGCGCTGCAAACGAACAAAAAGATCAGCGCCAGCATTGATTTCTTCCCGGCAGTTCCACTTTCCAAATGGAACGAATTTTGCTGCAGACAGTATCAGGCGTGCTGCGGCAAGCATGTGAGTTTTCTGGCACAGGGCATTTTGCCGTCGAAGCTTGCACAGCTGTTTATTGAACGCAGCCCCCTAAAAGCGCAGGACATCGTAACAGCTGCCAACAAAAACACGGTATTTTCGATGCTGCAGAATATGCGCGCTTTAAAAACTGTCGTAATTGGCACAAATCCGGCGCAAAACGCGCAGGTCTGCACCGGCGGAATCTCTTTGCAGGAGGTAACAGACGACCTGGAAGCAAAGCGTTTTCCCGGTCTGTATCTGTGCGGCGAGCTGCTCGATGTGGACGGTCGCTGCGGCGGTTACAACCTCCAGTGGGCATGGACGAGCGGACAGATCGCGGGAACGGCGGCTGCGCGCGAGGAATGAAACTACCGTAGAGCTGGCAAAAACGCGGCGTGGCTAACGCAGTCACCAAATAGCCAGATACAACTTTAATCAATATGGAGAACCCTATGATTCGAATTTCCCAGCTGAAGCTCCCTGCCGGACATTCCAAAACGGAACTGTACCACAAGGCGGCAAAGGCGTTACATATAAAATCCGAACAGATTGCCAGCCTGCAGATCCGCAGGCAGTCGATCGACGCCCGCAAAAAGCCGGACATTTTCTTGATTTACGTCGTGGACATCACATTAAACGGCATTTCCGAGCAAAACTGTGTGTTCCGCAGCAAAAATAAGGACGTTTCCATCGTGACAGAGCGACCGTATCAATTTCCGAAGCCGGGGACGAAGGCGCTGCGCAGACGCCCCGTGATTATCGGAAGCGGTCCTGCAGGTCTGTTTTGCTGCTACATGCTCGCACAAAACGGCTATCGTCCGATTCTGCTGGAACGAGGAAAGGACGTGGAAGCGCGCAAAAAAGATGTCGAAGCCTTCTGGAACGGCGGACCCTTAAACCCGGAATCCAACGTTTCGTTTGGAGAGGGCGGCGCAGGCACGTTTTCAGACGGCAAATTGAACACTCTGATCAAGGATAAAGACGGACGCGGCAGACATGTCCTTTCGATTTTTGTAGAAAACGGCGCGCAGCCGGAAATTCTCTACGATGCAAAGCCGCATATCGGGACAGATGTTCTGTCCAATGTCGTAAAACAGATGCGGAAAAAAATCATACAGCTCGGCGGAGAAGTCCGTTTTGAAAGCCGCGTAGAAACCTTCCGTACAGAAAACGGAGCGCTGACCGGCGTTATCCTTTCGGATGGCTCTGTGATCGACACCGAGACCGCCGTGCTTGCGATCGGACACAGCGCGCGGGATACGTTTTTTAAACTGTATGAAAGCGGACTTCATATGGAAGCCAAAGCCTTTGCAGTTGGACTGCGCGTAGAGCACCCACAGGAGCTGATCAACCAGTCCCAATATGGAACACTACATCCGGATTCGTTAGGCGCTGCTCCATATAAGGTGACGGCAAGGACTTCCGGCGGCAGAGGCGTTTATTCGTTCTGCATGTGTCCTGGCGGTTATGTGGTCAACGCCAGCAGCGAGCCGGGACGCATTGCGGTAAACGGCATGAGCTACAGCGGCAGAAACGGTGCAAATGCAAACAGTGCAATCATTGTTTCTGTTACGCCTGCAGATTACGGTTCGGACGAACCGCTCGCCGGAATCGGATTTCAGCGCAGGCTGGAAGAAAAGGCATTTTCTGCCGGATGTGGGAAAATCCCGGTAGAGCGTTACGGAGATTTTTCGGATACCGCAACGACCGGACATATCCCGACGGAATTTGTCCCTGCAATCAAGGGACAGTGGACGTTTGCAGACGTAAAAAGCGTGCTGCCGGACAGCCTGTCGGAAGCGTTTATCGAAGGAATGGAGCAGTTCGGACATAGGATTCCAGGTTTTGACGATGCAAATGCAGTCGTTTCCGGCATCGAAAGCCGAACATCCTCCCCGGTGAGGATTGTCCGCGATGACACGCTGCAGGCAAATATCCGGGGGGTCTATCCCTGCGGAGAGGGTGCAGGATATGCAGGCGGCATTACTTCTGCGGCGATGGACGGCGTGCGGGTTGCCGAAGCAATCGCTTCCTGTTACGCTCCATTTTCCGAAACCGGCAAATGACCAAAAGAGGAGATACAGACATGGATACCAGACGAAACCTGCTGAAAAAGAAACAGAGAGTTGTCATTAAAATCGGTTCTTCTTCCCTGCAGCATACCGAAACCGGCGATATGGATTATATCCGCCTGGAGGTTCTGGTGCGGGAGCTGTGCAATCTGAAAAATCAGGGAAAGGACGTTGTGCTCGTTTCGTCCGGCGCTATCGCCCAGGGCAAAAAGGCGGTGCATCTGACGCCGGAGCAGCTGCAGGAGCATCCGATCGCAGTCAAGCAGGCATGTGCGGCGGTCGGTCAGGCACGCCTGATGATGACTTATCAGAAAATTTTTGCAGAATATAATCAGGTGACGGCGCAGATTCTGATGACGCGTCAGAC
>OLQO01002233.1_pt1 | contig 10721 bp, 10 predicted proteins | sample 1672281 | NCBI WGS metagenome assembly OLQO01 (sample SAMEA3136667, study PRJEB25190) | human gut metagenome | biome: human gut; feature: human-associated habitat; material: faeces | place: Austria | collected 2013 | reverse complement strand
GCATCTGCAGGTTCTTTTTGGTGCTGTCGGTCAGGACCTCGCCCAGCAGCTCAGCGAACTTGGAAGCATGCTCAGCTTCCTCAAAGGCGTAGCGCTTCCAGGCCTCGGCGATCTCGGGGTAGCCTTCGCGGTCAGCCACGCGGCTCATGGCCAGGTACATGCCAACTTCGCTGCACTCGCCGTTGAAGTTCTCGCGCAGACCCTGCTTGATCTCCTCGGGCACGTCCTTGGCGATGCCGACAACATGCTCGGTTACATAGGTGTTGTCCTTCTTCTCGATGAACTTGGAAGCCGGGGCCTTGCAGACCGGGCAGAACTCGGGGATGGTGCCTTCAGCGATATAACCACAAACAGTGCAAACATACTTCGTCATAATAAATTGCCTCCTGTAATTTTGGATTTTCCGTTTTATTGCTCTTATTTGCTCTTGAGACAAGTTCCTGTCTCATTGCCTATATTATACGGAACTATACCACTTTTGTCAATAGTCTTTTTCATATTTTTAAGAATAAATCTCATTTTTTAAAAAGTTTGTATTGGTTTACTCTCCCCGGCGCATTTTTGGGCATAGCAGCAAACAAAGCTTTGGAGAGCACACAGCTCAACGCCCCCACGCACAGCCCGGCCACCAGCAGCACCGGCGCATAGCCTAATGCCATCGCACTGGACAGCAGTACCGAGGCTCCCAGCAATTGGCCGATATTATGGGCCAGCGCACCGCTGACCGTGAAGATGAACTCTCCCGGCGAGGCGGGCAGGTGCAGCAGCCCCCACAATACAAGGAAGGACAGCACGCCGCCGCACAGGGATAAAAAGCCAGCTGTCGGCCCGCGGGTCAACATGGCAAACAGAGCCTTGAGCAGCACCAGCTCCGCCGCTGTGCGGGTGTTTAAGAAAAGCAGCGCGTACATGACCACCAGGTTGGAAAGGCCCAGCTTCATGGCGGGCATCAGGCCCAGCAGCGGCGTGATGGCGGATTCTAAAAATGACAGTGCGATGGCCAGGGCAAACAGCATGCCCGTCCAGGCGACCTCTCGGGATTTTTGGCTGCGCATAGGGCAGTCTCCCCTTTCTTGCAAGCAGGATTACTATAATAAGGTAGCAGCCCGCGCAGACTACCTAAAAAATTTACAATTTTCACACAGCTTTTCCGGCGCGGATTCGAGCCAAACGGCTTGAAAAAAACAGGGATATGGTGTATCCTATTAGAGTATCGGTATAGCATGCCGATGCTTATTTTTAAAAGCATACCATACCATTATGAAAAAGATATGAAAAAGGAGATCCTACCCATGAAAAAGTTACTTCCTATCCTGCTGTGCGCTGCCCTGCTGGCTGGCTGCGGCAGTTCCGCCAGCTCCGCTGCTTCTTCGACTGCGGAGAGCACCGTAGCTTCTGAGTCTGTTGCCGAGTCCACCGTAGAGAGCACCATCGGCGGTGCTGACGGCGAGACCGACATTGTCGCGAGCGATGATGCCGAAGCCAATACCGCCAATCTGGACGCTGCTGTATCCGCTTTGGAAGAGGTCAACCCCATCGCCAACCCCCGTGCACTGGACGACTTCTCTGTTGAGAACGAGCTGATGCTGACCATGGACAACATTGCCGGCTACAAGGGCGATGTGACCAACGACCAGGCTGACTGCGGCCTCGTGTTTGTGGCCCAGGCCAAGCCCGGCAAGGCCGCTGATGTCGAGAGCGAGCTGCAGGCTTACAAAGACAGCCTGTCTGCCAACGACCTGTATGCCGAGTTTGCCGACAAGGTCGCTCTGGCCAAGGACGCCCGCATCGTGACCAATGGCGACTATGTTGCCATCGTCATCGCCGGCATTTCGAACCCTGACTACAGCGCCATTGATACCGCCCTGGAGACGGCACTGAACTTCTAAACTATCGTATGGATGCAACAGGCCGCTACCCCGCTGGGTAACGGCCTGTTCTTGTAAACAAAAGAAAGGAGATCGCGCGGATGGTTTTTAACAGCGTTGTGTTCCTGTTCTGCTTTTTGCCGCTGGCGCTGCTTGCGTACTACCTCGTCCCCGGGCGGGGCAAAAACGTGGTGCTGCTGGTGGAAAGCCTGCTGTTCTACTGCTGGACCGGTGTAGAATATCTGCCGCTGATTGTCTGCCTGATCGTATTCAACTACCTGTGGGGGCTGCTGACAGCGCGCACCAAAGCCAAACTGAAAGGCCTGCTGCCTGCCGTGGCGGTGCTGGTCAACCTGGCGGCGCTGGTCTACTTTAAGTATGCCAATTTCCTGATCGATACCCTGAACCGCATCGGGAATTTTGGCCTGGCCGCCCTGGATGTAGGCGCGGTGCTGCCCCTGGGCATCAGCTACTACATCTTTAAAATTATCAGCTACGAAGCCGACGTTTACACCGGCAAGGTGGAGGCCGAGAAAGACCCCATCGCCCTTGCGGCGTATGTGCTGTTCTTCCCGCAATTGATTGTCGGCCCCATCATCAAGTACCGCGATATGGCCCCGCAGCTGCACAACTACAAAAACCGCTGCAATGCGGCGCTGATGGAGCGCGGCGTGGAACTGTTTTTGTTTGGCCTTGCCAAAAAGGTGATCTTGGCGGATTCCATCGGTGCGCTGTGGACCGATATTATCAGCACGGGCGGCGTGGGGCTAAGCAATGTTTCCACCCCGCTGGCCTGGCTGGGCATCATTGCCTACTCGTTGCAGCTGTACTTTGACTTTGCCGGGTACAGCGAGATGAGCAACGGCCTCGCTGCCCTGATGGGCTTTGACTGCGCCGCCAACTTTGATTTGCCGTATATTTCTGCCAGCATTACGGAGTTCTGGCGGCGGTGGCACATTTCCCTGTCCGGCTGGTTCCGGGATTACATCTACATTCCGCTGGGCGGCAACCGCAAGGGCGCTGCGCGGCAGATGCTGAACATGTTCCTCGTCTGGGCCGCCACCGGCATCTGGCACGGCGCCAACTGGAACTTCATCGTGTGGGGGCTGTACTATTTTGTGCTGCTGGTCATCGAGAAGAATTTCCTGCTGAAATTCCTGAAGAAATGCCCTCTTGCGGCCCATATTTACACGCTGTTCTTTGTGGTGCTGGGCTGGGGCATCTTTACCGCCAACCAGCCCGGTGCGCCGCTGGGGCTGCTGCTCAACAAACTGTTTGTGCCCCAGGGCGGCATCTCGCCGGTGTATTATCTGCGCAACTACGGCATATTTTTGGTTCTGGGCTGCGTGTGTTCGTCGGTGCTGCCCCGCTGGCTGTGGGAGCGCATCAGCCGCAATACGGCGGTAAAAGCGGTGGTCTCGGCCCTGCTGGCGCTGCTGTGCATTGCCTATGTAGTGGCCGCCACCAACACGACGGCCCTGTACGCCAATTTCTGAAAGGAGGAACGGGATCATGGGAAAAGTTGTATACCGCAAAGAAAAAAAGAGCCGTTCCCCCTATCCGCTGCTGATTCTGGGCGCGGTGGTCGTGTTTGGGTTTTCGCTGGTGAATCTGGTGTTTCCCAAGCGCGACCAGCTGGAACTGGAAAACCGCAAGGCCGCGCAGCTGCCGGCGTTCAGCGTTTCGGCACTGTCGGACGGCAGCTGGCAGAGCGGGTTTGCCCGCTGGATGCAGGACCAGTTTGCCCTGCGTGATGTCTGGGTCAACACCCAGCGCGCGGCGGACGAAATCGTTTTCCAGAAAGTCGAGGAGGGCGGCATCCTGCTGGGCAAGGACCACTGGATGTTTACGAAGCTCTTTACCGTGGACGATGCCACCCAGAAGCAGCTTGCTAAGAACGTGCAGGCTGTCAGCGCTTTTGCGGCGGCTCATCCCGGTAAGGTGACGTTTTTGCTGGCGCCCTCGGCCAGTGTGATCTATCCCGAGGAGCTACCCACCGGTGCCCCGATGGCAGACGAGAACGCGATGCTGGACGATATTTTTACTACGGTTGGTCAAAGTGCCAGCGTGTTGGACCTGCGCCCCACCTTTACCGCCGACAAGAACGAGTACCTGTACTTTAAGACCGACCACCACTGGACGCCCAACGGCGCCTACCGCGCGTATGAGCAGTTCTGCGCAATGAAGGGCCTGACGCCTTTTGCCCGTGACGCCCATGAGTCGATCACGGTGACGGATTTCCAAGGCACCCACTATTCGGCTACGCGGCTGTGGAACGTGGAGAACGACGAGATCACCTACTACCCGCTGAAAAACGAGATGACCATTTACCGCATCACCGGCGAGGCCTCCTATGAGCCGGAGACCACTGAGAACCTCATCAACACGATGAAGTTCAACACACGGGACAAGTACGCCGCATTTTTGGACGGCAACAACGGCTACTCGGTCATCGAGGGCGACGGCGAGGGCAGCATTTTGGTAGTGAAGGACAGCTACGCCAATAGCTTTATCCCCTACCTGACCGCCAACTATGGCAAGATCGGCGTGGTGGATTTCCGCAACTTTAAGTATGGGCTGGACTCCACCATTGAGCAGGAAGGCTACGATGAAGTGCTGATCTTGTACAACTTCCAGACTTTTATCGCCGATTCCAACCTGATTTATATCTCCCGTCCCAGCACCTTGCAGTAAATTATAACGACACACGGCCTTTCCTTTTGCGGTTTGCAAAGGGAAAGGCCGTTTTTTATTGCATCGTTATTCCCACAAAATTTGCAGGGTGGGTGTTTTAGGTGCTGCGTTGGGGCCGTAGACGCATTGCTGCCAGAAGCCAAAGTGGAAAAGGTCACTGGCGGCGGTGGCTTTGGTTAAAACTGCAAAAGAGGTTTGCAGATCGGCTTCCAGGGCCTTGCGTAGGGCAGCTTCGTCTGCCGGGGCGGCCAGGCTGCGCAGGTCAGCGCCGTGCAGGTGGAGCTGGACCGTACTGCCGTAGGCTGTCACCTCGGCGCGGGCGGTGCAGGCGGCGGTGTCGGCGGCGTAAGTGGTTTCCAGGCGGGTGGTCTGCCCGGCCAGAAACGCAGCCAGCTGGGCCGTCAGGCCTGTACAGCGGCGGGGTGCGGCCTTTTCCTTTTGAGCCAGCAGGGTGAAGTCATACCCGCCACCTTGCGGTAAGGCCGGGACGGCGCAGCCCGCGTGCTGGGTGAAAAGCTGCTGCAGGCCGCAGTGGACTTTGTAGTGGTCCTCGATGGCCTGCATCCGCTCATATAAGCCTTGGGCATCCTGCTGCCAATCGTGGTCGGCGCTGTCAAGAAGAAAGACCGAAAGTTCCGGTGCAGGCTGGGCGCGGTCGTAGAGTAACAGGCCGATCTCCTGCGCTTGTTCCCAGTCGGCCCCGACAGGCAGGGCGGCGGCGCTGGTGGTTTTAAAGGCAGACTCGCCCTCCGGGGCGTTCTGGTCGGCCAGCAGCAGGCAGACAGAATAATGTTCACCCTGCTGTGCAAAAAAGACGGCGCGGACGATTTCCCGCTTGGAAAGCGGCTGGCCGCCACAGCCGCAAAGCAGCAGGCTGCAAAGCAACACCATCAGGAGCAGCGCCGGAATTTTTGGCATAACCATGCCGCAGCACCCCCGATCCAGGCAAGAAGTACAAAGCCCCAGGTGAACGCACTGCGCCAGCGCAGGGCGGCGTCCACATCCAGCCCACGCAGCAGCGGGCAGACCGTAGGCAGCAACAGCAGGTACACGCAAAACGGCCCCAAGTTGGCGGCGGCATTCTCCTGCCGGGCCTCACCGCCCAGCAGGCGCGTCATGGCGTAAAAGTAGAGCGCCAGCTTGATCGTAACGGCCATGACCCACAAAATCAATTGAAGCCATTCCATCCGCGTAAAGACCGAGAGTGCCCCGCAGCGGGCGGCGGCGTGGAGCGGGTCGGCCCGCAGGGGCATGGCCGCGCCGTAAAACAGCTCCAGCATCGCGTGGATTGTCACATCAAAGCCAAGGGCGACACCGGCCAGCCACAGCAGCGTGTGGCGGCCGCGCTTTTGCGGTTCCGGCCAGAGGGCGGGCAGTAGATATTCCGGGTATAGTGTCAGCTGGTCGCGGGCGGCGTCGGCGAAATCCGGCCAGATCAGCGCGGCGTTTTGCAGGTTGGTGATGTGCAGCCGCGGAAAGACCGACAGCAGCATTCCCGCCGTGGCGATGCAGAGCAGGCACAGCACCACGTAGGCCGTCTGCGAAATAGCCGAGACGCGGCGCAGGTAGAGAATTGGCAGCAGCACCAGCAGGCAGAGTGCCAGCTGGGTGACGGCACCGGGATATAACCGCTGCGTGAGGTTCCACAGGCGCAGCAGTTCCAGCACCGAGGTGCCCGCCAGCAGCAGGGCAAACAGCAGGCGCAATAGCGGCGTAGCCCCCTGCCGCCAGCTGACGGCAAACAGTGCGCCTACTGCGGCCAGCACCGGCGCACAAACCAGTGCGGCCGCCGCCCCAGCGCGGCACCAGTAAGCTGTTTGGCTGCGCAGCAGCACGTTGACCAGCACCCCCACCAGCAGCGCGGCGTACAGGCTGGGATGTTCACATTTCATGGCGGCCGATCACCTCCCCGGCTTTGGCCAGCTCGGACCAGATACTGCGCACAAAACCGTCCCGGACGCTGGCTTTGCCCGGGGGCATCAGCGGGTAGAGATAGTCGTACCCGAAGGGCTCGCTGCCGCAGGCCATGGCTAAGATCATCAGCGCGGCGCAGGTCAGCCCCAGCACGCCGAACAGCCCGGCCAGCAGAATGACACAGAAGCGAAACAAAATGCTTTGCTCGTACAGAGAAGGCACAGCCAGCGTGGCGATAGTTGCGGCCGCCGCCATGGTAAGCACCGGCACACTGACGATGCCGGCATTGACGGCTGTCTCGCCAATAATGAGTGCGCCCACAATACTGACCGTGTGGCTGATGGATTGAGGCGCACGCAGACCCGCCTCTCGGACGATTTCCAGCAGCAAGGTCACCGCCAGCATTTCCAGCATCGGCGGCAAGGGTGTCTGGGCTTCGGCCTGGGCAAGTTTCGTCAACAGCTGCGCGGGGATGATCTCCGGTGCAAAGGCCACCGCCATTACGTACAGTCCAGGGCCAAACACCGACAGAAGGAACGCCAGATATTTTAAAAGCCGGATCAGCCCCGCGAAGACCGCGCCCGAGGCGTAGTCGTCCAAGCACTCGAAATGCTCGGCAAAAAAGCTGGGCACCACCATAGCGTAGGGGCAGCCTGCCACCAGCACCACGGCTTTGCCCTCGCACAGGCGTGCGCAGGCGGTGGCGGGGCGCTCGGTGTAGGCGGCGGCCGGGAACAGGTTGAGTTTATCCTGCTTTAAAAAAGAGGCAAAGTAAGCACTATCCAAAAGCACGGGCAGTTCGATTTTTTCCAGACGGTCCCGAAGGGCATGGATGGTTTCAGCCGGGGCCAGGGCGCTGTCATAGCACAGGCAGTATTCGGTCTTGGCGCGGGTATGGGCGGTGGCAATTTCCGCCACCAGCGTGCCGGAACGGAACTGGCGGCGCAGCAGGGATACGTTATTGCGCAGCAGTTCGGTGAATGCCTCCTGTGAGCCGCGCATGTTGCCCTCACCGCTGGGGGTGCTGATGCTGCGCTGGGGCATTTCCTGGGTGGAGAACACAACTGCCTGGTCACAGTCATCAATAAGCAGCAGTGACATGCCGTTGGCCAGCAGTTCCCCGATCTCTTCTATATCCGAGGCTGGCTGCGGCTCAGCGGGGATAAGGCTTTGCTTAAGCAGATAGTCGCACAGCCCCGGCCCGCCGCCAAAAAAGGCCGGGTCGCGATCCAGCATATCAAGGGCTAACCGGCAGAGTTTTTCCGGCGAGGAAATTCCTGTAAACATAATGATGGCGCAGCGGATGCCGCCCACCGAGAGCTTTTTGGTATAGAAATCGTCCGAGCCGCCAAATCTATCTTGCAGAACCGCAAGATTTTGGGTCAGGGCCCGGCACAAGGCTGGTTTTTGCATGGCGTTCCCTCCTGCCCTTTAGTCTTGCCCGGCGTTTGGGATTTTATGAGGGGGGTCCGCTATGCTTGCCAGCGTTTTTCGCACTGTCATTGTTTATGTTGCCGTTATCACCGCCATGCGGCTGATGGGCAAGCGGCAGCTGGGGGAATTGCAGCCCGCCGAGCTGGTGACCACCTTTCTCATCTCCAATGTAGCGTCCATCTGCATCGATGAGCCGGATTTGCCGCTGGCGGCCAGCATCGTGCCGATTTTTTTGCTTACAGCGCTGGAGATTTTGAACTCTACTCTGGCCTGGTTCTGTCCCCGGTATGCGCGGCTGCTGTTCGGCAAGCCGATCACCGTCATTGTGCGGGGTGAAATTCGGCAGCAGGCATTGCAGGAGCTGCGCATCACGGCGTCCGACTTGATGGAAGCACTGCGGGGCAAGGAGTACTTTTCCCCCGCCGAACTGTTATGGGCCACGGTGGAGCCAAACGGCAGTATCAGCACCGCACCGGTGCCTCAAAACAGCGAAGCCCCGCCCATGCTGCCGCTGCTGCTGGAAGGCACGGTTTACCGGGAGAACCTCGCCTTTTTTGGCGTGGATGAGCCTTGGCTGGATGACCGCCTTGCCGAAAAGCAGCTGACCCGGCCACAGGTGTTGCTGCTGCTTTATAATGGCAAAGACCTGCTGATCGTGCCCCGGCAAAACACAAAAGGGCCGCCCCCGAAGGGGCGGCCCGGAAAGGACGCGGTATGAGTCGAAACCGATATGCGGTGATCCTGTTGGTAGTGCTGGCGCTGACTTTATGGCTGGCGGGGCGGTACGTGAACCGCACCACGGCCACCCTTTGCAATGAGCTGCAAACCGCCTGCACCCTGGCCGAGACCGGCCAAATGCCGCAGGCACAGCAAGCTTACCGAGCGGCTGCGGATAACGCTGCCCAGGCCAGCAAGGTGCTGGGGATGCTGGTGCGGCGCAATCTCATCGACCAGATGAACCAAACCTTAAGCCTGCTGCCCGGCTGTGCCAAAGAAGAGAACCTTACGGACCTCACCCTAGAGACGGACCGGGCCTGTTGCCAGCTGCAACAGATACAGCAATCATTTTTCGGCAGTTTTTGATCGGCTGTCCAGCATGTCCTTCAATTCTTCCATAAAGGTGTTGACGTCGCTGAACTGGCGGTAGACGGAGGCGAAGCGCACATAGGCGACATCATCCATCTGCTTGAGCTCCTGCATAGCCAGATCGCCGATATGGATGGAAGAGACTTCGCGGTCATAGGAGTTGAGCAACAGCTGCTCGATCCGGCTGACAGCGTCGTCCAACTGCTGGTAGCTGACGGGGCGCTTTTCGCAGGCGCGCAGCATACCGTTCAGCAGCTTCTGGCGGTCAAATACCTCACGGGAGTGGTCTTTCTTGACGACCATCAGGGGCACCGTCTCGACGATCTCGTAGGTCGTAAAACGCTTTTTGCAGTTCAGACATTCGCGGCGGCGGCGGATCTTTTCACCGTCCTCAGTCGGGCGGGAGTCAATAACTTTGGAATCCACTTCCCCACAATACGGGCATTTCATAGCTGTCTCCTTACTTGTACAGGGTCATCAGGCTTCCTTTTTGGCGGCCTTTTTCTTGGACTTCCAGTCGACCCACAGCGGCGTAGCGATGCAGATCGTGCTGTACACACCACTGACCATGCCGAACAGCAGCGGGAACGCGAAGGTGTAGATGCTGTCCAGACGGTAGATGACGGACACAACGCAGACGACACCCAGCGCCAGGCAGGTGGTGATGGAGGTCATCAACGAACGGGAGAAGCTCTGGTTGACGGACAGGTTGACCAGCTCGGCCAGGCCCATCTGCTTTTTGCTGTACAGGGCACTGTTCTCGCGGATACGGTCGTAGATAACGACGGTATCGTTGATGGAGTAGCCCAGGATGGTCAGCACGGCAGCGATGAAGTTGCCGTTCAGAGGAATACGCAGGATGACAAAGACGCCGAAGACGACGAACATATCATGCAGCAGGGCCACGATGGCGGTAGAACCAGCCTTGAGACCGCCGATCTTGCGGAAGCGGAAGGCCACGTAAGCCAGGATCAGCACGCAGGCGGCGACCAGGGCGACCAGGCTCTTGAACAGGAACTCCTTACCGATGGTGGCGTTGACATTGCTGACCTCGTTCTGCTCGAAGTTGTTTTCGGGGTGAGCTTCGTTGATGGCGGTCAGCATATCATCCAGCTGCTCGGTGGTCAGGGTCTGGCTGCCCGGCAGGGTCACGGTCAAGGTCTGGTTGCCGGAAATGTCGGAGCCGGTCTGGAGGGTCAGGTCGCTCTGGCCCAGCTGGCTGCCGATCTCGCTCTTCAGGCTGGGCAGATCAACGTCGCCCTCATAGCTCAGGGTGACCATGGAGCCGCCCTTGAACTCGACGTCCATCTTGACGCCGAACACGGCGCAGAAGACGAGGACGATAGCGATCAGTGCGCAGGAGAAAGTGTAGAACTTCTTGCGGTTGCCGATGAAGTTAATGTGCGGGGTCTTGTACTCAGCAGTGCCATCCTTCTTGCCGCCGTACAGCCAGGGGTTGCGCAGGGCCTTGCAGTGGACGGCGCCACGGATCATAACGCGGGTAGCCCAGACACCGAAGACGAAGTTGAGCAGCACGCTGGTGAGCAGTGTAAAGCCGAAGGAGTAGACAGTACCGGCGGTGGAGGGTCCGAACCAGAAGAAGATCGGGTTGAACACCTTAGCCCAGAAGCCGTCGGTGGGGCCGAAAGCGCCCATCAGGATAGCGGCGACGATGACGATGGTGACGTTGCCGTCGATGATGGGGGGCAGGCCCATCTTGAAGCC
>OLQO01002217.1_pt1 | contig 10772 bp, 10 predicted proteins | sample 1672281 | NCBI WGS metagenome assembly OLQO01 (sample SAMEA3136667, study PRJEB25190) | human gut metagenome | biome: human gut; feature: human-associated habitat; material: faeces | place: Austria | collected 2013 | reverse complement strand
AAATCATTTCATAATTGGTATTATGGAAACTTAACTTGTTTTTCACAGGAGCATATGCAGACTTTTGGATATTTATGTTCAATGTTACCAATTGTAGAAGAGTTATATTCAAAAAAAGAAGATCAAGAAAAACAAGAACGTGCAGGAACAGCATATGAAGAAATATCAGAAAGTTACAATGACATTGTTGGAGCAATAAACTATGCAACAAGCCACGGATATGAAGAAATATATATAATGGGACATAGCCTAGGATGCACAAAAACAATATATACCTACAATAAATTAATAGAAGAAAAACAAGAAAAAACATTAGAAAGAATAAAAGGAATAATACTATTATCATTAGTAGACATTCCACTAGCACTACAAGTGTATCTAAAAGATGATTTCCCAGTAATGGTAACATATGCCAAAAACATGAAAAGAGAAAAAATGGAAAATCAATTAATGCCAGAAGAAAGTTTCATACATCCAATAAGTGTCAAAACATTTTTAAGATATGCAATAGAAAACAAAGATATAGACTTTGCAAAATTTTCAGACAAAAACTATGATTACAAAGAAATAAACAACATCAAAGTACCACTATTTATGAGATGGGGAAATGATAGAGAATTAATAATTCAAAAAGCGGACGAGCTATGTAAAATGGTAAAAGAAAAAATAAAAAACGACAAATTAGACATAGGATATATAGAAGGAGCAAATCATAGTTATACAGGAAAAGAAGAAATTTTAGCAAACGAAATACAAAACTTTTTAAGAGAAATAGTCGAATAAAAAAGAAAAATAATAAAATATAGTAGAAATAACAAATTTTATGTCAAAACTTGCGATGAAAAATCCTTGCAAACCACTGAAATAAGTAGTATTATAAAACATGTTATATAAAAAACAAAAGAAAAGGGGGATTTTTTTGAAAACATTTTTTGGCAGTGTATTTATTGAAAAAGAGAAACTTGAAGAAGCAGGAATAACACATCCAATAAAATTAGAATATTACAAGCAAATAAATGAAGACGAAATAAATTCATATGAAAAACCCAAATATGGAATTCATATAATAAAAACAGAATATGAACCAAACTATACAAAAGTAGAAAATAAAAGTATAAAATATGTAACAAATGATGAAATAGAAGCAAATCAAATTCTAGATATTTTTAGAAAAAATCAAGTGACTCCAATTAATGCTGAAGAAGTCATAGTAGATTTATTTAGAAAAAAATTTTAAGTATGAAAAATAAACCATTCCACTTTTGAACGAGCAGAATGGTTTTTTAACATTTTAATAATAAATATCAATTTTTTAATACAATTTTAGAAAAAACTTGCAAAAAATGAAAAAATGTTCTAGAATACAAAGAGTATTACAAAAAACTATGGGAGGAATTATGGCCGATAAATTAATAATAGTTGAATCACCAGCAAAAGCAAACACAATAAAAAAATTCCTAGGAGGAAACACAAAAGTTGTAGCCTCAATGGGACATATAAGAGATTTACCAAAATCAAAGCTAGGTGTAGACATAGAACACGATTTTGAACCAGAATATATAAATATAAGAGGAAAAGGAGATTTAATAAAATCTCTAAAAGCTGATAGCAAAAAAGCAAAAAAAGTCTATTTAGCAACTGACCCTGACCGTGAGGGTGAAGCGATAGCATGGCACCTAGCAAAAATATTAGAAGATGACAAAGACAAAATAACAAGAGTCACTTTTAATGAAATAACAAAATCAGCAGTACAAAAAGCAATAAAAGAACCAAGAGATATTGACTTAAATACTGTTGATGCACAACAAGCAAGAAGAGTATTAGACAGAATAGTAGGATACAAAATAAGTCCATTACTATGGAAAAAAGTAAAAAGAGGACTATCAGCAGGAAGAGTCCAATCAGTTGCAGTAAGACTAATAGTAGACAGAGAAACAGAAATTGAAAACTTTATACCACAAGAATATTGGAACATATATGCAAACTTAAAAGACGAAAAATCAAAAAAAGAATTTGAAGCAAGATTCTATGGAAAAAACGGAAAAAAACAAGAAATAACCTCAAAAGAACAAGTTGACCAAATTTTAAAGGACATAGAAAAAGCAAAATACATAGTATCAGACATCAAAAAAGGTGAAAAAAAGAGAAATCCTGCACCACCATTTACAACAAGTACAATGCAACAAGAAGCATCAAGAAAATTAGGATTCACATTAAAGAAAACAATGTCTGTTGCACAAACATTATATGAAGGTGTAAAAATAGCAGACAGAGGAACAGTAGGTCTAATAACATACATGAGAACAGACTCTACAAGAATCTCAGAAGAAGCAAGAGCTGCTGCAAAAACACACATAGTATCAACATATGGTGAAGAATTCTATGAAAACAGATACTATAAAACAAGCAAAGATGCACAGGATGCACATGAAGGTATAAGACCAACATATTCAGACATAGAGCCGGACAGTGTAAAAGACGAATTAAGCAAAGACCAATACAAATTATATAAATTAATTTACAACAGATTTATGGCAAGCCAAATGAAACCAGCAATTTATGACACAATGGCGGTAAATATAAAAGCAAATGAATATGACTTTAAAGCCAATGGCCAAAACTTAAAATTCAAAGGATTTATGATTTTATATGTAGAAGGAACAGACGAAAAAGAAGAACAAGAAGCAGGAATGTTACCAGCGTTAGAAGAAAAACAAGAAGTAAAATTAATAAAAATAAATCCAAAACAAAGCTTTACAGAACCACCAGCAAGATACACAGAAGCAAGCTTAGTAAAAGCTTTAGAAGAAAAAGGAATAGGAAGACCAAGTACATATTCACCAACAATTACAACTATTTTAGAAAGAAGATACATAGAAAAAGAAAAAAGACAACTAGTACCAACAGAACTTGGAAAAATAGTAAATAAACTACTTACAGAAAACTTTTCAGACATAGTAAATGTAGAATTTACAGCCAAAATTGAAAATGAATTTGACGAAATAGCAGAAGGAAAAGAAAAATGGAAAAAAATAATCAGAGAATTCTATGGACCATTTAAAGAAGAACTAGAAAAAGCCGAAAAAGAGCTAGAACACGTACAACTAGTTGACGAAGTATCCGACGTACAATGTGAAAAATGTGGAAGAATGATGGTGTACAAATATGGAAGATACGGAAAATTCTTGGCATGTCCAGGATTCCCAGAATGTAGAAATGTAAAACCAATAATAGAAACAATAGATGTTCCATGTCCAAAATGTGGAGCAACAGTACAAGTAAGAAAAACAAAAAGAAAAAGAAACTACTATATTTGCGAAAACAACCCAGCATCATGTGATTACATTTCTTGGAATAAACCAAAGCAAGGAGAAAAATGGAACCCAGAAGAAGCAGAAGAAGTAAAAAAAGAAACAGAAAAGAAACCAAAATCAACAAAAAAGCTTCAACTAAAAGAAAAACAACTACAAAAAAATCAAAAAAATAAAAAATAGGGATTAGGGGGACGGGTCTCCAATCCCTAAAATTATTTTAAAACTATTGACAATATTTATAATATTTGGTATCATATTAATTGCTTTTGAATATAATTAAATATAACAACAAGCAAAAATGCAGGTATAGTTTAGTGGTAAAACATAACCTTGCCAAGGTTAAGTTACGGGTCCGATTCCCGTTACCTGCTCCACAAAGTTTTTATTTAAATATAAAAATTAAATATGGCGAGTTAGCCAAGCGGTAAGGCACGAGTCTGCAAAACTCTGATGATCGGTCCGACTCCGATACTCGCCTCCATCAAAAAAATCGATAAAACGTTGGTATATCAACATTTTATCGATTTTGTATGTTTTAGTGTTAAAAATAAAAATATAGTAAAATTATTTGTAAAATTTTACTATGTTCGCTTGTTTTTAAAAGAAAAATATTATAATATAATTTACATAGGAAATGAGATAAAAGCAGATGTGGGTGTTACCTTTAATTCCTCAACAATAGTTGAGAGATTGGAGGTGGTGTTTATATGTTAGATTTTTTAATATTCTTAATAATAGGATTTATGATTTCAATAACTATAAACGTTGCCTTATTAAGTGTTATATACATAATACTATCAAATAAGCAACAATAAAAAATACACCACATACGCTTTCACAGAGCTAGTGGTGTATACTTAAACTTTTTTAGGTAACACACATTATTTGTGTTCTCATTTTCTATTTATATTATACACAGAATTCTAATGATTGTCAAACAAAACTTTATATGAGGAGAATATAAATTGGAAAAAAGTTATTTTAATACAGGGAGCATTAGACGTTGAAATAAACTATTTTTTTAAATAAAAGTGTTAAAGAACTACAAGAAGAAATTGATAAAGAAAAGGCTATTGAATTACAAAAATTGTTATCTAAAATATTAAAAGAATTAGCATGCAATTTATAAAAATAAAAAAGAAAAGAAGTACTGATATTTCAGTACTTCTTTTCTTACTTAGCACTTAACGAAAATCAATTATAAGTTCAAATTGAACAGACAAAGAACCATTATTAAAATCATATTTCTTTAAATCAATAGAAACTAAATAAAAAGAATATTGAAAATTCATTGCCAAATTAACTAAGTTAAGAGAAAGTACTACAAATGTTTTCATATTGCTACAAATATCATCTTTTAAAGAAGAAAGCAACACTGAAAAATCCACATAAGAAAGTGTAATAGAAGCTACCGTAAGCTTTTTTTCATAAAAAGATAAATCAAGATACTCATGTGCATAAGCCCAAATAGATTTCTTAGTTGACAAAGAAGTAGAATCTATTTGCATAATAGAATTATAATACTTGTCTAGGATTTTTTCAGCAAACATTGCAGTTGTGGCATTAGGATACTTAAAAGACTTTGCCGCTAGAATACACTGATGTAGATAGGGCAATTCTTTATTGATCCGTTCAATCAAACTTTGTAAATTTGACCTTTTTTTCGAATCCTCACATAAGAGATTCGAAGGGTTAGAAAATAAATTTCCATTTTCCACATTTTCCATATATATTACCTCACTTTTTAGTTTTTTAGTCTCCAAAATTTTATCACCGAACAGAATAAGTGTCAATTGAAAATGACAAAAAACGACAAAAAATACTATATTTTTAACTTATTTTATGCTACAATAAAACCATTATACAAAATAAGTAGACAAATTAAAAAATAGAAAGAAGGCAAATAAGTGAAAAAAATAAACAAAGCAAAAGCCATAAAATTAATAGCACTAATAATAACAATAGCAATATTGGTAATTGCAACAATATACATGATACCAGTAATAAAACAAATAAACACACCAGAAGGACAAGCAGAATTTAAAGAAAAAATAACCAACTCAGGAATAACAGGAATGTTAATATTATTTGGTTTAGAACTAGCCCAAGTAGTATTAGCAATATTACCAGGAGAACCAGTAGAACTATTAGCAGGAATCTGTTTTGGACCAATATGGGGAACAATATTTCTAATTATATCAGTATTCATAGTAACAGCAATGATATATTTCTTTGTAAAAAAATATGGAAGAGACTTTATATATGAATTTTTTCCAAAAGAAAAAGTAACCAAATTAGAAAACAGCAAATTATTTAAAGACACTCAAAAAATAGAAACCGTAATGGCATTATTATTTTTAATACCAGGAACTCCAAAAGATTTATTAGTATATATAGGAGGACTATTACCAATAAAAACATCAAGATTTTTAGCAATATCAACACTGCTAAGATTTCCATCAATAATATCATCAACAATAGCAGGAGACAAACTGTTACAAGGAAAATGGCAAGTAAGTATATTAGCATATGTAATAACATTTGTGTTAACATTTATAGTAATATACATAGTAAATAAATTTGACAAAAATAAAGTAACAAAAGATGTAATAAATTCAGTAAAAAATAAAGAAATGTAAAATAAGAATGGTTCTTTTGGAACATTTTTGTCCAAAAAGAACCGTCCCTTTTGGACATGTATAACCTTGAAAAAATTGGAAATAATATAATAAATACATATTTCAAGGAGGTACAAATGGAAACAAGCAACCTAAAAAACATGGTAGTACTAAAAAACTTGCCATCAAATATAGTTGATGAAGCAATTATAGTACTAAAAACGAATAAGAAAGCAAAAAAACTTCAAAAAATAGAAAAGAATAATAAAACAACAGAAAATGAAGAAAACAAAAAAGACAAGGAATATATATTAAAAGAAGCAGAAATGTTAGTAAATAACTATATTTCAAAAATAGAAAACAAAGATAATAGCAAAATCATAATTAATAAAGATAAAAAAGACAAATATACAAAATTAAAAAAATATTCCATAGCAATTACAGTACTTTGTATAATTCAAACATTAATAATAATATTTTGAAATAAAAAACACTATATATAGTAGTTAAAAAACTACTATGCATAGTGTTTTTTAAAACTTGTCTACACATTAAATCATAAAACAAAAAACATCCTCATATAGTTTATAAAGAAATTAATTTGGAAACTAGAGAGGAAGGAAATAAAAAATGGAAAGAACAATGTCAGTAGAAGACAAAATAAAAAGAGCAGAAGAAATATATGCAAAAAGGCAAGAAGGAATACAAAGAAAAACAGCAACAGTATCACTAAATAATGACGACAATAAAAAAGACATTAAACTATTAAAAAAGATGGTAATACAAATAATATTAAGTTTGTTAATATATGGAATTATATACATAATACAAAATAATAATTACATATTTTCAGAAGAATTTTTAAAAAAAGCAGATGAAATATTATCTTATGACATGAATTTTTCGCAAATGTACCAAGATATAAAAAGTAATATAGAAAAGGAAACACTAAATATAAAAAATAATTTACAAAAAAATGATAATCAACAAGGAATAACTAATTTAGAAAATAATGCTCAAAACGAAACTGAACAAGGAGCAATAGGAGGAGCAAATGAACAAGAAACAAATACAACAGATGTAAACTCAAATCAAAATAATACAGAGGAAAATAATTCACAAGAAAACACACAAGAATTATCACAAGAAGAAAAAGATATAAACAACATAAAAGCAACAACAACATTTATAAAACCAATAGAAGGAACAATAAGCTCAAAATATGGACAAAGAGAACCAACAACAGCAACAGTACCTAAAAATCACACAGGAGTGGATATTGCAGCAAATATGGGAACAAAAATAAAATCAGCAACATCAGGAGAAGTAGTAATAGCGTCAGAAGAAGGAGATTACGGAAAACACTTAAAAATTCAAATAGGAGATGTAAGCATAATTTATGCACACTGTAATAACTTGTATGTTAAACAAGGAGACCAAATAAGTCAAGGACAAGAAATAGCAGAAGTAGGCACAACAGGCAACTCAACAGGTCCACACTTACACTTTGAAATAAGAATATCAGAAAGAACAATAGACCCACAAAAAATATTAGAAATATAAAGCTGATAGGTAGCTTAAAACCTAAATACAAAAAAGGAAAGTTAATATGAGATTTAGAATAGACTTAAAAATATTTATTTTTCTTATAATATTTTACTTTACAAAACAGATTGAGATATATACCATGATAATGTTATTTGCTCTAATACATGAATTAGGACATTTATTAGCAGGGCTATTAATGGGAATGAAACCAGAAAAAATTGAATTAATGCCATTTGGAGTATCAATATCATTCAAAATAAAAGTAGAGGAATATAACAAAAAAATAAAAAAAGGAAATATGTTAGAAATTAAAAAAATTCTAGTAGCACTTGCAGGACCACTAACAAACTTTATAATAATTATAATTGCAAGCAATATAAATATAGATTTATTTAAAGCACTTATTATAATTTATACAAATTTTCTAATTATGATATTTAATTTATTACCAATTTATCCATTAGATGGAGGAAGAATTTTAAAAGGAATTTTACATATAAACTTTGGAATAAAAAAATCTGAATTTTACACAAATATAATATCCAAAATTACAGTTGCAATTATAACAATGTTATCAAGTGTATTAATACTATACATCCACAATATCGCAATTACACTAATAGACATGTATTTATGGTATTTGGTAATTAAAGAAGACATAATATACAAAAAAAGAGAAAAAATATTAGAAAACATTAATCAAAAAACACTTGAAAATGAAACAAATTCATAGTAAACTATACTAAAGAAAAAAAGGAGAATTCTAATGATGAAAAATAAAATAAAACAAGAAAAAGGTGTAACGCTATCAATACTAGTAATAACAATAATAGTGTTACTAATATTAACAAGTACATTAATATACAATGCAAAAGGAAGTATACATATACAAAACACAACAAAATTATACAATGACTTAGAATTACTAAGAGAAAAAGTATCAGAATATTATAATGAATATGGAGAAATACCAGGAAAAATTGAATACACAAACATAGGAAATCTATCAAATGTATTAAGCAAAAATAATGACACAGGAAAATTTTATGTAATAGATTTAGAAGCGATGAAAGGAATCTCTCTAAATTATGGAAAAGACTATGAAAATATAAAAAATAATCCTAATAATGCAAATTCTTATACAGACATATATATAATAAATGAAAACAGCCATAATATTTTCTATGTAAATGGAGTAACAATAACAAAGGATGATACAAGCACAACATATTACACAGACTATACAGAACCAGATGAAACAACAGTAGATTTAAGATATATTGAAGGAATTTTAATTCCAGATAATTATTACTATATAGGAAAAACAAAAGATAACAGTGGAAATGAACTAATAGTAATTTCAAACAACAAGGAAGACACAATAAATACATCAAATACAAACCAATATACATGGACAAAACAAGTTTCAAATTTAGAAAAAGTGCCAGATAGCGTAAACTTAAGCAGTAACCAAAAAGAATACGAATTTTTAGAAAGTGCAAATTACAATCAAGGATACTTTAAAAATTCAGAAGGAAAAGTTATTTATAATATAATAAATGAAGATAATTGGTCAGAGGTATATACAAAAGAAGTCAATTATACAGATAAAAATGGAGATACAGCAAAAATTCCAGTAGGAAGCAAAGTAAGTCTTGCACAAACAATGAATACAGTAAAAAAAGGACTAGTAATAAAAGACAAAAATGATAATGAATGGGTATGGGTAGAAGTACCCAAAACAGTATTTACAACAGCAAAAAACGCAGACGATTATAATAATATAAAAGCAGATTTAATAACATATGTAACAGATTACAGAGAAGGTCAAGAAAATAATTGGACAGATGAATGGTATCAGGGATGTGGAATAGATAGTGCTGAAGAATATACAGAAAAGTACAATAAAATGCTAAGTAGTGTATATACAAATAAAGGATTTTGGATATCAAGATACGAAATAGGAGATAGCACAGCAACATTAAAAAATGAAACAAGGACAGCTAATAGTGGAGTAAATGGAGAGGCAGTAAGCAAGCCAAATCAAATACCATACAATTACATTACATGCAGTCAAGCTCAAAATTTAGCAAAAGGAATATCAGCAGATTCCAATAAAACAAGTAGTCTATTATTTGGAATTCAATGGGACTTAACATGTAAATTTCTAGAACAAAACTCTGATTTAACAAAAGCTGATATAAAAACAGATAGTACAAATTGGGGAAATTACAGTAATAGTAGTTTAACATTATTTAGAGGAAAATATAATATAAATCCAAGCAGTTCAACAAGCTTATGGACAGTATATACAACAGATACAACAAACTATGTAACATCATCAAAAACATCAAGCGGTGAAAACTATTATCAATTATTAACAACAGGAGCATCAAAACAGACAAATAAATTAAATATATATGATTTGGCAGGTAATGTACACGAATTTACATTAGAATATTCAAACTTATCTAGAGGTGTAAGTTTTATGGACAGTGGAAAGACATATCCAGTTTTTTATCATGGACAAAATAAAATTTCGGACATATTTTTACACATACGGTTTCCGTGCAACACTTTATTAAAAATATAACAAACAAAAAAGAATTAAAAATTGATACTTTTTCAGTAGTCTCAAAAAATTTAATTCTTTTTTTGTTTAGAAAAAAGCCAAAAAAACTGTAAAAAATTTGTAACATTTTTGAAATATCCCTGTAAAACTAATTGACTTTTAACCCTTTTCGTTGTATTATATATACATAAAAAAATGAGAGTTTTTTTAAAATCCTAAGGAGGAGAATTATGGGAGAAGTAATAGTTATAACATCAGGAAAAGGTGGAGTAGGAAAAACAACAACAACAGCAAATTTAGGATCAAGCTTAGCAGTAGAAGGAAAAAAAGTATGTTTAATAGACACTGATATAGGACTAAGAAACTTAGACGTAGTAATGGGACTAGAAAACAGAATAGTATATGACATAGTAGACGTTGTAGAAGAAAAATGTAAACTAAGACAAGCATTAATAAAAGATAAAAGATTTAAAGAATTATACCTACTACCAGCCGCACAAACAAGAGACAAAAGCGCTGTAAATGAAGAACAAATGAAAAAATTAACAGATAAACTAAAAGAAGAATTTGACTATATACTAATAGATTGCCCAGCTGGAATTGAACAAGGATTTAAAAATGCTATTGCCGGAGCAGACAGAGCAATAGTAGTAACAACAGCCGAAATATCAGCAATAAGAGATGCAGACAGAATAATTGGATTATTAGAATCATCAGAAA
>OLQO01002209.1_pt1 | contig 10816 bp, 4 predicted proteins | sample 1672281 | NCBI WGS metagenome assembly OLQO01 (sample SAMEA3136667, study PRJEB25190) | human gut metagenome | biome: human gut; feature: human-associated habitat; material: faeces | place: Austria | collected 2013 | reverse complement strand
TCTGATGTTTCTTACAAAAATCCACCAAATCGCGTGCCTCTTCCAGCGTATAATATTTACCCGGCATACGGATGGTGTTCACACTATCATTCAGCATAGGAAAGATTTTACTTTCCAATCTCCATGCCTGGTTTTCAGTAAGATGCCAATGAAATACATTAATCTTAAACCGGGATAAAATCTCGATCTCTCTTTTCAATTCTTCCATTGAAATATAACTGCGTCCCACATCCTGCATAAATCCGCGTATCCGGAATGCCGGCCAGTCTACAATCTCACATCCGGCAACAGAACTTCTCTTCCCTTTTTTCCGTTCCAATTGCCGAAGTGTCTGCATAGCCCAATACACTCCCTGTTCTGTTACAGCCTCTATCTTTATCCGCTTGTTTGAAACAGAAAGACGATAGGCTTCAGCCCCATTTAACCTGGCCTCCTCAATAGACGGAACCAGTTCCACTTCAATCACCGATGACGAGTGTTCAACAATCTCACCACCTGCATTCATGATAAAAACTTCCCACTCCGGCCTCAACACCGGAGTAGAAAGTTTCACCTTTCCCATAGTAAAGTTCTTCCCCGTATCCTTATACAACTGAGGTTTAGGAAGTAACGAGATACTGGTTTGTGCTATAGTTACAGCACAAACCAGTATCATACCAATAAAACTAGAAAATCTGCGTTTCATTATTTATTTGGTCTTAATAATATCTTTCAGCTTTATCGCTTGGAAAGTCATGTGGGCCACACTGCTTTCATATAAAATTCCTACTGTTTCCTTGTCAATCATAGTCAAGCAGCTGTATCCCCAACCCCAACCGGCATCCAGCAGCAATTGATTCTCGGGCAACCAAGTCACCCCACCATCCAGACTTGCTTTGATGGTAATGCTATGACGGTTCTTGGCATCATTCGGATTAGAGAACAAAAGGATGTCTTTACCCAATACATTCTCTTTAGCTTTAACACTAATCAAACTGGCCATACAAACCGGTTCCTGTAAGGCTGTACGTGAAGACTCATGTTCTTTCCATGTTTTACCTAAATCTGTAGTTGTAGAAACGGCACGACTGCCACCACGATTATCACGCATATTCAGCATCAGCACTCCCGGTTCCACTTCCGCTACCTGAGATTCAGTTGTATTAGTGCGTGCCAATGTACTGATATTCCAGGTTTTTCCATGATCCTTACTGTATATAATACCGGCATTAGGAATACGGTCATTGCCAATATACTGGCTGGCAAAGACCAATGTTCCATCTTCCATAGAGATACCTCTACCGGGACCTTGCAGCAAGAAATACCATGACGGATCTTTCACCTGTTCTGTTATATTCATAGGCTCCGACCAGGTCTTACCATCATCATCACTTTTCACCATCATTAATTGTGCTGTATGATTACGGTCCATGCCTGTTTGTGAATTCCACCACGCACGCCCATTTCCCATACCATGTGTCCAGGCAGCGACAATCCAGATAGTTCCTGTCTTCTTATCAACCAAAATGGCCGGATCGCCTACTCCATTCTGTGCTTTAGGCAACCCATCATATTCACCAAATGCCATCGGAATGCGCATTTTCTCCCAAGTCTGACCTCCGTCCGTACTTCTGCTCAGACCTATTTCCACATACTCCTGTAAATCCGCACTATTATTATAGCGTACATCATATACCCCCAACAAGGTTCCTTTATTTGAAGTGGCCAATCCGGGAATACGATAGGCAGCAGCCCCGTCGTCACCGGCATGGCGCACGCCGATCCCCATATAATGGGTATCCGCCTTACGGGCTATCTTCAAAGGAGCAACCTGTCCGTCAATCTTAGCTTCCACCACTTCTGCCGACACTTTGGACAAGATAGAAGCAACAGGCTTCATTTGCAGGCTAATCCAAAAATAATTCACTCCCGGAAACAATTTTTGGTCAGCTTTCAATACAACCTCACGCTTCGGGGCCTTCACTTCCGACTTCAAAACGGAATAAGAAGTATTGGCAGCCAATGTTTTTCCCGGAGTATTATTAGATATATAATCTACCGGAGCAAAATAAGTCTTTCCCCTCCTCTCCACGCTTTCAGTTCCACCATAATACAGTTTCACAGATTCAATTTCATTCAAATTCACGTCTTTGCCGAAGTCCAACTTCACTTCATTCAGCATCTGACTTTGAGTAGCCTCTATACGTAAATGAAACAACTCATTATCCTGCCTTTCAATCAACACAGGAATCCGGGTTTCGCGGACAACAACCGTATCTGCCGCCGCACTCAACTTGAAGGGTGCTAATATAAAAACAACAATTAGCAGTAATAAGCTAGGGTTTCTCATAATATTTATAATTTTACGGGTGTAAAAATAAAAGTTTTTATTGAAATTAGAAAATAAAAAGACGGTTTCTTTATTAATTTCATAAAGAACACCGTCTTTTTATGCAATTAAAGATTCTTATCCGACAAAAATTTAATAACCAACCGTTTGTTTCAACAATGGATTATTAGTAAGAGCTCCTTGGTTGATAGGCCAAAGCAGACGGGCAGGCTCCGCCGGAGTATAGTCAAGCACGTACGAATCGCCAAAACGCCTCAAGTCATACCATCGTTTACCTTCCAGCATAAATTCAAACAAACGTTCCTGCAAGACAGCATCCGCCGGACGCTTATCGACTTCCTGATTGGGAAACCCCACTGTTGAAGCATCATACGCATCACCAAACGCACGCCGGCGCACCCGGTTTATCTCTGTAGCCGGATCCTCACCCAAAAGCACTTTCGCCTCAGCCAGCATCAATAGCAAATCCGAATATCTATAAATAGGATAATCATCACATCTCACCCGTGTACTCCCATTCATAACTCCCCAATACTTATGCGGATACACCCCCACCAATTCCAACTTGCCATTTTCCACCTTATTATATACATCTTTCAATGTAACGTCACGACGAGTGTCTCCCGGCAGAAACTTCTTGAAGTTTTCCAATTTCACCATCAGGCGCATGATACCGAAATTATTCTCGACCGACGTATTTATCAAAGTACCATCCGCATTATAGAATTTCCCTAAATAATCAGCCTGTGGAAACAAATCATTATTTCCATTCCACAGATTGTATTCAAACAATTCATTATGAATGGTAAAGATAATCTCTTTATTACCTTTATTATCATAAGCAAACACTCCCTGATAAGTATCCATCAAGTCCAGATTGCTACGGCTGATATTATTCTGTATGTCAACCAACGCATTCTTTGCTGTCCGGGCATCTCCTTCTCCCCCGTCACGATGGGCACTCCACAGATATACATCCGCTTTCAGCATCAATGTGGCAGCCTTTGACCACAGCGATTTTTTTTCCTTTATGGTATAATCGGATCCAAAATAACTTAATGAAGATTCTATATCTTTTTTTACCTGCTCAAAGATTTCGGCAGCCGGAGTCGCCGCCTTTGCCAGTTTACCCACTTCAAAACCCAGGCTAGGCTCTTCCGTAAACACGACATCTCCCCATGAACGATATAGCTGATACATATAGTAAGCACGCAATCCATACACCTGTCCCAAATAATAATTCCTGGCACTTTCAGTCAGCACATCCGTATGAAGAGTTCTGCTGATAAACAAGTTCATCTGGTTGATATTCTGATACAAATCACCAAACCCGCTGATTCCGGGATTCTCCGCATTCAATGTATTATAAGGAAAACGTTCCATCCCCTGGGTAGCTTCTCCACCGAAAGGAATTCCCCCAAAGACATCACTTCTTGCCTCACCCAACAAAAACATATTCCACGAATGGCTCCTGAAGCGACTATGCAGTCCAAAAACAAATGAATCAAACTGTTCCGGAGTTTTCCAGTAATTCAAGTCAGTGATATCGCTCACCGGGTCCATATCCAACGAAGTACATCCACCGGCCAACATAGCCGATGCGGCAAAAGCCAATATTATCTTTTTTATGTTCATACCTTTTCTTTTTTACACATTAAAATGACAATTGTAAACCAAACAGGACGGTTCTTGGTGTAGGATAGCGTCCATTGTCTATACCGCCACGACCATTTGCCTGAATATCCATAACCGGTTCCGGAGAAGTTCCATCATATCCGGTAATATAGAATAAATTCTGTCCCGTAACATACACGGACGCATCGGTCAAGAACACCTTATTTATAAGATTCTTCGGGAATTTATAACTCAAGGTTACCTCACGCAGACACAAATAATCCCCCTTTTCATAGAAAGTAGAGTTATTATTGTTCAGATTCGTTGTACCATTATTGGAACGGGTAATGTTCTTTTTCGCATTCTGGTCGGCCCAATAGAATTTAGGAATACTAGTTTCCGTATTGTTTTCAGACCACGAATTTCTGACATCCGTAATCAAATTGAACGACCCGTTATACTGCCCCAAGATTCTTGCTTTCAAATCATTGTAAATGGTATGACCTACCGCATAGTCAAAACGACCATACAAAGACCAGTTTTTATAGTTCAGCGTGGTAGAAAAACCACCGGTCCATTTCGGATAAATATTACCCACCACCTGACGGTCGTATGAATTTATAACATTATCCCCATTCTTGTCATCCCACAGTACATCTCCCGGCTCAATGGGTTTCCATCCCGGTTTACCCGCATATTCGGCAGCCTTATTCGGCCCATACAGGTTGGCAACCTCATCCACAAAATCACCGGCATGATTTCTCACATCATCCCAGTCACGCAAGATACGCACTTGTTTATAAGCAATGATATCACCCAAGCTTTTTCCTTCTTGAATGCCGCCTACCCAAACCAACGAGTTGGATTTTGGATCCCATACCTGCTCACCCCCCTGACGGTTGTTCACATTCCCGTTAAAAGGCAGCTTCTTCACCATATTTTTCACAAACGAAGTATTAGCGGTGACATCCCACGACCAGTCCTTCCTTGTCAGCAGATTCACCTTGGCTTCCAGTTCGAAACCACGGTTGCTGATAGTACCCAGATTCGTTTTGAACGAGGGAAATCCTGTATATTCCGGCAAATTCACATCAGTCAGCAAATCGGAAGTCGTGCGGTCATAATAGTCCATAATCATATGAATACGATTATTGAAAAAGCCCAAGTCAAGTCCCAGTTCAAACGTATGGCTCTTTTCCCAACGCAATTTACTATTGACCACCCCTGTATTCAAATAACCCAGATTACCATTATAAGCACCATATTTACCATATACATCAAAATTACCGATACCGTTTACATTACCGTTCAACCCATAACTGATACGCGGTTTAATCAAGGATACTACTTCCGCAAACTTTGAATCTTTAAAGAAAGCTTCCTCATGCACATTCCAACCGGCAGATATACCCGGAAAAAATCCCCAACGATTGTCGGACAATTTGGAAATACCGTCATAACGGGCTACCAAGGACACCATATAATTATAATCATAGTTAACACGGGCGAAACCGGAAAGAATGCGATATCCGGTTTTGACAGAAGTAGTATAAGTACGGTTAGTGCCCGCATTTAAAGTAGGTATATCATCTGTAGGAGCACCGGAAACACGCGCTTCCAGGTTCTGATACTGATAATCAAAATACTCACCACCTGCCATGGCATTGATATTATGTCCGCTAAAACCTTTTTTATATTCCAGAGTCAATGCATGCTGTTGTTGAAAAACTTTTGTATTTGTTTGAGAAGCATTACGATTGGTATTGGGAGCTTGTCCTATCTGTTGATATTTCTTTTCAAACAGTTCAAACTGACTGTCTGTATAATACATAGAACTGTTTCCATTCAGGAACAATTGCTGCGGAAGGATTTCCAAAGCAAAACCGATATTAAACGAAGTCTTACGGTTCGTTGTAGAACGAGTCAGTTTATCTTTCCAATAATAAGGATTACCATCCTGATTACTCCATCCGGCAGCAGGACTTCCATCCTCATTCCACGGATTCCAGGTGGGAAACATACTCATGGTACGATAGAACAACTCATACTCTCCCGTTTCTCCGTTCCAAGGGCTTTTCAAGTCGTAAGTCCATAAATCGGGCATCTTGGACCATGAAAAACTACCGCCGGCATTCACTGTCAAAACGGGCAACAACTTGTATGAACCGTTGATAGTCCCGTTCACACGCTGATAATTGGTAGAAATTATCTGACCGTCTTCCGAATAATACCCTAAAGATGAGGAAAATGTTCCTTTATCATTACCTCCCGACAAATTCAGATAATGATCTTGTGTAAACGCGGCATTGCGGAAAGTCAGATCATGCAGCTCACCGGCATGGTTTCTAAAAATCAAAGTTTTATCAGGGTCCACAGGATCCGCCATAGACCGCCATCCTTCATTCAGCAAATGTTTGTTTGCATCTGTCATAAAGGCCAGATCCACTCCGGAGTTAACCCCAAAACCTTTCTGGTTCTCCATACTTGTACCGCCATTGGTACGCTGCCAACCTAAACGTTGATAATACAAATAGTCACCGGCATCCAAATACTTATACCCTTCACGTGCAAAGTTCACACCCCCTTTGAACTTATAAGTAATTTGTGTCCTGCCTTCCACCCCCTTCTTGGTTGTCACCAGAATTACGCCGTTATTGGCACGGGCACCATAAATAGCTGTGGAAGCCGCATCTTTCAGCACCTGTATGGATTCAATATCTGAAGGATTGATATCATCCATAGAACGCACAAGGCCATCCACCACGACCAACGGCCCTTCCAGATTCTTGTTTATGGAAGCACCACCACGCAAAACGATATTGGGCGAACTACCCGGTTTACCCGAAGTATTTGTCACACGCAATCCGCTGACAGTTCCCTGCAAGGATTGGGCCGCATTACTCATAGCTGCATTTTGTAATACTTTATCATCCAACTTTGAAATAGAGTTCGTCATCAACGAACGTTTCTGACTCATTCCATAACCGGTCACCACGACCTCATCCAGCATTTCTGCATCTTCTTTTAAAATAACCTTGTAGGTGTTTGGCACTCCCACTACAATTTGTTGTGTTTTGTAACCTATATAACTCACATCCAGTTTTGCCCCCACAGGCACTTGGATAGTAAAGTTACCGTCTACATCAGTTATTGTACCATTTGTTGTCCCCACCTCCAGGACACTCGCTCCGATAACAGGTTCACCGGTGGCATCTACCACTACCCCTGTTATCGTTTTTGTTTGCGCCATCATGTTTATTGCAAAACAGAGGCATACGATAAAAAAGAGAGCTTTCTTCATGAATCTCAGATTTGGTTGATAAATTAATGTTTAAATAAAAAAGTTTAATTAAGTGTTAGTTTTAAAACCCCTCAAAAAGAAAATAATTTTAAAATCAACAGCGAATATATACACGTATATTTAGTATATACAAGAAACAAAAGGAACTATATTCTTTATTAGTCTTTGTTTTTTAGAATAAACTAAATATTAAGGCATATTTTAAAAAGTTACATAAGGGAATAACTCAAAAAAGGAAAAAAGGTTCATACGGAGAAGACATAACAAGAAAAAACCTCCTTGCAATTCTTTGCAAAGAGGTTACTGAATTGTACACCCGATGAGAATCGAACTCATATCGTCGGAACCGGAATCCGGTATTCTATCCATTGAACTACGGGTGCGTCTGAAACTTGGACGTGCAAAAGTACAAAATATATTGTCTTTATCCTAATAATTTGGGATATTTATCTATCAAAATAATATTTTGCTCATTAATTTAAGTATAAAACAATCAATTTGATTATATTTTCGGCTAAACATATAACAATATCACAAATAATTTCTATATTTGCAAGCAATTAAAACAACTAGATCTATTTTACAATGAGTTACCTAATTAAACCAGCTAACTATAAAGCCTTGCTTGATTTAAAACAAACAGAGTTAGGCATTAAGCAAATAAAAGAGTTCTTTCAACAGAACCTGTCGTCAGAATTACGTCTGCGCCGTGTCACCGCCCCGCTATTTGTATTGAAGGGAATGGGTATCAATGATGACTTGAGCGGAACCGAACGGGCGGTATCTTTCCCTATCAAAGACTTGGGAGACGCACAGGCCGAAGTTGTCCATTCACTGGCAAAATGGAAAAGGCTGACTTTGGCCGATTACAATATAGAGCCGGGTTATGGCATCTATACAGACATGAACGCCATCCGGGCTGACGAGGAATTAGGTAATCTCCACTCGCTATATGTAGACCAGTGGGACTGGGAGCGTGTAATTACCAAAGAACAACGCACGGTTGATTTCCTGAAACAAATAGTAACCCGTATTTATGCAGCCATGCGCCGCACAGAATATATGGTATGTGAAATGTACCCGCAGATCAAACCCTTCCTGCCACATGACATTCATTTCATCCACTCGGAAGAGCTTTGCCAGATGTATCCCGACAAGAGTCCGAAAGAACGTGAACATGCCATCTCACAAAAATACGGTGCGGTATTTATTATAGGTATAGGCTGCAAACTGAGTGACGGTAAAGAACATGACTTGCGCGCACCTGACTATGACGACTATACCACAATCAACCCGGAAACCGGACTTCCCGGTCTGAATGGCGACCTGTTAGTTTGGGACAAAGTACTGGACCGTTCCGTCGAACTTTCCTCTATGGGTATCCGTGTAGACAAAGAAGCGCTGCTCCGCCAACTGACACTCAGCGGACAGGAAAAACGTAAAGAACTGTATTTCCACAAACGCCTGCTAAATGAAACTCTTCCTTTGTGTATCGGCGGTGGTATAGGACAATCACGACTCTGTATGCTTTATTTACAGAAAGCCCACATAGGTGAAATCCAAGCCAGTATATGGCCCGAAGATATGAGAAAAGAATGCGCTCAACTGGGTATGCAACTTATTTGATTATAATCTATCAGCAATGAAAGAAGAGGATGACGTAAAAAGAAAGCTCTCAGGTTTTCTCTTTCATCATCCTCTTTTTCTATCCGCCACACTTTATTTCTTGAAAATAAATACTTTGCACTGATAAGCCCCCAATTCCACATTCATTCCTTGCGGAAACTTTCCTAACTCTTTGTGCAACCATACATCACGAATCCCGGTATTCGTGGTAACTCCGGGAATGGTCTTGTCATTAAGGTGCACTGTCACAGGCTCGTCAAAACGGTTCAGACACATCACTGCCACCGAACCGTCGCTCAGCGGTTTAGCCCAGACATCGTATTTATCATGACGGATAACCCTCTCTGCCTGTCTGCCCAGCACATCCTGATTGATGGCTATGATTTCAGGGTTAGTCAGAGTTTCTAAAGTAACCGACGTCATATCGCGGACATCATTCCCGCTCAATAAAGGAGAAGCCATCATACACCACAAACTCATGTGCGAACGATACTGTTCATCGGAGCAGCCACTCTTTGCATCAGCAATAGACATACTTTTTCCTGAAATTCCCACGATCAGCATGTCCGGATCATTCCAACCGCCGGGACCTGCATAGTTATCCAATTTCCCATTTATATCCGTTATTTCCATGACACCCCAACCCGGACCCGTGACAGCATTAGACCAATGGTCGCCGATATCTCCTGTAGTCCTCCAATAATGCCCGCCTACGGATTTGGCCCACTTCCACGGTTCACGTTGTCCCCATTCACAAATGCTGAAAACAATGGAACGGCCTGTAGCACGCAGCGCCTTCCCCATCACCGTGTAACGTTCCATTGCATCCTGCCTCCCGTCCGGTGCATTGCAATAGTCATATTTCAACAAGTCCACTCCCCACGAAGCAAAATCATTGGCATCTGTCACCTCATGACCATAACTGCCGCATACTCCCCCGCAAGTTTTATCTGCCGCATCGGAATATATGCCAAGTTTAAATCCCCGTTCGTGCAGATAATCCGCAATCGGTTTTATGCCATCGGGAAACTTCTCTTTATCCACTTGCATATGTCCATCCGCTCCCCGTTCTGCCAATTGCCAGAAATCATCTATATTAATATAGGCATATCCCAAATCGCGCATACCATTGGCCACCATCGCGTCGGCCACTTCTTTTATCAGTTCTCCGGTGAGATGCCTTCCAAAGGTATTCCAGCTACTCCAGCCCATAGGAGGGGTTAAAGCCAGTGCATCACCGATGTTTATAAGCAATTCCTTCTCGTCTTTACCCGATTTATTTTCAGCAACCAGCTTTACTTTATAAACACCTTTCCGAGATACCTGCCCCTTTATGATCCCTGTCTTCTCATCCAGCACTAGCCCTTGGGGTAGTCCGTCGGCCTTCCATTGCATAGGACGTTCTCCTAAAGTGGGAATATAAAACAAGAAAGGTGTAGAAGGATAATTACCTATAATAGAAGGAGGATTGATTTGAGGTGCGCCCTCAAACAAGCGAGGATTTGCTCCGTTTGCCACCGCTTGAAAGGTTCCCAGAACCAGTACAAGCACCCAAACGAATATTGTGAGAGTAAAACTTCTTTTCATCATCATCTTGATTTATAAAATTAATAGGTTAAATCGGTCCGTAAAAATACATATTTATAAGAAAAAGCGAAGAAGGTGCCGCTTTTCCTCACGGCACAACGGCACCTCCAGTTAATCAATCACGATAATCCTAATACCTATTCAGCTATGTTAAAATCTCATTTTATAAAATCCTGTATCTTGATAGTCCATTCTCTTTTATCACCATTGGCGGCAGTAATAAGATAACGGAAATCCTTTGCCGAGAAATCTTGCACCTCCCCTAAAGTCGGAGCAGCATTCAAAGGTTTCAGACGTGCGGCCGTAGACATATCAATATAACATACAATATTACTCAATGAAACTTCATTCCGAATCTG
>OLQO01002207.1_pt1 | contig 10819 bp, 9 predicted proteins | sample 1672281 | NCBI WGS metagenome assembly OLQO01 (sample SAMEA3136667, study PRJEB25190) | human gut metagenome | biome: human gut; feature: human-associated habitat; material: faeces | place: Austria | collected 2013 | reverse complement strand
GCGGCGATGACCAGTGGAGCAACATGCTGGGCGGCACCGAGCTGATCCGCCGTAAGCTGGGCAAGGATGCCTACGCCATGACCATCACCCTGCTGACCGACTCTCAGGGCAAGAAGATGGGCAAGACCGCCGGCAACGCTGTTTGGCTCGATCCCAACAAGACCAGCCCGTTTGAGTTCTACCAGTACTGGCGCAATGTCGGCGATGCAGATGTCCTCAAGTGCATCCGCATGCTGACCTTCCTGCCGCTGGAGCAGATCGATGAGATGGATCACTGGGAAGGTGAGCAGCTCAACAAGGCCAAGGAGATCCTGGCCTACGAGCTGACCAAGATGGTCCACGGCGAGGAAGAAGCCGAGAAGGCCCAGGCCACTGCCCGCGGCCTGTTCAGTGGTGATGCTGACCACGAGAACATGCCCGCTACCCAGCTGGATGCCTCCCTCGTTAAGGACGGCACCGTCGGTCTGCTGGCTGCCATGGTCGCCGCTGGCCTGTGCGGCTCGAACCGTGAGGCCCGCCAGCTGGTCCAGCAGGGTGGTGTTCTGGTGGATGGCGAGAAAGTCACCGACCCGAAGGCTGCCCTGACCGTCGAAGCGTTGAACAAGGGCGTTGTCATTAAAAAGGGTAAAAAGGTCTACCACAAAGTGACCCTATAATACGCAATAAAGCAGGCCGCTGCCGCCGGAGACACCATAAGTTCCCGGGGCGGCGGCCCTTTTTACAGGAATTACGCAGATTACTTGCCCCCATTGCAGATTTGGGATATAATAAGGGTAGTTGTTGAATTTGTAGCCGGAGGAACCCCATGCCTAAAGATAAGCTGAAAACGATCTACGTCTGCAACCAGTGCGGCGAGACCAGCCCCCGGTGGATGGGCCGCTGCCCCTCCTGCGGGGCGTGGAATACGATGACCGAGGATGTAGTGGCGGAACCGACCAAAAGCAGTTCCCGCGCCGCAGCCCCCGTCCGCGTGACCGGTCAGACGAGCCTGACGCCCCAAAAGCTGAAAAACATCAGCACCACCGAGGAGAAAAGCCGCATCGTCACCGGCATCAGTGAGCTGGACCGCGTACTGGGCGGCGGCATCGTCATCGGCAGCGTTACGCTCATCGGCGGCGAGCCGGGCATCGGCAAATCCACGATTTTGCTGCAGCTTTGCGGTGAGGTCAGCAAAACCAAAACCGTGCTCTATGTCACGGGCGAGGAATCGGTGCGGCAGATCAAACTCCGCGCTGTGCGTCTGAACGTGCCTGAGGACAACATCTCGCTGGTGGCAGAAAGCGATGTGGACGAAATCTGCGGTCTGATCGAATCTATGAAGCCGGACCTCGTGGTCATCGACTCCATCCAAACAATGCGCTGCACCGATATTTCCTCTTCGGCTGGCACGGTCAGCCAGGTCAAGGAAAGCTCGGCCCGCTTTTTAAATGTAGCCAAAACGCTGGAAATTCCCACCTTCATCGTGGGCCACGTCAACAAGGATGGCGCCATCGCAGGCCCCAAAGTCATGGAGCATATCGTGGATACGGTGCTGTACTTTGAGGGCGACAAGACCCTGCCGTACCGCGTACTGCGCGCGGTCAAAAACCGCTATGGCTCCACCAACGAAATCGGTATGTTCGATATGACCGGCCGCGGCCTTGCCCAGATCGAGAACCCCTCCCAGGTCATGCTGGAGGGCCGTCCTCTGGGAATCAGCGGTACCTGCGTGGCCTGCGTGATGGAAGGCACCCGCCCGGTGCTCAGTGAAGTACAGGCGTTGGCCACCAAGACCAGTTTTCCCAGCCCTCGGCGGACGGCAAGCGGCTTTGACTATAACCGCATGTACCTGCTGCTGGCGGTACTGGAAAAGCGCGCGGGGTATAACTTCTCCAGCCAGGACGTGTATGTTAACATCATTGGAGGCCTGAAGCTGGACGAGACCGCCTGCGACCTGCCGGTCTGTATTGCGATGGCATCCAGCTTTTTGGACCTGCCGGTGGGTGAAAAGACCATCGCTATCGGCGAAGTGGGCCTGGGCGGGGAAGTGCGCAGCGTGACGCACCTGGAGACCCGCCTGCGGGAAGCCCAGCGCGTGGGCTTTGATACAGCCATCGTACCCAAGCACAATTTAAAAATGATCGATCCGGCCCAGTTCCCGGGCCTCAAGCTGGTGGGTGTCTCCTACCTGCGTGAAGCGATCAACACGATAAAATTAAAGTGAGGAGAAAACCATGCCTGACCAGAATCAACCCAAAGCACCGGCGTTCAACCCGAAGCTGAAAGATGCCATCGTAGCGCTGAAAGCCGAAAACAACCCCAAAAACCTCAATGCCGTTCTCAACGAGCTGGTGCGCTCTCCGCTGCTGGCACCGGCCAACTTTGACCTGCAGGGTCAGTCTGCCCCTACGCCCGGCCCGGATGGCCGCGTGCAGTTGCCCCCCAACACCAAAATCAACCTCATCATGGTCAACAGCCCCGAGGGCAAACACTACTACCTGGGCTTCAGTGATTGGGACGCTGTACATGCATGGCAGAAGAACCCGGAGCAGGGCCGCCAGGTTATCATGCTGCGCTTTGATGATTTCGCCAATATGGTCTCGAAGAACCCGGATGCCTCCGGCATGGTCATCAATCCCGGCGAGAACAGCCTGCGCCTGGAGAAGCCACTGATCGAGTCCGTCAAAAAGCAGAGGGACGAAATCGCCAAGGCCCTGGCCCAGCAGCGCGCCGCTGTCACCCAGATCAAGCCGGGCGACAAGGTTACCATCGTGGAACCCAGCGTCCTGCCGGACGAGCTGGCCGACCCTATCTGCGAAGTTCTGGCTCAGGCTCCCGGCGTCGGCTCTGCCTACCTGCAGATCATGATCATCAACGATGAGGCCAAGAGCTACCTGCTGGTGCTGGACGGCCCCAAGGATGACAAGTTGTTTTCCGCCGTTGCCAAGGCAGCACGCCCCTATCTGATGGGCCGCGAGAAGAAGATCGACCTGAATATCACCACGTCCATCTCTCCGCTGGGCCAGCAGGGCATGCGCGGCAGTGAGCCGTTCTACCGCAAGGGCATCGGTCGCATCATGGACGAGGACGACGACGAATAATCCTGTTTGTACATAGCAATGAAAACTGCACACCCGTAAAGCGTGAAAACTCTGCGGACGTGCAGTTTTTTATTCGGATTTTCTTGCATCTTGGCTGTAAAAATAGTACAATATACAATATATGTGTTTGTGCATCTGGCACAGGAATCCGAAGGTATGAGGTGTAGGATATGGTTTTGAGCATGACAGGCTACGGCCGCGCCGGCGCACTGCTGCACGGGCGTGACATTAAGGTGGAACTGCGCAGCGTCAATGCGCGTTTCTTTGAGTATTCTTCCCGATTGCCGCGCTCCTGCGCGTTTCTGGAAGACAAGCTGAAAAAGCTGGTGGCTTCCAGGGTCAGCCGCGGCAAGGTGGAATTAAGCCTTTCCATCCAGACGGTCACCGCCGCCGATACCGTGGTGTCGGTCAACTGGCAGCTGGCCGAGGGCTACCGCGCCGCCCTGAACGAGATGGTGGAGCGGATGGACCTGAAAAACGATGTCTCCGTTGGTATGCTTTCGCGTTTTCCCGATGTGCTGACCCAGACTGCTGCCCCCACCAACGAGGAAGAACTCTGGCAAGATGTGCAGTCGGTGGCTGAAAAGGCCGTGGATGCCTTTGTGGCTATGCGCGCCGTCGAGGGCGAAAAGCTGAAAGAGGATGTGGCGGGCCGCCTCGATACCATCGAGACGCTGGTCGGCCAGATCGAGGAAAACAGCGCAGGCCGTGTGCAGGCTTACAGCGATAAGCTCTACGCCCGCCTGCAGGAACTGCTGAGCGACCGCAACATCGACGAAAGCCGCCTTGTTACTGAGGCTGCCATCTTTGCCGATAAGACCGCTATCGATGAGGAGACCGTCCGCCTGCACAGCCATGTGGCCCAGTACCGCGAGATCTTGGCCCTGGATGAGCCCATCGGCCGTAAGCTGGACTTTTTGACCCAGGAGTTGAACCGTGAGTCTAACACCATCGGCTCCAAGTGCCAGGATGTAGCCATCACCCGCCTGGTGGTGGAGCTGAAATCCGAGATTGAGAAGATTCGCGAACAGATCCAGAACATTGAGTAAGCGGGGGCATCCATGAAACTGATCAATATCGGCTTTGGCAATATGGTCAATGCAGACCGCGTCATTGGCATCGTCAGCCCGGATTCGGCACCTATCAAGCGCATGGTGCAGGATGCCCGCGAGAAGGGCGCTTTGATCGATGCTTCCTACGGCCGCAGGACCCAGGCGGTGCTTATCATGGACTCGGATCACATAATTTTGTCCGGCATCCCGCTGGAAAGTATTACCGGCCGCTTTGCCCAGGAAGAAGAAAGCTGAAAGGGAGTATAGAGTATGAAAGGTGAAAAGTATCTGTTTGTTGTCTCTGGCCCGTCCGGCACCGGAAAGGACACCGTCGTGGCAAGCCTGCTGAAAAAACACCCGGAGATCCAGCACACCGTCTCCGCCACCACCCGCACCCCGCGTGAGGGCGAGAAGGACGGCATCAACTACCATTTCATGACGGTAGCTGATTTCGAGGATCATCTGGCCCATGGCCAGATTGTCGAGCACACCAAATACTGCGAAAACTACTACGGTACCATGCGCAGCGAGATTGAGGGCCGCATGGCACTGGGCATCCCGGTGATTCTGGTCATCGAGGTCGAAGGCGCAGGCAACATCAAAAAAATGTACCCCGGTGCCACCACGATCTTTGTGCTGCCCCCGGATATGGAAGAACTGGAGCGCCGCCTGCGCAACCGCGGCACGGAAAATGAGGAGACCATCCAGCGCCGCTTAAAGCGTGCCGAGACCGAGATTGCCAACTCCGTCAACTACGACGAGCATGTGGTCAATGTCGAGGTCGACAGCTGCGCTGAGAGCATCTACTCCATCATCCAGTTCAAGCTTAAGCACGGCGCTGCCGAATGAGTTTGCAGATTGCCCAGGCGGCGGTAGATGATGCGACGATCCACTTTGATAAACTGTATTCCTACTGCATCCCGCCGCGGTTAAACGATAAAGTCTGGCCCGGCAGCATGGTGTTAGTGCCCTTTGGCCGGGGAAACAAGCCTCGGATGGCGGTGGTGCTCTCGGTAGCGGAGCTGCCGGAGGGCGCCGACACCCAAAAGTTGAAAACGCTGTACGATGCCGCCCCGGCGGAAGCTCGGCTGACGCCGGACTTGCTGGACCTGGTGCGATTTTTGAAAGATCGCACCTTCTGTACCTGGTTCGAGGCCGTCAAGGCGGTTATCCCATACGGTGCCCAGTACCGTGCTGCCGTGGAAAACGGCCGCCCCGTGATGCAGAACCGGCTGTCCCGCTCGACCGAGCGACTTTACACGCTGGCAGGGGAGCTGCCCGCCAAGCCGAAGCCCGGTCCGCGTCAGCTGGCGGCGATGGAAGCGCTGAGCACCGGCCCCAAGACAGCCCGCCAGCTGGATGAGGCAGGCATCTCCAAGGCAACGCTGGACACCCTTTGCAAAAAGGGCGTGCTCACGGTGGCCGAGCAGGATAAGTCGCTGGATCTTTTCGCGGACATTCCGTTCGACCCGCAGCCACTGACCCTCTCCGAAGAACAGCAGAAAGCCTTTGCGACGCTGCTGCCGGACTTGGAGGACGACAAGCCCCACGCAGCGCTGCTGCACGGTGTGACCGGCAGCGGTAAAACGGTGGTATTTTTAAAGCTCATCGAACGCACGCTGGAACTGGGCCGCCGCGCCCTGGTGCTGGTACCGGAGATCAGCTTAACACCGCAGATGATCCGCCGCTTAAAATCCACCTTTGGCAGCCGCCTGGCGGTACAGCACTCGGCACTCAACAACACCGAGCGGCTGCTCCAGTGGCGGATGATCCAGCAGGGGAATGCCGACATCGTGGTCGGCACCCGCAGCGCGGTCTTCTCGCCGCTGCAAAATTTAGGGCTTATCATCGTGGATGAGGAGCAGGAACACACCTACCAGAGTGAATCTGCCCCCCGCTACGATGCCCACGACATCGCCAAAAAGCGCGCTGTCATGGAAAACGCCCTGCTGGTCTTTGCCTCGGCCACACCGTTGACCGAGACCTACCACGCCGCTCAAAGCGGCAAACTGAAACTTGTTACCCTCACCCAGCGCTACGGCGGCTGCCCGCTGCCCAGCGTGGATTTCATCGATATGCGCGCCGAGCTGACGGCAGGCAACCCCCGGGAGGTCAGCCGCCGCCTGGCACGCGAGCTGCAGGAAAATCTCGATAATGGGGAACAGAGCATCCTGCTCTTAAATCGCCGGGGCTACCGCACCATCGGCATGTGCACCGATTGCGGCCACGTGCTGAAATGCCCCAACTGCAGTGTGCCGCTGGTCTACCACAAACCCCAGCAGGCGCTGATGTGCCACCACTGCGGCCAAACGGTGCATCCGCTGCCGACGCTCTGCCCCGAGTGCGGCGGCAAGATCCACTACAGCGGCTTCGGCACCCAGCGTGTTGAGGAAGAACTGGCGGAACTTCTGCCCAGCGCCCGCATTTTGCGGATGGACCAGGACTCTACCGGCAAAAAAAACGCCCACGAAACGATGCTGGCCCAGTTTGCCCGGCACGAGTACGACATCCTGCTTGGCACCCAGATGGTAGCCAAGGGGCTGGACTTTGAAAAAGTTACACTCGTCGGTGTGCTGGGCATCGACTCGCTGCTGTTCGGGCAGGGCTTCCGCGCATACGAGAGCGTGTTCAGCCTGGTCACGCAGGTCATCGGCCGCGGCGGCCGCGCCGCGCTGCCCGGCCGCGCACTGATACAAACAGCCGTGCCGGATCACCCCGTTTTACAGCTGGCCGCTGCCCAGGATTACGAGGCTTACTACCGCGAGGAAATCACCTTCCGTAAGTTTGGCCTGTATCCGCCGTTCTGCGCGTTTTGCGTTATTGGCTTTGTGGGGGCGCAGGAGGGGGCCGTGCTCATCGCAGCCCAGCGTTTCGGCTCGCTGTTGGCGGAACGTGCCGCCCAGCGCCCCGGCCTGCCGCTGCGCATCTTAGGCCCGGCCCCCATGAACATTACGATGCTGAACGGAAAATTCCGTTATAAGCTGACGTTGAAATGCCGCAACGATACCGCGTTCCGCACCCTTTTGCGTGAAACACTGGATGCTTACGCCAAAGAAAAACTACCGCAGAAAGCGTCCGTGATCGTGGATTTCAACTCCGACGGTGATTTATAAAATAGAACGTATTGAAAACAATTTTGGAGGTATTACCCATGGCACTTCGCACCATTGTACAGGACGGAGACCCGATTCTGAAAAAAGTCTGCCGCCCCGTCACGAAATTTGATGACCGCCTCGGCACCCTGCTGGACGATATGAAAGAGACTCTGATCGCCGCCAACGGCCTGGGGCTGGCTGGCCCGCAGGTGGGCATGATGCGCCGCCTGTTCATCTGCCTGGATGACCGTGACCTGCCCGAGGAGGTCCCCGCTAACTACGAGTACAAGTTCATCGAGTTCATCAACCCGGAGATCCTTGAGCTGAGCGATGAGCAGGTGGAACTGTACGAGGGATGCCTGTCTTTCCCCGGCCATAACGGCGCTATCAAGCGCTCCAAGCATGTCAAGGTAAAGGCCCAGGACCGCCACGGTGAGTGGTTTGAGATGGAGGCTGACGATATGCTGGCCCGCTGCATCCAGCACGAGAACAACCATCTGGACGGCATCACCATCATGGACCTGGCCGAGCATTTCTACGAAGACGATTACCCCGAAGAAAACGAGGACTGATATCATGCGTATCCTGTTCATGGGCACCCCGGATATTGCTGCTGCCAGCCTGCAAGCCCTGCTGGACGCCGGGCACGAGGTCTGCGCGGTATTTACCCGCCGCGATAAGCCGGTGGGCCGCAAGCAGATCCTGACGGCCCCGCCGGTCAAACAGCTGGCGGTGGAGCGTGGAATCCCGGTCTATCAGCCCTGCACTTTGCGGGACGGTTCTTCGGATGACATCATCCAGGAGCTGGCCCCGGAGATCATCGTGGTGGTGGCCTACGGCTGCATCATTCCGCCGCAGCTGTTGCATGTAGCCAAGTACGGCTGCATCAACCTGCATGTGTCGCTGCTACCCAAATACCGCGGCTCGGCACCTATCCAGTGGGCGGTGCTCAACGGTGACTCCGGGACCGGCGTTTCTATCATGCAGCTGGACGAAGGGCTGGACACCGGTGACGTGCTGATGGTCGAGCCGGTTGATATCGACCCCGAGGAGACCAGCGGTGAGCTGTTTGACCGCGTCAGCGCTGTCGGTGCCAAAACACTGGTCACGGCGCTGGAAAAGATCCCCGCCGGCGAGCTGAAACTCCAAAAGCAGGATGATGCCCAGGCCACGCTGGCCCCGCCGCTGACCAAGGAGATGGCACAGTTCTATTTCACCGAAGACGCAGCCCATATCCACAACTGGGTGCGTGGTATGAACCCCTGGCCGGTGGCTTGGTTTGCGCATGAGGGTAAGCGCATCAAGGTACAGGAGAGCCGCCTGGCGGAGAACCCACAGAATGCGGCCCCCGGCACCGTGCTGGCCCTTAAGCCCTTGACCATTGCCGCCGCAAACGGCGCAGTGGCTCTGCTGACCGTTACGCCTGAGGGAGGCAAGCCGATGGCCGGCACCGCCTGGGCCGCCGGTAGGCGCTTAAAAGCGGGGGACCGCCTGTGACGCCCCGCCGCCTGGCCGTGAAGGCATTGATCCACCAGGAACAGGCCGGTTACGCCAACCTGGTGCTGGATGCCGAACTAAAAAAGTGTGACCCGCCCATGAACACCCGCGACGCCGCCTTTGCGGCCCGCATCTTTTACACCACGCTGGAGCGCCTGCCGCTGCTGGACTATACAATCGACCGCTACACCAAAAAGCCGGTCGCTAAACTGGACGCCCCGGTGCGTGCCGTGCTACGCAGCGGGTTGGCCCAGGCCAAGTATATGCAGGTGCCCATGTCGGCGGCGGTGAATGAATCCGTCCGACTGACGAAAGCCCTCGGCAAAAGCAGCGCCGCCGGTATGGTCAATGCCGTACTGCGCAAGGCCGTTGTAACCGAGGTACACGAGGACGATTTTGCCACCCCACTGCAGCGCTTGGGCACCTATTACTGCCTGTCACCCGCGGTGGCAAAGCTGCTGTATAACCAGTACGGTGAAGAAGCCTTCGCCATGGCCGCCGCATTTTATGAGCGCCCGGCTACGGCCATCCGCGTCAACACCCTGCGCACCACCGACGAAGATCTGACCGATTTGCTGCACACCGAGGGCCACAGCGTCCGGCCCGGCCCATGGCCCCATGCGCTGCTGGTGGAGTTCAACGGCTCGCCCGCCGCAAGCCGGGCCTTTGCCAGGGGGCTTTTCCACGTGCAGGGCTTGGCCAGCCAGTTTGCTGCCCTCTGTGTGGGGGCACAGCCTGGCCAGAAAGTAGCGGACCTTTGTGCCGCGCCCGGAGGCAAAAGCCTGACGCTGGCCGAGTGCATGCAGAATCAAGGGAAACTAATCAGCGGTGAGTATGTGGAATCCCGCGTGCCGCTGCTGCGCAAAGCCTTTGCCCGCTGCGGTGTCACCTGTGCCGAAGCCGTGCAGAACGACGCTGCCCAGCTCCGCAGCGATTGGGGCAAATTCGACCGCATCCTGTGCGATGTGCCGTGTTCGGGTTTGGGCGTCATAGCCAAAAAGCCGGACATTCGCTATAAAGATTTGGACGGGATAGAGAATTTGCTGCTAAGCCAGCAGAAGATCCTGCAAAATGGCGCAGATTTACTTGCCGAAAACGGCCGATTGGTGTATTCTACCTGTACAGTCAATCGTGACGAAAACGAGGAACAGGTGAGAACCTTCCTCAAAAATAACCCGCGTTTCCACGTGGCTGTCCCCGCCTTGCAACTGCCTGGCATGCAGCAGGGCGAATATGGCACACTGTTTTTGCCGCATAAAACGGCCACTGACGGATTTTTTGCCACTATTTTGGAAACAGAAAGTACACAATGATCGTTTATAATAGTAAAGAAGGGAGGAACGCAGCATGAGCGAAGCAACGAAGATTTGCTTATCCGATTTTACGCTGGACGCGCTGACCGCGTATCTTGTCAGCCTGGGCCAGCCGAAATTCCGTGCCAAGCAGATTTTTAAATGGCTGCACCAGAAGCTTGTGACGGATTTTTCCCAGATGACCGACCAGCCCAAGGCCCTGCTGGCACAACTTGCGGAAAATTGCACCATCGCAGCGCCCACCATCCGCCGCCGCCAGCAATCCAAGGACGGTACGGTCAAATATCTGCTGCAATTGGCCGATGGCAACTGCATCGAGACGGTTTTGATGCGCTACAAGTATGGCAACACGGTCTGCGTGTCCACCCAGGTGGGCTGCGCCATGGGCTGCCGCTTCTGCGCCTCTACCCAGGCAGGCCGCGTGCGGGATTTGACCGCGGGCGAGATCGCCTCAGAAATTTACACCGTACAGAAGGACTCCGGAGAGCGGGTCTCTCACATCGTTTTAATGGGCATCGGTGAACCGCTGCACAATTTTAACAATGTGATGGACTTTTTGGAGATCATCTCCTGCCCGGAGGGTGTCAACATCGGTATGCGCAACATCAGCCTGTCCACCTGCGGCCTGGTGCCCAAGATCGACGAGCTGGCCAAGCGCCATTTGCAGCTGACGCTTTCGGTCTCGCTGCATGCGCCGGATAACGTGACACGCTCCGGCATGATGCCCGTCAACGATGCGTTCCCGCTGGAGCAGCTGATCCCGGCCTGCCGCCGCTACCAGA
>OLQO01002204.1_pt1 | contig 10831 bp, 5 predicted proteins | sample 1672281 | NCBI WGS metagenome assembly OLQO01 (sample SAMEA3136667, study PRJEB25190) | human gut metagenome | biome: human gut; feature: human-associated habitat; material: faeces | place: Austria | collected 2013 | reverse complement strand
CCCAGCAATCAACCACGGCCCCGCACGGACGAGGCCAGATAGGAGAAGAAATGTCCCGAAAAGAATATTTTGCCTATGGTTCCAATCTGAATTTTGAACAGATGGCCTACCGCTGCCCCGAAGCAACGGTGGTAGGCACTGCCAAGCTGGATGGCTATGAATTGGCTTTCCGGCGCGGCTACCTGACGATTTTGCCCAAAGAGGGCGCAACCGTTGAAGGGTTGATCTGGTCTGTCACCGACCATGACGAATCACAGCTTGACTGCTACGAGGGCTACCCGACATTCTATGACAAGGAGACCCTGACGGTCAGGGATGCAGACGGCGCATCGCACGAAATCATGGTTTACACGATGAACGAGCCGTACCGTTCGCAACTGCTCCCGGTCAGCAGCCGCTACAATGCGGTTGTTTTGCAGGGATGTCTGGATGCCGGTATCTCTCCGCAGCAGTTCTATGATGCTGACGAAAAATACAGAAAAGCCTACAAGGCCAGAGCCGCGCCTGCCCCTAAGAAACACGATCCCGAACGGTAACCCTGCCCGCTGCACCCCGCAGCGGGCTTTTTCTTTTGCAACAAAAGGAGAAATTCGTATGAAGAACAAACACAGAATAAGGCAGGGCTTGTCGCTGCTGCTGGCGGGAGGAATTGCGCTCACAAATCTGGGTGCGGTTATGCCCGCTTTTGCAGAGGATGCCCCTGCTACGCCGGAAACGGCAGAAACTGCAACTCCAGAAAGTGCAGTTTCCGCAGAACAGCCTGCTGTATTGGACAACGGGCTGTCCGTGGAAGAAATCCAATCTCGGATGTATCCCAGCTTGCCGCAGACGGCTACCGGGTACTACCTCGACTCCAACGGTCTGCCAGTGCTGACCGGTGAGACAAAAATCAGCATCGAGGGTTGGGGCGATGAGGATTACCGTGACTACGATGCCGACAGCACGATTCAAGTCGCACTTGATGAGGGATTGCTCAATACCGACAGCGCCACAGCCTCTTTTCCCCGCATGGACGGTGAGGACTACGCCATCGTCCCCATCAGTATGCAGGTGCTGTATCCTGCCAACGGCGGCAGTGCGGACATCACATTGCCCGACAATGTAGAACTGCTGGGATACAGCTTCACCAGTGGCGACCTGTGTGCCGCCACCGAAGAAGAACGCCAGCGGCAGCTCCATTATGATTTTTCCGAAGGCACGGCATCGGTGGCGGGCATCTATGTCAAAGCTACCGAGGATTTCAGCGTTACGCTGACCTATACAGACTCGGAAAAGAGCCTGACAAAAGCGCTCCATGTCACGCTCGACGATTCTGCGCCGTTCCCTGGCATCCTGCAGGATCGTTTTGCACAAGAGGCACAACCTGCCACCTGCTCGGCAGACGCAGGTGTTGCAGCTTACGCAAGTTTGCAGGTCACGCAATGCGTTTACACCAGCGTGGGCTGGATGAACTATCTCGGCGGGCAGCCCGCCCTGTGTGCCGATAGCGGCAAATGGGCGTGGGGACCCGGTGCAACCTATGCCAACAAGTATCCGCCGGTAGCAAATTATTTCTCGGCGGGCAGTGTCTGGGTATTGGCCTCGTTCTTTGGTAAAGGCTGGACAGCGGATCAGGCAACCATGTGGGCACAGGGCTTCAACAGCGGCGCACCGTCCGCGGTTTCTGCTTGCGAGGTCGAGGATGCCACCGACAACAACGCCTATCTTGACCGCCTTGCGTGGCAGGCAGAGCAGTTTCCGGACAGCCTTGCCGGTGAAATCGTGAACGGTGCGGCGACCTATGCCGATGATACCGCCGAAACGGTGTACATTGGAACACTGTACGTTCCTAGCAACGCTGCGTGGCAGCGGTTTGTCATTCTGGATTATACCCCGGTCACGCTGGGCGGAGATAACGAGATCCCCGAACTTACTCCGGAAGGCCAGCCCATAGATAAACCGTGGAGCGCCAGCTATGAGCGCACCGAAACGCTGGATTTTTCGTATACCATCAACACAAACAAAATTCAGTTGGAGACTCTCGAAAAAGTTGACGGTGCAGGCATTGACATCGCCCCGATTCTGGATGGCATCCCTTCCGATATCAACGGTGGCAGTTGGACGATTACCCCGGCTGGCAAGCAGTCGGTAACCACTTCTGGCCACACGCAGGATAACAGCTACCATCTCAATGGCGGCGATGCCTCCGCTACATGGACGGTGCATTGCAGCGTCAGCAAGTCGGCATCCCAAAGCGGCAGCGTAACGGCCAACAGTGAGCAGGATGCAGACGCACAGGCATCTGCGGCACAATCTGCTGCGCAGAGCGCCTGTGAAAGTCAGGTCAATGGTGAAATCGAAGCAGCGCTGTCGGCGGTACACGGATACTTCGATAGCCTGAAATTCAGCTATGACGAGGTCACCATCCCGCACGGTTTTGATTCAACGCCCGGTGCGCTGGGCAGCCACCAGACCATTACGGTTCCTGCCAACAGTTCCAACGACTATAAAATGCAGAACGATGAATGGTCGGTAAAAGTCAGCGTCGACAAAATCGACAGCGAAACCAAGCAGCGCATCAAGGGTGATGCTGAGTTTAAGATTTTTGAGTGGGACACCGTTCGGCAGTGCTATATCCCGTTTGGCGGATACAACCGGTACAAGGTTGAGCGCCAGTCGGATGGCACTTACAAAGTCATCAACCACAGCGACTATGCGGGCGGTTCGGATGATTTGTTCTATACCCAGCGCAACGAGGGCCGATTTGTTATCGTTGAAAAACGCGCTCCCAACGGCTACTATGGCGATTGGACGAATTCAACCAATCCCGGCACAGCCGGTTCTGTTCTTGGCAAGCGCGCCTATGCCCTTGAAATCACCAAGGCATTAGACTGCAAGACCATCCAATTGGGCAATGCTGATTACAACGCTGACGTTGGAACAGCCGATAATGGTGGCACCCTCATCGACACCGGCGAGGGCATTGTTAGCATTACGTTTGGTGACCGCAACGGCAACAAAGTCTATAATACTGACCCTACTGGAATTGCCAGCAATGAGAAGTCCTACACCATGCGCGCTGATTCCGTCACCATGCAGAACGACCACGCTCTCGGCAGCATTACGCTCTCCAAAGTAGACTTGGACGCCGCGCGGTATCTGGCCGCAGGCAGTAATGGCGACTCAACACTCGAAGGCGCCGTGTATGACCTGTACGCCGCCGAGGATATTTATCACCCGGACGGCGTTTCCGGCATCGTCGATTACTCCAAAATCACAGATGCCAGCGGCACACCCATTTGGCACACCACCGTGCTTACCAACGGCGCTTGGAAGTCCGATTATCTCCCGGTGTTGAAAAAAGACCATCTTGTTGCCTCCACCGCCATTAAGGACGGCAAGCTGGCGTTTTCCAATCTCTACTTAGGTCGTTACTACCTTGTGGAGCGCACCACCGGCATCGTGATCCCGGTGGATTCCAACGGGCAGTATTACCTCTCCGGCAAGTATCCGCTTCTCAATAAAAAGCTGGAGCCTACCGGCAGCTATGCCGCCCTCGCCGGCAGCGGTACGGAATATACCGACTATGTCTACCGCAATCAGTATTCTGCTGTTGCCGAGAGCCGCGCCCTGGACGGCAGCAAGACCTATGACGGCTACTACCTCTCCTTTGCAAAAGGCTATCTCTGTGATGAAGTCAACCACTATCAATCCCTTACTTATGCAGATGAATCCACTTACGTTGTCCGCACCGAAGACCAGACGCAGGATGAAGTGCTGAAATCCGGGTTCAGCCTGCAAAAGCTGGTGTCCACCACCGGGCAGCCCTCGCCCGCCATCAAGCTGGGCGGTGCCGGGTTCAAGGTGTACCGTGTATCGCTGCTGAGCAAGGCTGACCAGTTCACCAAAAATGCCGATGGCAGCTACGATGCCGCCAGCATTCTGGAAGCCTACCGTAAATCCAGCTACGATCAGGACACGCTGAAATTTGATTTTTCTAACGAAGAACAGGCTGTTGCCACGATGTACGAGAGCGACACCACCTCTGTTACCCGCTATAATGCCACCTTGACCGCAGACAGCGATTTTGCCAACGGGCAGGGCCTTGGCTGGGTTCCGACCAACAACTCGCAGGAATACCGCCTGTCCGAAATCTTTACGAACGAAGAAGGCATCCTGCGTGTGCAGGGGCTCCCCAACGGCCAGTACATCGTCGTGGAAACCACCGTACCGAAAGATGTTTTTCAGGCTGAACCGTTCCTTGTCACTGTCAATGCGTCCAGCCCGCAGAGCAGCTTTACTATGCCTGCCGGCAGTATCACAACGCCCAGCGGCAGCTACATGACCTACAACATTCTGGACGAAGAGTTGGAGGGTTACTTGCAGCTTGTCAAAATCGACATTGAAACTGGCAAGCCTGTAAAAATTGTCGACACCACGTTCAACCTTTACTATATTGCCGAGGACGGCCGTGAAACCCTTGTGGAGATGAACGACCCGAAATCCGGCAATGCCTGGGCAAAGACCAGCACTTTCTATACCGACTCCAACGGTGAAATGAAGACCCCGGAGAAACTGCCGCTGGGCAAGTACCGCATCGTTGAGGTCGAAGGCCCGCATGGGTATTTCAACGACCGCCAGTACAATGTTGTGTTTGAGCTGACATCGGACCGTGTGTATCAGGTCAGTGGCGGCAGCGCCGACGGCATGGATGACTATGTTATCACCGAAAGCTACTATAACCACGAAACACTGGGGCAAATCAAGATCCGCAAAATCGGCAACGTGCTGACCGGGTATGAGAACGGACAATTCGTGTACGAGTCCGACAATCTTGCCAATGCCACCTATGAGATCCACGCGCAGGGCGACATTCCCACGCCGGACAATCAAGGTACGCTCTGGTACGCAGACGGCGACCTTGTCGCCACCGTTACCACTGCCGAAGATGGACAGGTGGACGAAGTCCGGTTCAGCCCCACGCGAACCACTGCAACCTACGATTTTCTGAAAGTAACCCACGATGGCACCAAGGGCGAAGTCACCATCACACTGCCGCTGGGCACCTACACAATTTCTGAGGTGCAGGCTCCTTAAGGTTTTGTCCATACCGACCACACCTACACCGTGGTGCTGGACTGGGATAACCAGTACAACGACTTGGTTCTTGCAAAAGCCGTCACTGACCACACGCAGGATGGCGATGTTATCTACGATTACTCTATTATAAATGTAGGCAATGCCAGCGCCGAGCAGATGGAAAAGCAGATTCTCGTCTTTGAGAACGCCCGTGTGCTGCCGGTCGTTGAGGAGGGCAAAGTCGGTGTCGGGCTGTATAAGCTGGACCGCGACACCTGCGATTTGACCGATGAAGCGCCCTATTCGGACGGCTGTAAGACCCGCGCTTCCCTTTTGAATGGCGGCAGCAACCGTGCCGATATCCCGGCTGATGCCAAGATGGTTGCGGGATCCATCTATGAACTGTACACCGCAGACGACATTTACAGCATCTCAGGTGAGCTTCTGGCCGCCGCCGATACGCTGCTAGGCACAGCCACCACCGATCAAAACGGCCTTGTCTATTTTGACGTGGATGTTCCCCTGCGCGGCGAACATTACGGCAGCAGCGATGCCCACGACTGGACGACAAACAGTGGCCGCTACTACCTGCGCGAGATCAGTGTGCCGGACGGCTACCTGATTGAGCAGAGCGTAATTCCGGTGGAGTTCACCTACGAAAACCAGTTTATTGCATGGCAGATCGTTGACTGCCTGCACTCCGACAAGCAGACCACCGTGGAGATCGACAAGCGTGCTTTCGCCTCTGATTCTGATACCACCTTTGCCCTGCCCGGTGCCACCTTGACCGTGACCGATTGGAACGGCAATGTGGTGGATAGCTGGGAAAGCAGCGACACGGCTCATGTGATTCGTGGACTGCATCTTTCCCACGACTTTGCCGGGAACCGCGATACCACCAAAATCTATACGCTGTCCGAGACCCGCCCGGCAGACGGCTATACCACCGCCCGCTCGATTCAGTTCCGCTTGGAGCAGGCCACGGGCGATAACAGCTACTTGCAGGAAACGACGGTCTGGGTACTGCATGAATCCGAAGATGCCGAGTACCAGTCCGGCAGTATTATCTCCCCCACTGCATTCTCCGATGATTCCGTGGCTACGATTCCCGCCAAGCTGCGTGCTTTCTGGGATAAGCTGCTGGGCAAGAATCCCGATGCAGACGGCGTTGTCATTGCCAACTGGTACTGCGTGAACGGCATGCTGGTGGTGAATTTCACCGATGCCGCCAATGACCGCGCCATTGCCAAGTGCCTGCGGGAGAGCGATTTCTCCGATTTGACGTTTGATAAGGTCTACTTGACCGGCGCGGCGGCTCCTGCATTCTTTGCCGATAAGCAGGTTGCCGACAAGCCTACCGATGCCGAAATCACCTACTCTGCAAGTTGGATTCTGCTGAAGGATTCCGATGGGTTCAGCCAGACCGTTACAATGCTGGATGCCCCGACCCGCGTAAAAATCAGCAAAGCTGATATTACGACTCACGAAGAAATCCCCGGTGCCACGCTGCGCGTTCTGGACAAGAACGGCAATGTTGTAGACGAATGGGTATCCGAAAACACACCGCACTACATAGAGGCTGTGCTGGTTGCGGGCGAAACCTATACGCTGGAAGAAACGCTCGTACCCGATAATTCCGGGTATGTGCCTGCCAATGCCGTTCAGTTCACGGTCGAGGATGACGGCGAGGTCCAGCACGTTTTCATGCAGGACGACTACACGAAAGTGCAGATTTCTAAGACCGACATTGCCACTGGCAAGGAGATCAGCGGTGCAAAGCTGAAAATCACGGACGCAGACGGCAAAATCGTTGCTGAATGGGTCACGGACGGCGCACCTCACTATATGGAGCGCATCCCAATGGGTACGTACACCCTGACCGAGACGATGGCTCCCACCGAGCAGGGCTATGTCCGCGCCGAGAGCGTTACCTTTGAGGTTGGCCCCACCGGGGATATTCAGCGCGTAGAGATGAAAGATGACTTCACCAAGGTCGAAATTTCCAAGGCTGACATGACGGATGGCCGCGAACTGCCCGGTGCAAAGCTGAAAATCACCGATGCCAGCGGCAACACCATTGCCGAGTGGGAGACCAACGGCCAGCCCCACCGTATCGAGCGTCTGAAGCCCGGTGAGTATACGCTGACTGAGACAGCTGCCCCGGCCGGGTATCTGCTCAGTGAGGAAGTACACTTCACCGTGCAGGAGACCGGAGAGATTCAGAAAGTCACGATGTATGATGCCCCGGCGCACGCGCTGATTCTCACCAAACGAGATATTGCCACCAATGCAAAGCTGACAGATGCCCGCTTAACGATCCGCGATGCCTACGGCACGACCATTGATCGCTGGACAACTACGGACGGCGACCATGCCATTCGCGTACTGCCGGAGCGCTCCGCCGCCAAAGACCCGCACAAAAATCTGCTGCTTTTGTCCGATGACACCAGCGAACACGTCTACACGATGGTGGAAGAACTGGCCCCGGACGGCTATCTGGTTGCCGAGAGTATCACGTTCAAAGTCATGCAGATGAACGATGCCCTTGTTGTATTCATCTGGCAGGACGGCGGCTGGCAGAAATCTTCCGAGGGGTACCTTGCCATGTACGATGAGCGCACCGATACGCCCGTGCCGCTTATGAAAACTTTCCCGCAGACCGGCAGCATTTTATAAAAACTGTGCCAAGTTGTTACACTGCGCACAATTTAAGAATGGAGTGATATTTTGTCCGTTTCCTGTTTTACTTCCACCAATTCGCATCTTTGCAAGTTCCTGCGCACCACAGGTCGCGATTGGCGCAACACTATCTACATCGAGTGCGGCGACTGTCAGCGTGCTGCGAGCCGTAGCTGCAAGAATTTGCTCTGTGCCTTTGACACGGCCGGCGCGCCGGTAATCGTGCCGGTACATGATGTGGAATACTTGTTCAGCACCACCGTGGACAAGTCCGAGTGCCGTGCCATCCTCACGAAAGCCAACTTCTGTGAACTATACAAAGGCTGGATTGATGAGCACATCCGCGACCCCCACGCCTGTCCGTTGAATGATTTGTACGTCAGTTGGGAGATTCCCGAGCCTTGCGCGGCGAGGATTTTTCTGAATCGGTAAATAGGCGCCAAATAACAACAATCCCCAAGGTGACTTCATGCTGCCTTGGGGATTTGTTTGTATCGCACTCGATATATGACACTAACTTCGTTCTGTCTTTTGTTCTTGTTGTTACATTTCCCTTGTGTTCAAGAACTTTTGTCTGATTTGCTTTACAGTCTCCAAATGTCTGTTTGCATAGAACTTTTTTACGGCATCGGACGTGTGCTCAACCTCTGAATTCAGAGCATTTTCCAACTTTTCAAGGTTTTTCCTTGTGACTTCTGTATCCGTCTCGTCACGTTCTACTGCGCCACCCCTAAAAGATATTTCTTTTAATATAGTTAGCATTTCTTGCTGTTCCGATATATTTGCTTTTTTGTACGCAGAGAGAAATGCGGCAAGTAGCTCGTCATTAAAGCATACAAGTATTTTAGATTTCGCTGCGAGACCTCTTTCGTATGTTGGGTTCTTTAAGTAATCTATAAAGAAAATCTCGTTCATTAAGTATGGCCACTGATCTTGCAACTTCTCTATTTCCTCATTGAGCGATTGTTCTTGTGGCGTCAATTTAGTTTCGCCTTCGTCTCTCATAAGTCTTCGGTGTCCACGTTCTTCACAAATATCTCCCTTTATAATTTTAGCTTTTCTATTATGGAATCCCTGAAACAATCTTGCATCATCAACGTCACACTGTATAGGAACACCTATTTTCCGGAAATCATCAAGCCTTCCTAAAAGAGCCACATAATCATCCGTTGTTAGCTTTCCATCATATGCCTGCTGTAATACTTGTGGCAGCCCCCGGTCAATAATCTCTTGGCTCAACTCCCAGAAAGCCTTATCGAGAACTTCCCGCTCCGGTGCAGTTTCTTTTACTGAAAAGCGTTGATTCAAAGCGGCTTTTATGCGCTGTTCATTCCACTCGCCTTCAATCATCCAACGAATAAGCGGTTGAATTCGATATTGTGCATTATATCTTTTATACTTAATATTTTCACCATCTTGTGTTGTTTGCCATCGAGGGGGATTCCGTTTTTTATCCTCTGCTTTTTCTTCCAAAAAATTAAAATGGTATTCATCATATTCATCCATTTTTTTGTAGTTTCCACCCTTCACTTCGAAAAGGTACGCGGCAAACACATATAGTGCCTCTCCCATACCATCAGTAGGAAGTTTTAGGCTGTGCCATAACCCATACACACGTTCAAAATCTATCAAACATGATTTGAATGTTCTGAGATTGCGACTCCCGCTTTCTTCAAATACTTGGAATAGCTTTGGGCTTTCTTTTTTCAAGAATTCCTTGTATTCACTTGTTTCTGTCTTGTAGTCTTCAATCATTTCCTGTTGGATTCTTCGATACTCCATGTCCAACTTGACTGTTCGCTCTACAACTTTTTCCTTAAAAGTTTTGTAATTTTCCTCATCTTCTATATTATCTTCCGATGCAATTACTATTGTCTTAATTCTTTTGTCTTCTACATAGGTATTTATAATTCCCAATAAATCAATTACACCGATTTTACATCGCTCAAAATCGTCAAATACTAAAACCAATTTCTTTTTAACAGGCTGCTCTTCCCCTGCAACTATACAATAGACTTCTTTCTCAATCGGTAAAAAATCATGGATATCAATGGACAGCAACATATTCGCACTTTTTGCTATCTTTTTGATTTTTCCAAAGTCAAACAGTACACCAACATCCGCTATCCGTTCCCCGCTGATCCACCGTATGTTCCTAAAGAGAACCCCTGCGGCGCTTACCTCTACGACTTCACCTACCAAAAGGATGCCGCTGCCCCGCGCGCATTTCTGAATTTTGAGGGCGTTGCCTCCTGCTTCTACGTCTGGCTCAACGGTCAGTTTGTCGGGTACAGTCAGGTCGCCCATTCCACAAGCGAGTTCGATGTAACGAAGTTTTTGCAGGACGGCATCAACCATCTGGCGGTCCTCGTGCTGAAATGGTGCGATGGCAGTTACATGGAAGATCAGGATATGTTCCGCATGAACGGCATTTTCCGTGATGTCTACCTGCTGCACCGACCGGAACAGTGCATCGAGGACTATTTCATCACCACCGACATCCACGGCAGCACCGCAGAGGTTGCTGTCCGCCTGCGTTACTACGATTCCGCCGTTGCCACCCGCATCACCCTCTACGATGCAGCCGGCACGATGGTCGGCAGCGTAACGCCCGTGGAAGCACCGGATGATGCGGCATTCCCCTATCATGCAGAAATCACCGTTGTTGACCCGACACTCTGGAACGCAGAGCAGCCCTACTTATATACCCTTGTGTTGGACACGCCCAACGAGACCATTACGGATCGTGTGGGCATCCGCGAGGTTCATGTTGCCAACAACCAGATTTATGTCAACGGCCAGTCCATCAAGTTCCACGGTGTAAACCGCCACGAATCCGACCCGGTCACCGGCTATGCCGTTGGCTTTGAGCAGACAAAAAAAGACCTGCTCATGATTAAAACACACAACTTTAATGCCATCCGCACCAGCCATTACCCGGATGTGCCTTACTTCTATCAGCTCTGCGACCAGTACGGCTTCTTTGTCATTGATGAAGCCGACAACGAGAGCCACGGTGCGTCCGAATACTATTGCGAGGGCAATGAAAGCTGGCCCAACCACGTTGAAAACTGGAACAAGCCCATCGCAGACA
>OLQO01002201.1_pt1 | contig 10850 bp, 3 predicted proteins | sample 1672281 | NCBI WGS metagenome assembly OLQO01 (sample SAMEA3136667, study PRJEB25190) | human gut metagenome | biome: human gut; feature: human-associated habitat; material: faeces | place: Austria | collected 2013 | reverse complement strand
CAGATATTATTGTAAATGAACAAGGACAGGTTATTGCAGAAGATTTATGGCATGGCTTTAGTCCTGAAGCAATGAAATTAATTGGAGAATATTTATTAAGCAAATCTCTATATCAGAAGAAAGAAGCTGCATATCTCTTGCCAGAAGATAACGGTTATTTTATGATTCATGAAACAGACGGGGGATATGATTACACATTTTACAATCATGAGTTTAAAGAATTGGATGGAGGGATTTATGATAATCCAGAGGTTTCGATTGCAGAAGCGACAGAAGATATTTTAAATGATGAAGGAATAACTATTGAAAATATTCGTGAGACGGATTATGAGAAGCTAGAACAGGACATTGAAGAAGCAGAGTATATAGTAAAAGTTGATTTTTATGTTGCGGAATGTTCGGAATTTCCATCATTAGGTGAATACCATGAGGGATTAACACTCGATGAAGCAATAAAAATATATGAAAAGATACCAGAAGAAAGGATGCATGGCAGAAAAGGAATTGGTATTGACCTACATTTTCCAGAAGAAAATTTATATCCGGGAAAATGTAGCTTGTTTGAAGGAGGAGAGATTTGTAGGGAATTTCTTGATATAGTACCTTTTTACAAAGAAAACAAGGAAGTTCAAAAAGCAGTAAATTATTTAGAGAATCATTTTAATAAAAAAGAAAAATCGTTGATGAAACCTAAAAAACCAGAACAGGCTCCGAGACTGTAAAGGAGGAATAATGTATGGCAATGAAGTTACCAACTGCAGAGGAAATGTTTGAGGAAACAGTACAAAAGGTTTCTTCTTCCCCAGAGGAATGGTTAAAATTTTTAAATACAGCATCCCGTGTCTATCAGTATGATTTTGATGACCAGCTTATGATTTATGCACAGCGTCCCAATGCGGTAGGTTGTACAAGTTTTGAAAAGTGGAAAGAAATGAACCACTATGTAAAACGGGGTACAGAAGGAATTGCTCTTATCCAGACTGTGGATTCACGAAAAAAGTTAAGATATGTTTATGATTATAAAGATACAGGGGCTGTACAAAATATCCCGGTTACTGAGATAAGAAAACCTTATATATGGGAGATGGAGAAAGAGGATGCTCAAAGTTTATCCGATTATTTAAAGGCAAAGTATAGTATTGAAGGAAAAGACACAGACCTTGTTACAATATTGAAAAAACTTGCGGAAGATCTTGCGGAGGATGGTATCAGTGATGAACTGCCTTTAATTTTTCAAAATAAAGAGGGGTCTTATTTAGAAGAATTAGATTATGATACTATTCGTGTAGAATATCGAGAATTATTTATATCGACTACGTGGTATATACTGTTAAGACGATGTGGAATAAATCCCGGTGAATATATGTATATTGAAGATTTTCGAGCAATCACGGATTTTAATAGTGCAGAAGTGCTTACAAGATTAGGAAGTCTTATAAGTGAAAATTGTTCTGCTATTTTAAAAGATGTAGGAGCCTTTCTTTGGCGGAAAAATTTACAAAAAAACAGGGCAAAAGATATTGTACAAGGAAGACAGGAGGAATATAATAGAGTCAACGAAATAATAAAAGAAAAGAATGGGGTGAACAGAAATGAAATTAACATACACGAAAGGCGAGGACGGACTGATGTATCCAGATTTAGGATTGAGAAAACAGACGGAAGGATACATCGGGAAATACAGCCTGATGAGAGAGAAGTATCTGAAGGAACACAAGAAGTCAACATATCAGGTTCTCAAAATGGGAGATTACGAAGGACATATGATAGAGATTCAGCGGAGAGCCGAGGAGAGAATGGACGAACTGCTTCCGGAGCTGATGAAAACAGCAGGAGCGACAGAAGAACTGAAAGCAGCCGACCAGATGAAGTGGGTCGGAATAGTGAACAACTGCAAACAGCAGGCAGAGGAGATGATCAAAGAGGAGATTATATTCAGCTAAGTCTTTTCCCCGAAAGTCCGCAAGAACAGGCTGATTATGGAACAGCAGCAGGTGATACACCTGCTGCTGTTTTTGAATTTCCAGACAGTTATATTGATGAATGCCTGCGTACAGGTGGAAATAATCAAGATTCTTTAGAATATATCTTATTTGATTTAGTACAGGAAAATCCAAGCGAATTGCTCACAGGAGATTTAAAAAAGATGTGGGTAGGCGGTAAAGGGCTTGCAATGTCAGATGGGGTAAAAGTAAGTGTCTGGTATAGCGAGGATGGTATTTCTTTCCACCGTGGAAATGGTGCAAGAAAGAATCCCGAAAAGACAATATCATGGGTTGAAGCTGCAGAACGGATTGAAAGTCTTTATCAAAATGGACAATTTACTACAAAAGAATTGCAGGAAAAAGCATTTGATACGATACGGACGAGAATAGCAGAATATGTTTTTTTCTTTTACAGAGACAGCAGGCTGGAATCACGGTGGGGTTCAGTTTATATTGAAGCTGTTGAGAAGATTACTGGGGAGCTAAGAGATCCTATAGGTGTAAATACCATATATGAAGAACTTCTATCATTTGAAAAACGTGTAGATTTTGAAACTGGATGGCAGAAAAGGAATTTTGAAGCAGCAAAAGAACATCTTAAAAAACTGAATCAGGCATCTATACCTGTTTCACAAAATGGAACAGAACCAGTACACATAGCATTTATCACAGCAGATGAGATAGATAAATTGTTGCAGGAAGGCGGTATCGTTCAAGGAGGAAAGAGCCGGATACTGTCTTTTTATCAGCAGGAACCTATGCCAGACAAAAAAGTAGCGATCGCTTTCCTAAAAGAAGAGTATGGTATCGGAGGACATTCCCATTCTATATCAGGAAGTTCCCATTCTGATGAGTGGCATGATGCCAAAGGATTTCATTTAAAAAAAGGAAAGGCAGAAAAGAAACTGACATGGAAAGAAGCAGAAAAACGTATCCGTATCCTGATAGAAAACAAAGAATATCCTTATGTTAAGGATAAGGAAATGCAGGAACAATCGGTTAAGGAGGATCACACAAAGGAAAAAGAAAATGTACTGAATTTCAGTACGGAGGAGAAAAAAGAGGATACCCTGCAGTTCCAGATCGATTATTCAGAACATGATAGGTTAAGCGTTTATGACAAAGAAAATGAAAGGTTTCATACGAAAAAAATATCTTTTGCTGTAGCCGACAGAGTTTTTACTGTATTAGATGAACAGGAAAGAAAACAGCAGGAAGAGGAAGAAGCCCCTTCTTATTATAAAACAGCCTTTTCCGTATACGCAGTCATTGACGGGGAGGAGTATTCTTTCCGGGGGAGATATGATATTGGAAGTGAAGGAAAGTCACTTTTGGAACATATCCGGGAATACTATGCGTACTGCCTTTCCCCAGACTGCCTGTACAGAAAGCATTGGGCAGAAGATGGTATGCTTGAGGAAACGATAGCACAGCTTACAAGGGATAAAAAAGTATTTATTCCATATCTTGAAGAACATCTGGGACTTTCACCGGAAGAAGAAAAACAGGCGGAGGAATTCCTAGAAAAAAAAGAACCGGGAGTCTTACAGGATAGAAGATACGAGATCGTTGATACGGGACGGTTTGATTATCCATTCAGTGTACACGAACTGACCCGGACGGAGGAAGGCTTTTCTTACTCTGGAAATACAAAGTTCTGCCGAAACAAAGAAGAAGTGGATGCCTGGATAGAAGAACAGCAGGAAATACCCAGAAAGATGGAGGCAGCGATCGAAAGCAGTGAAGATTATGAGGATGCTGCGGTGTCTTTTGTTACAACAGTAGACCCAGAGGGAAACAGACAGCCGGCATACCGTTTACTGAAAAAAGGAAAGAACGGGGTAGAGCCGTATCCTTCAGAAGAGATGCTCTTTCATAGTATCGGGGAAGCAAAAGAATATATAAAAGATCATGCGGAAGAGATCAGGCAGATCTCCTATGATGAGATCATGGACTGGGCCGCGGAAATAAGACAAGATAAGATCACTGCTACAGAAGTCCAGGAAGAGATCCTCGATGCAGAGACGGTTGCTGTCACTCCTGCTTCAGAAGAGAACAGCCAGAACTATCATATTTTAAAAGGGGAATTGGAAACAGGGACAATCCGGGAAAAATGCTGGAAGAATATCCTTGCGATCGAAACGGTAAAACAGTTAGAAAAGGAACAACGGCAGGCAACAAAAGAGGAACAGAACATACTAGCAGATTACGTTGGATGGGGCGGGATCGCAGATGTTTTTGATGAGAAGAAACCACAGTGGCAGGAAGAAAGGGAGAGGATACAGACGGCACTGACTCCGGAAGAATACCGTTCGGCAGTAGGGTCTGTTTTAAATGCCCATTATACACAGCCGGTTCTCATTAAAGCCATGTATCAGGTATTGGCAGGCCTGGGATTTACAAAGGGACGGATATTAGAACCATCCTGTGGGACAGGGAATTTCTTCGGACTTCTTCCAGAAAGCATGAACAAGTCTACGTTATATGGTGTGGAGTTAGACCAGATGAGTGCAAAGATAGCTGGTTATCTTTATCCAGAAGTAAATATTGAGAATACGGGGTTCGAACGTACAGATTATCCAGATGGATATTTTGACATAGCTGTCGGAAATGTTCCCTTTGGGGATTACCGGGTAAATGACCCTGTTTATAACCGTCATGGATTTTTGATCCATGACTATTTTTTTGCAAAGACACTGGATAAACTGCGCCCAGGTGGTGTTGCTGCATTTATCACAACAAAAGGGACGATGGATAAGGAAAATACCAAAGTAAGGCAATATCTTTTTAAGAGGGCAGAACTTCTGGGAGCAGTCCGGCTGCCAAACACTGCATTTAAAAACGCAGGGACAAAAGTAACTTCTGATATTTTGTTCCTGCAAAAAAGGGAAAAAGAAATAGCTGATTCGGAATGGATCTCTGTTACAGAGGATGCACAGGGGATCCCTGTAAATAGTTATTTTGCAGCACACCCGGAGATGATCCTGGGAACAATGAAAGAAATCTCAGGACCTTATGGGGTGGAGACTGCCTGCATAGAAAACGAAGGCGTTTCTTTAGAAATACAATTACGGGATGCCATAGCCAATATCACAGGACATATACCAGAAAGGATGCCGGAGGAACGTGCTGAAATTCAGTACGGGACCGAACCTGTAACAGATATGCCAGACAGGGAAGCGAACAGGATATACAGCTATGTCGTATCAGAAGCTGGGGATATTTATTATAAAAATGAATCGGGACTGGAGCAGCAAAGGGTCACAAAGACAACAAAAAGCCGTATCACCGGGATGGCTGCTATCCGGGACTGTGTCCGGGAACTGATCCGACTGCAGGTAGAAGAAACAGAAAATACAGAAACAAAGATTCAGGCAGAGCAGAGAAAATTGAATACCCTGTATGATTCTTATACGGAAGAATGGGGACTTTTAAACAGCATAGCGAACAAGAGGGCTTTTTCGGAAGATTCCTCCTATCCTCTGTTATGTTCCCTTGAAAGATTAGATGAAGACGGGAATCTTGCCGGAAAAGCAGATATGTTCTCCAAACGTACTATCCGGCAAAAGGAAAGTATCACTCATGTCAATACTGCGAACGAAGCCCTTGCTGTGTCTATGACAGAACATGGAAAAGTTGACCTTTCCTTTATGTCGGGACTTTGTGGAAAGCCGGGGGAAAAGATAACAGAAGAACTGGCAGGAGTTATCTATAGAAATCCAGTAACACAGGAATGGGAGACAGCAGACAGCTATCTGTCAGGCAATGTACGGGAAAAACTTCGCATTGCAGAAAATTTTTTGGAAAGTACTCCAGAGTATAAAAGGAATGTAGAGGCATTAAAAAATGTGCAGCCAAAACGGCTAGAAGCATCAGAGATCGAAGTACGGCTGGGTTCTATGTGGATACCATTAGAAGTTTATGAGCAATTTATGATAGAGACATTTCAGCCGCCAAAATATATTGCCGCAAACCATACGATAAAGATACAGTATTCCTCTTACACAGGGGAATGGAATATTCAGGGGAAAAATATAGATGGGAGCATTTTAGCGACCAATACCTATGGGACGAAGAGAGCCAATGCATACCGTTTACTGGAAAATTCACTGAACCTTAAAAATATACAGATCTTTGATACCTATACTGACAGTGAGGGAAAGGAACACAGGGAATTAAATAAAAAAGAAACAATACTGGCAGGACAGAAGCAGGATATGATCAAAGAAAAATTTAAGGACTGGATATTCAAAGACAGGGAACGGCGGGAAATGCTGGTCACGATCTATAATGAAAGATTCAACTCCATCCGTCCAAGACAGTATGACGGAAGCCATTTGGAATTCCCCGGAATGAACCCGGAGATCACCTTAAAGCCACATCAGAAAAATGCCGTCGCACACCAATTATACGGTGATAATACCTTGCTCGCACACTGCGTGGGGGCAGGGAAGACCTTTGAAATGGCTGCCGCAGCAATGGAAGCAAAACGCATCGGGATTACCCATAAATCACTGTTTGTTGTACCAAACCACCTGACGGAACAGTGGGGTGCGGAATTCCTTACCTTGTATCCTGCTGCCAACATCCTTGTGGCAACAAAGAAAGATTTCCAGCCTGCAAACCGTAAAAAGTTCTGTGCAAGGATCGCAACAGGGGACTATGATGCTGTCATTATCGGCCACTCACAATATGAAAAAATCCCACTGTCAGCAGAACGGCAGCGTAATATTTTAGAAGAACAGATAGATGAGATCGAGATGGCGATCAGCCTGGCTAAAGAAGCACAGGGAGAAAATTATACGATCAAGCAGATGGTAAAGAGCAGAAAGAACTTGGAAGTCCGACTGGCAAAGTTAAATGATAAGAAAAAAGACGATGTGGTGACATTTGAGGAATTGGGCATTGACAGGCTGTTTGTGGACGAATCGCACGCATTTAAGAACCTTTTTTTATATACAAAAATGAGGAATGTAGCAGGTGTCGCACAAACAGAATCCCAGAAAGCGATGGATATGTACAATAAATGCCGGTATATGGATGAGATCACAGGAGGGAAAGGGATCACTTTTGCGACAGGGACTCCAGTCTCAAATAGTATGACAGAGCTGTATACTATCCAGAGATACCTGCAGTATGACCGCCTGCAGGAAATGGAACTGGGGATGTTTGATAACTGGGCCTCTACTTTTGGGGAGACAATCACAGCTCTTGAGTTATCTCCAGAGGGTAGCAGTTATCGCATGAAAACTCGTTTTGCAAACTTTTTTAACTTGCCGGAGTTAATGTCTGTTTTTCAGGAAGTAGCAGATATTCAAACTGCCGATATGTTAAAACTTCCAGTTCCACAGGCTGAATATGAAAATATTGTCCTGCCGGCAAGTGAACAGCAGAAAGAGATCCTGCAGTCCCTGGCAGAACGAGCAGAGTTGGTGCGGAATGGTGCGGTAGACCCAAGTGAAGACAACATGTTAAAGATAACAACGGATGGACGTAAACTTGCTTTAGACCAGAGGCTTCTCAATGATATGCTGCCGGATACAGAAAATAATAAGGTTTCTGCCTGTGCAGAGCGATGTTTTACAATCTGGGAAGAAACAAAAGGACAGAAGGCAGCACAGTTAGTATTCTGTGATTCTTCCACACCAAAGAAAGACGGAACCTTTAATGTATATGATGCCTTAAAAGAAAAACTGATGAAAAAGGGAATCCCGGAAGAAGAGATCGCATTTATCCATGATGCCAATACGGATGTACAAAAAGCAAGATTATTCTCTAAAGTGCGTTCCGGGCAGGTACGTTTTTTACTTGGTTCCACGTCAAAAATGGGTGCTGGTACTAACGTCCAGGACAGACTGATCGCCCTCCATCATTTAGATGTACCCTGGAGGCCTGCTGATATTGAACAGCAGGAAGGACGTATCTTAAGACAGGGAAATAAAAATAAAAAAGTAAAGATATTCCGGTATATCACAGAAAATACATTTGACGCATACTCTTGGCAGCTTATAGAAAATAAACAGAAGTTCATCGGGCAGATCATGACATCCAAATCCCCTGTCCGTTCCTGCCAGGATGTCGATGAAGCAGCATTATCTTATGCGGAAGTCAAGGCACTTGCAACAGGTAATCCCAAGATAAAAGAAAAGATGGATTTAGATGTACAAGTGACAAAGTTAAAGATGCTGAAAGCCAATTATGAGAGCAACCTGTTTCGTCTGCAGGATGCTATTGCTGTGGAATACCCGGAAAAGATTGCAAAATATGAAGAACTCACCACAGCATATGATACTGATATAAAACATATAGATACCGTCCTGAACACTCCTTTTTTGATGGAGATACATGGTGTTACCTATAATGATGAAAAAGCTGCGGGGGAAATGCTTGTACAGGCCTGTACACAGATGAAGAAAGCCCATGCCGATGCAGAAAATATCGGAAGTTTTTGGGGGTTTCAGATGAAGATCTCGTATTCTTTGTTTGACAACAGCTTTTATGTAAGACTGACGAGAGAAGCCTCTTTCATAGTCGAAGTTAAAAAAGACCCTGTACGAAACATCGAACGTATCCTTACCGCAATGAGAAACCTTCCCGGACAAAAAAAGACAGCAGAAGAACGGCTGGAAGATGCAAGACAGCAGCTTGTGCAGGCAAAAAAAGAAGTACAGAAACCATTTGAAAAAGAAGAAGAACTGAAGTTTATCCAGGCTCGTCTGGTCAAAGTAAATGCGGAATTAGATGTAGGATCAGACGAAGAGAAAATACAGAAAGATGGGAAGAATCGACAGGAGGAACAGAGAATATGCCTGTAATAAGAGTATCAAAAATGGGAAAATGTATCCAGAAATTAAGAGAAGAACGGGGGTGGAGCTTAGAAGAACTGGCAGGACGTATCCTGCTGTCACCAGAGGAATTAAAATGCATGGAAAATGGTATAAAAGAACCAGACAAGATGACCGTCACTTTGCTTGGTTATATCCTAAACGTGCATGCAGACAACCTGTTAAATGGTGAGATCCACTGCCGGGTGTCCCAGACAGAATTAATGGAGCTTATGAAAGAGACCATAGACTATCTGGAAGGGATACAAAAGGAGAATAAACAGATCGGAGTGGATATGGAAAAGATACAGGAAAAATATGGACTGCCAGGAAAAGATATGCCGGAAAGAGAACGTACAGAGAGGATGCAGAAGCAAGGGCATATCTTTACAAACAAAATACAGAAAGAATCTGTACCGAAGTTATTATAGAAAATGTACTGAATTTCAGTACGGAACAGGAGGAGATACGCATGGAAGAAAAAAGCAGGGAAGTTGTCATGGCAATATCCAATGCAGCAAGGTATATGGACCCTTTTTTTAAATTATCAGCAATGGGGACTATCTTATTACTGCAGTATTTTGCCCGTATGGTCAAAGAACGAAAATTAAAAGAAACAGAATTTACGGACTTCCAGAAATTTTTAAGAATGACGGAAGGAAAATATGATATTATGAACGTCCCGGAAATCCCGGAGGAACAGTTGTCAGAAGAATTAAATACCCTCGGCATCCATTATATGATACTTCCTGATCTGGAAAAAAATGATGGAATGCTGCAGGTTGCTGTTTATCAGCCAGACAGGGAAAATTTTGGGGCATGGTATCAGCGGCATATCTTAAGCTGTATGACAGGGGGAGAAAAAGACATACAGGAACTAAGGAATCTTACTTCCGGAAAAACAACGATAGTTTCTTTTCCACTGGAAGATGAAGAGGAATTAATTAGAGAGGATTTTGAAAAGTTAGGAATTAATTATTCTCGACTTCCTGATTTACATGTTGGAGATGGTGAATTGCAGGTTGTTATAGCAAATGCAGATCTTCCAAAAGTTGAATCTTGGTATAAATTATACCGGGATGATCTGCGGAAAGATGGCATAACGGATGTCCCGGATATGAAAAAAATGTCGATGGATAACTATATGCAGACAGGACAGCAGACGGAAGCAGAATATATTGATACAGCTTCCCCGGAATTAAAGGCTGTTAATGCTAAATATGAGGGAAAAGAAAAGGGAGAGATCGAACACCAAATAGAAGCAGCCGAATATAACACTATGGGAAAAGAATCTTCGACAGCATATTTGCGGTATGTAAATGACCCTGCCTATATCCCGATCAGCATTGATAAAAAAACTCTGGTTGAGAAATCCTCAGTGATCAATAAAGATGGATTAGATAGATATAACCAGTTTGCCTGCCGTATTCCTGGGACATATGGAAAGAATGAAAAACAACTTGTGATACCTGAAACACAGGTCTTTGAGACACAAAAAGGTTCGTATATCGCTTTTCTAAATAAAGAAGAGCCGGTATTTGTATTTAATGTCAGAACAAAACAGGTAGACCATGAGATGAGAAAACTGACGGGCGAAGAATTTGCGAAACAATATTTTGATAAAGTAGACAGACCTTCAGAACGTAAAGTAACATCATTAAAAAAATATAAAGAGAAGGGAAAAGATCTAAGTGACCTTAAGATAAAGATGCCGGATCCACCAATCAGATCAAAATAAAACGTGCTGAATTTCAGTACGGTGACCAGCAGTTACTAAAAACAGTTATGTATAAACAGGCATAGCTGTTTTTATTTTTTATATGGGCAGAAGAAAATCGTTCTTCTGCTCATTTTATTATAGGAGAATATGTATGATACAAAAACGAAAACCACCATGGGGGATGTTTTTTATCCTGTTGTTTTTAGCATTGGCAGTGTCGTATTATATAGCAGGATTGTTCAAACTAGATGATGTGACGATACAGAATTATCAAGATAAATTAGCCTACATATTGATGCATCCATTCCGTAACTGGTTCAA
>OLQO01002200.1_pt1 | contig 10851 bp, 12 predicted proteins | sample 1672281 | NCBI WGS metagenome assembly OLQO01 (sample SAMEA3136667, study PRJEB25190) | human gut metagenome | biome: human gut; feature: human-associated habitat; material: faeces | place: Austria | collected 2013 | reverse complement strand
CGGATCCGTTCTTTTTTATAGTCATCGATAGCCATTCCCACGTGCTGTCCCAACAGATAAAGCATCCGCTCGATCAGACGGGAACGGCTCATTTCCGGATTGTCCAGTCCCACAAAACCGATCAGATGGTCATGAAGGGAGATCGGGAAAGCGATCAGCGTCCGGATATTCTGCATTTTCAGGAGTTCATATTCCTGTGGCATGCTTATCCGGACATCTTCCAGATGGTCGATCAGGATCGTCTCACCTTTCAGAAAAATTTCAATCCAGTGGGGCATCTCATCAAAAGTGATTCCCTTCAGATTATCAATCTGCGGAATGACACCGGGAGCGCACCATTCGTAGGTGTTGGTGGTGATATAATTATCGGTAATTTCAAAGACGTAAGAACGGTCTGCATGAACATACGCTCCAAGAGCACCGAGCATCTCCTGAATCCCGTCGGTGATGATCTCGGAACTGTTCAGCTTCGTGATCTGATCGATCATAAAACGCTCCGCAGCCAGTTCAGTTTTTAATATCTGATTTTCCTGTTCCAGAGTTCTCATATCGTATCCTCACTGTATGGGTATTTTCGTAATCATAAGTAGTTTCGAATTCTGCTCTTTAAAATGAGTATACATGACTTATCAGGAAAATACAACGCGAACTTGCGGCGATTTGTGGTGTAGGGTATACTAGAACCAGTGATGATTCAGAGAGAAGAAAATGAGGAGGCAGATGTAATGGAAACATGCGACAGATGTAATGCTGATATGGAAAATACAACCGAACGGACACAGGAAGAAATCACCATCTCCGGCAATCCGGCAAAACCGCAGGGGGAAGACGGGGAGATGATGTTAAAACGAATGAATGAGAGTCATTCCGCAGTGACCTGCTGGGCACTGGAACACTGGCAGATCGCCCCGGATGATGAGATCCTGGACATCGGCTGTGGCGGCGGTGCTACGTTAAAAAGAATGAGTGAAAAGGTAACGACAGGTCATCTGACCGGCGTGGATTATTCCCCGGTATCAGTGAAGACATCACTGGAGACGAACCGGCAGGATGTGGAGAGTGGCAAGATGAAAGTTCTGGAAGGCTCCGTGGAATCCCTGTCTTTTGCAGACGATACCTTTGACAAGATTACTACGGTAGAGAGCTTTTATTTCTGGCCGGCTCCACAAGAAAATCTGAAAGAAGTGCGCCGGGTACTGAAACCGGGCGGAACCTTCGTGCTGGTGGCAGATACCTATAATAAAGAAGGTCTGGATCCAAAGACACTGGAAAACATTTACCGCTTCCACCTCTTCACTCCAACCCGTGAAGAATTTCAGGAACTGTTTGAAAAAGCAGGGTTCGAGGACATTCAGATCCATATAAAAGAGGGCACGGACTGGATCTGTGTGGAAGGGAAAAAGTGATAAAAATGATAGAAAGAGCGGAACTTTGCGTAATATTTTTATGCAAGTTCCGTTTTTTGATGAATAAATGTGTAGATTCTGTGTTTTCTAAGTTTCTTTAAACTTCATTTAAGGTTTCTCCGATACAATCACATCCATAAGGAGGAACCGAGATGGCAAATCAGACAATTTTTAAACGATATGAATACAAATATCTGCTTACCGCAGATCAGAAAAAAGACCTGCAGGCTTATATGGAAACGTATATGAAACCGGATACATTCGGGCGCAATACCATCTGTAACCTGTATTTTGATACGCCGGATTATCTTCTGATCCGAAGATCGATCGAAGGAAAGGTGTACAAAGAAAAGATCCGGCTGCGTACCTATGGACGGGCACAGCATGACAGCGAAGCCTTTATCGAGTTGAAAAAGAAATTAAAAGATGGAACCTTTACGATAGATTTCTGCGATGACAGTTTGCATACCAACGGCAATTTGTCCATCTGCGGAGGAACTTACACACTCAGCACCGGAGATGATGGTATGCATGCGGATGGGGCAGATCAGGTATATGGCGGAGAGATTACGATCAAAACGTGTTACGAAGGAATCGAAGGACAGAATATGGAAAGCTCCGGTGGAACCATCGATATCACAGCCAGCGATAACGGAAATGGTGCTCTGGATTACAATGGAACGGCGACGATCACCGGGGGAACGCTGGTAGCAGCCGGTATGAGCGGCATGGAACAGAATTTCGGTTCCGATTCCACACAGGGCTCACTGATGATGAACCTGACGGATAACCAGAGCGGGGAGATCACACTGGAAGATGCGGATGGCAATACGTTGGTAAGTTATACACCGATGCGTGAATATAATTCCGTGGTCATCAGCTGCGCAGAATTAAGCGATGGAAGTACCTATACGATACACACAGGGGAGAACAGCCGGGAAGTAACCATGGAAGGTCTGGTATACACCGACGGAGAAGTGACGAATGCGCCGGGACAGGGTGGAGGACAGAAACCGCAGGGTGGTCCGATGGGAGATAATAATGGCGATTCTGACAATTCCAATGATTCCGACCGTCCGACCCCGCCGCAGGGACAGGGAAACCCGCCGGATATGCAAAACGGAGAACGCCCGCAGGGTGACTCGCCACAGGGCAATCCGGGGGATTCGTCAAATGAGCAGACGAAGGAGGAGTCTGACGGTCAGAAATAGCAGAATAGTTTACATAATTACCAGAATGAGGAATCCTTATAGCAGATCAGGATTTCTGCTTCGCCTGCAGATCTGCCAGCATCTGTGAAACGGTAAGTCCCAGTACCGGGTGGCGTTTCCACGGAGCAATCTGTGCCAGCGGGATCAGGACGAAGTCCCGCAGATGCATCTCCACATGAGGAATGATCAGATCCGGGGTGTCCAGTACCAGATCGTCATACAGTAAGATATCCAGATCCAGCGTCCGCGGTCCCCAGTGGATCAGGCGCTCCCGGTGCGCTTCCTGTTCGATCTCATGGAGGCGTTCGAGCAGTTCCTGCGGTGTCAGCAGTGTTTGCAGTGCCAGTGCACCGTTTAAAAAGTCATCCTGCTCCACACCGCCGTAGGGTGCGGTCACCAGAAAATCAGACACTTTCAGCACCTGGCAGTCTGAAGTCTGCTGTAGTTTTTCAACTGCCTCGTTCAGGTATTTTTCCTTGTCCCCCATATTGGAGCCGAGCGCAATATAAGCGGTATGCCAGCCGCGGCTGATCTCCACCGATACGGTATCCAGAGGCAGACCGATGGGCGCCCACGGTTTTTTGATGGTAAGATCCACCTGAGAGACCATCGGGTAGGAGAGCAGAATCGCTTTTGCGGTCGCCTCCGCCACCGTCTCCAGCAGTTTCCAGGTATTTTCTTCGACTACTTTTTTGATCAGATGGCTGACTTCACCGTAATGTACCGAATAAGAAAGCTCATCGGTGAGCCCGGCTTTTCTGGTGTCGGTATGCAAAACGGCGGAGAGTACAAACTTTTGTCCTAAAAAATTCTCTTCCGGAAATACTCCATGCTTTGCAAAGATTTCCAGATTCTCAATTCTTATTTTATCCATAAATTTCCTCCTAGCAGGACAGGATCGCTTTCGTCATCTGAATGATCCGGTGGTTTTCTTTGATATCGTGTACCCGGACAAAGGAGCATCCGCGGAGCATGCCGATCACGGTGGTGGCAAGTGTTCCTTCCACGCGCTGATCTACCGGCAGATCCAGGGTGTTGCCGATGACAGATTTTCTGGAAGTGCCGAGAAGAATCGGGAGTCCGAGTTCCTGCAAGACATCTACATGATTGATGGCTTCCAGATTCTGCTCATACGTTTTTCCAAAGCCGACACCCGGATCCAGCATGATTTTATCGTCCGGAACACCTGCTTTGTGTGCGATAGCAACGCATTCTTTCATATCGGCGACCATGTCTTCCAGAAAATTCTGATATATGGCTTCGTTTCGGTTGTGCATCAGGCAGCAGGCAGCGTGGTAACGGGCGGTCACCTCGGCGGTTTTATAGTCGAACTTGAATCCCCAGATATCATTGACCAGATCCGCACCGGCCTGAAGAGCGGCCTCTGCGACATTTCCTTTGTAAGTGTCGATGGAAACCGGAACATCAAAATGTGATTTGACCGCCTCGATGACCGGCGTTACTCTTGCGATTTCTTCCTCGTCAGAGATCACGGTATGTCCCGGACGGGTGGATTCACCGCCGATATCGATAATGTCAGCGCCGTCCCGGATCATCTGCTCGGCGTGAGCGAGAGCAGCATCCATATGATTGAATTTTCCACCGTCGGAAAAAGAGTCGGGAGTCACGTTCAGGATTCCCATAATATAAGTTTCATTCTTTGTATCAAATTCACGATTACCAATTCTCATACATGTTTTCTCCTCTTGAAGTTTACATAAGTTCAAAATTAATAACAAATCGTCAGATTCATCTTCTCCTCTGGCCAGTTGCATGCATTTCTTGCAGGACAGTACAAACAGTTTCGTGACTGTTTGTCCGCACGGTAGAGATAGCGGGAAAATAAGGGAGTTTCCGCAGTATCTTTTACCCGGTGGCTTCGGATCGCAGCAAGAATCGATTTCTGCTCAGTAAGAGAAAAATCACAGTCCGTAAGGATGCGTTCCGCCAGTCTTGCCCCTGCCAGATGGTGAGGAGTACCTTTTTCCATCTGTTCATAACGGCCGATATCGTGAAGAAGTCCGGCGGCGTAGATCATTTCCTTGGAAAAGCCAGCCTGATCTTCCAGATTATAAATATACATCAGCCGCGCCACATCCAGAAAATGCTCCATCGTGTGACGGCAGAAGATCCGGTCTTTTTCTGCTTCCTGTAACAGTGCAAACTGCTCTCGAAAGACAGGGTGGGATAAAATCTGATCGATGCGTTTCATAATAATTCGCTGTTCCATGACAGATTTAAGCCTTTACCATCTGTAAAAAGGTCTGCTGTAGGGAAAAATCTTCCGCAAAGGCTCCACGCACGATGGTGGTTACAGTTTTGCTGCCTGGTTTCTGAACACCGCGCATGGTCATACACATATGTTCTGCCTCGATCATGACCATCACACCCTTCGGCTGCAGATGTTCTTCGAGAGCGTCCGCAATCTGTGCGGTCATATTTTCCTGGATCTGCGGGCGTCTTGCATAGACTTCTACCGTGCGGGCCAGTTTGCTTAAACCTGCCACGCGCTGATCCGGGATATAAGCCACATGAGCTTTTCCATAGAATGGTAGCAGATGATGTTCGCAGGTGGAATAAAAGGTGATATCTTTTTCCAGAACGATATTGTTATTGGTAGCGTGAAATTGTTTGGACAGATGCACACCGGCATCTTCATAGAGCCCGCCGTAGATCTGCTCGCACATTCTGGCGATACGGTCGGGTGTTTCGAGTAAACCTTCTCGATTGACGTCTTCGCCGATACCTTCCAGCATCAGACGAACACCTTCTTTGATTTTTTCGTGGTCCATCATGGTACAAAACCTCCTGTGTAAATAATGCTGTATACTGAGAAACTTCCTGTAAAATCAGACATAGAAAGATTCTGAGCATACAAAAATATGCATCAGGATGTTCTGCATAGATGTACAGAATAATATGTAAGAAAAAAACACCCTGATGTGAAGAAAATAAAGCTACTGAAAAATAACTATGAGTATATCCCTTCACAATCGGATGTTAATCATCTGGTTGTTGCAACGGGTGCGGTAACCATATCGTAAGTCCGGTCCGCAGGCGAACCGACTTTTCGTTTCTGTGGCAACTCCCCATCCACAAAACACTTGACGCATGGAAACCTATTTTGCATAGTATTTCAATCGAAACAGCAGATACATAGGGTTTCTCTGCTGTTTGAAAGGATTATAGCACTCATGGAAAGAGGGTGCAAGAGAATACCGGAAAATATATGAAATTGTTGCTGTTCATTCCGTGGCCGGTAACATTGAATTATCATCTCCCTGTTGGTTTGCATAAGAATAAAGCAGCGTAAGGAGAAAGTACCATGGCTATGCCTATGTATCCAGAAAATTTTTCACGTAAAACAGCGCCGCCCCAATTGCCGGTGTATACTGTCCGTGGGTGCCGGTAAGAAGCGAATCTTTCGCCAGAGGAAACGGTGTACGCTCATTGATCAGACCAAGCAGCCGATTCAGATCCTCCGGGAGAAAATAAGGTGCAAGATATCCGCTCAGGATCACCGGGCAGTCGATCAGCAGGTTGAGATTACGGATGGCGAAAGCCAGATGCCGCAGATAGTCCTGCCAGATGTCCTGTAAATGTTCCCCGGAGTTATCCGGATCCCGCAATTTCAGGAAAAATTCTTTAACTGAAAGTCCGCTGCGCAGTTCCAGTGCATTGGCGGAACAGAAGGTTTCCAGGCAGCCGCGATTTCCGCAGTAACAGACTGGACCATCCGGTTCCACACAGATATGTTCCAGAGAACCACTGTGCATGGAAAATCCCTGATGGACGCTGTGATTGGTGATTACCGCACCACCCAGATTCCGGTTTAACAAAAAGACGAGTGCACTGTCCAGTTCCGGATGATTCCAGAGTTCCAGATCCGCGGCCGCCTTGGAATCGTGCACCAGATGACACGGAAAGGGGAGGCGGGAAGCAAAATCAGAAAGCTGCATCCGTGTATTTCCCATGATGGCACCGTAAGTCACGGACGAGCCATCGGGGGAGATGATTCCCTGTGTGGCGATGGAGATTCCTGAGATTTTTTCTGTGGGGTACTCATTCTTTTCAATAAAATGAAGTACATCGCCGGCGTGTCGTAATATTCCGGCGTGTCTTCATATGCAAGTGGAATCGTCTCCATCGCAACGGTCTCTCCGTACAGATCCACCGCAACGAGATGAAACATGTTTTTTAAAATCCCGATCCCGATGGCAATTTTCAGATCCGGTACGATCCGTATGATCTGCGCTTTTCGTCCTCCGGTGGAGGCAAAATATCCGTTTCGTTCGATCAGTCCTTCTTTCTCCAGTGTGGTCAGGTTTTGACTGACTGTGGAAAGCCCCATGTTCAGATCCTGCACGATCTGAAATTTGGAAGTTTCCCGCTGGCGGTAGATGTACTGATAGACGGTATGTTTGTTGATTTGTTTTAACGTGAGAGTTGTCACACTTTTTTTATTCATAATGGCGGCCGCTCCTTTGATAATCTGGGCAATTGTTACTTATGATTGTAATACAATCATAAGTAAAAAGCAACGGAAGTGGAGAAACGGGATTTGTATTTTGCGCTGTCAGGGGAACAGTGGCAATCTTTCGGCAAATATGATATATTTACAGTAATTTACGCGAGCAACGAGCCAAAGTCCGCGTTTGTATGAGAACTTGGCGACTGCTGCGATAAAACGTTTTGGCAGGATCTTACCAAATAAATTATTTCTGTGGTTTGTTGCATTTTTCCACAAAGGATCTCTCGCGTGCCGTCAGTTCCACCCAGGCAGGGCGGTAGCCGCAGGAGATAAAGAGGAAAACGGATATTGTTTCAACCCGGAAACGACGATCGGAATTATTTTCGGTGAACTGACAGCACCGTATCAGAGCGAACGTGTACAGGCGATCGAGGATCTTTTTGCAGATACCGGGCTGCATTACCGCGCCACAGAATATATCAAAGAAGAAATGTGGTGCAAATTCCGTCTGAATGTCGGTAACAACCTTCCACAGGCGGTTCTCGGCGCAGGTGTAGGCTGCTATCGGGACAGTATGCATATGAAAGAAATCAGTAACAAACTCCGGGAGGAACTGGAAGCGATTGCAGCAGCAAAAGGAATCGACATCCGTAAGGCAGATGATTCATCCAGTCACGGAAGTGCCGTTCCGCCATCCGCAAGATATTCTACCCTTCAGGATCTGGATGCAGGACGTCACACAGAAATCGATATGTTCTCAGGTGCGCTGATCCGTATGGGCAAAGAACTGGGAATCCCGACACCATATAACGAATACACATACCATATCATAAAAGCCCTGGAAGAAAAAATGACGGGAAATTTGATTATCAGAAAGATGATGAAAGCGTGACCTGCTCGCGATAATAGGGGATTGCATATCTGCGTAACAAAGACAGCAGGTATGGGGCTTTTTAAAAAATTAAGAAGATCAGGAACTCGTCTGGCGTTGAGATTCACAGAAATCTGTACTATAATAGGTATCAGAAAAAAACGATGAAAATGGGACAAAGGAGGATTTTACCATGAACAATGAAGTATTGAAAGCAATGAAAACCCGCAGAAGCATCCGCAAATACAAACCGGAGCAGATCGCAGACGAGCAGCTGGATGCGATCCTGGAAGCCGGAACATATGCGGCTACCGGAATGGGAAAACAGTCTCCGGTGATCGTGGTAGTGCAGAAACCGGAACTGATCGCAAAACTTTCGAAGATGAACGCAGCTGTGATGGGAAGCAGCAATGATCCGTTTTACGGCGCACCGACGGTTCTGATCGTACTCGCAGATCCGGAGATCGGAACCTATCATGAGGACGGTTCTCTGGTTATGGGCAATCTGATGCTGGCAGCTCATGCGGTAGGTGTGGATTCCTGCTGGATACACCGGGCAAAAGAAGAATTTGAGAGTGCAGAGGGAAAAGAACTCTTAAAAGAGTGGGGACTTCCGGAAAATCTGGTCGGCATCGGACACTGCATCCTTGGATATCGCGACTGTGAATACCCGGAAGCGAAAGAAAGAAAAGCGAACTATATTGTCAGAGTATAGGAAGAGCTTTCGTAACTGTGAAGGTACTGAACAGTTACGAACTTTCATAAAAACGTAACGTAACTGCTCCGAACATGAACAGTCAGTGCGAAAATAAAAAGATAAAAAGAACAGAAAACGGGCTGTGTCCTGAAGTGGACAGAAACGGGAGAGTTTATATAGAATGTTTCTGTGTGTCACAAAAGGTATACAGCCCGATTTATAAAAGTTCAAACCAGGAATCTTCCTGATGACCTATCCATGGGAAGATTTAGAAAATGAGGAATATATGTATCGAATTATGATCGTGGAAGATGATGAAGTGATTGCAAGTGCGATCCGGCAACACCTGGTTTCGTGGGGCATGGAGGCGTTCTGTGTGCAGGATTTTTCCGATGTGCTGACAGAATTTGCCGCAACCGGTCCGCAACTGGTGCTGATGGACATTCATCTTCCCTTTTTTAACGGTTACCACTGGTGCCAGGAGATCCGGAAAGTGTCGAAAGTACCGGTGCTTTTCCTTTCTTCCGCTTCTGATAATATGAGCATCATCATGGCAGTCAACATGGGCGGTGATGATTTTATCGCAAAACCATTTGACCTGAATGTGCTTACTGCTAAGGTACAGGCACTGCTTCGAAGAACCTATGAATTTGCTGGAGCCACGAATCTGTTGGAGCACAAAGGAGCAATCCTGGATAAAGAAAACGGGATTCTGACGTATCAGGGAGAAAAGATCGAACTTACGAAAAATGAGTGGCGGATCCTGCAGGTCTTAATGGAACACAAGGGAAAAGCGGTGAGCAGAGACACGCTGATGATGCGGCTGTGGGAGTCGGACAGCTTTATTGATGACAATACACTGACCGTGAATGTGACGAGACTTAGAAGAAAACTGGAAGAAATCGGGCTTTCGGATTATATTCAGACGAAAAAAGGTGTGGGATATCTGTTGACATAATATGGGATTTATCATATGGTTCAGGAGATTTTCACAGTGTTACTCTTTTGAAAAGAGGATTCTGAGAGAAGGAAGTAGAAAAACGGAGAAGAACGATGCAGGAAAAGGGAAGAAAAAAGAATCAGGAAAAAAGAATTATCCTTGCATTTTTGCGGGAAGAGGCGGGGATCCTTCTCTGGGTGGTGTTTTTTATCGGAATTTTTTGGCTTTTGTGTTTCCTGGAAGATATTCCACAGGATGTCACCATTTATACATTGCAACTTGCCTCTTTTACCGGTATCGCAGTATTGATCGTTCGCTTCATCCGCTATCGGAAGCGCTGTAAGACACTGGAACTGCTGACAAAGGATCCCAGAGACAAGATAGAAGCGTTCCCGAATCCGGACACTCTGTCGGAGAAATTGTACCGGCAGATCATCGGGCAATATGAGCGGGAACTGCGAAAAGAAGAACAGCAGATGGATGACAGATACCGGGAGATGGTGGAGTATTATACGATGTGGACCCACCAGATCAAAACGCCGATCGCTGCCATGCACCTGTTATTACAGGAAGAAGAAACACCGGTTTCCAAAGAATTACAGGGAGAACTTTTTCAGGTGGAACAGTATGTGCAGATGGCGCTACAGTATTTGCGGATGGAAAGGATGAACACGGATCTGGTATTTGAAAAACAGGAACTGGACGCTCTGATCCATCAGGCAGTACGAAAATACGCACCTCTGTTTATCCGTCGAAAGATCGCATTGCAATATGAGGATGTCCATTGTCAGATACTTACCGATGAAAAATGGCTGGAATTTGTCCTTGAACAGGTTCTCTCGAACGCCCTGAAATACACCAGGAAGGGAAAGATAAAAATTTATATGGATCCACAAAGCCCTAAGACGCTGGTGATCGAAGATACCGGTATCGGGATAGCACCGGAAGATCTTCCGCGGGTCTTTGAGCGCGGGTATACCGGCTATAACGGTCGCACGGACAAACGATCCACAGGTATCGGTCTGTACCTGTGCAGACAGATCATGGACCGGCTTTCCCACACGATCCGGATCGAATCGGAGATGGGTGTCGGAACCCGGGTGTATCTGGGGCTGGATACGGTGGAATTGTAGAAGCGCCGGAAACGAAAATCAGAGCATGCCAGAGAAACGAATCAGAAAAGATCGGGCGCGATAAACTGTGAATTTTGCCGGGAACCTTACACGAATGTAAGGTTCCCGGGATTTTTGTAAGC
>OLQO01002192.1_pt1 | contig 10878 bp, 11 predicted proteins | sample 1672281 | NCBI WGS metagenome assembly OLQO01 (sample SAMEA3136667, study PRJEB25190) | human gut metagenome | biome: human gut; feature: human-associated habitat; material: faeces | place: Austria | collected 2013 | reverse complement strand
GTCAAACACTTATACTTAACCATTTTATCTATGACTTGTCTTTGCCTTTGCTTTGCTAGGTCTGGATTTTTTGTTGGTGCATATACAGATGGAGCATTTGGAATACCTGCTAATAAAATACATTCGTAGTCAGTCATTTCATTTAGCTCTTTATTGAAATATCCTCTACATGCTTCTTTTGGTGTATAATAGCCATCTCCAAAATAACTTGTATTCAAATATAACTCTAATATCTCATCTTTATCACAATTCTTTTCTATTTCAAATGCCATAAATACTTCAGCAATTTTTCTCTCTATTTTCTTTTCTTGCGTAAAATAGATGTTTTTGGCTAGTTGTTGAGTTACTGTACTTCCTCCTTCAACAAAACTCATTGTTTTTATATCATTAAAAGCTGATCTCCCTATTGCTATTATATCAATTCCATTATGCTTATAGAATCTGTGATCCTCAACAGCTATTACTGCATTTTTATACATTTGTGGTAATTCTGAAAAGTTTGTATAATTTTCTTTGTCTTTAATTTCTGCAATTTTATCTTCTACACTTGTTTCTTTCGGATTTCCCGGACGGCACGCATCATCATAAGCCTATTGATTTTTTATACATATCATATCCATTACCTACAAATAGTAGTGCTATACTCATCGAAATTAATACTACTATAAAAATTATTCTTTTTAATATTTTCATCATTACCACCTCTTTCTTTCGATTCCTACTACATTTATTACTATATCTAATGTTAATTATACTATATTAAAATGACAAGTAAGTGACTTTATAACTATTTTTTTACTGTTCTTCTTTTATAATATTTTTACTACCCCAATATGTAGCCAAAAAGTACATTCCATAAATTACTCCAATGATTAATACTGTTGCAACTACTGATGGTAATAATTGTTCCGTACTTGCTAAACCTGACATCATTGAAAGTGCAAATTGTATTCCAAATATAGAATGTATAATTGCTAAAATAAGTGGTAATATGAAAAATATTCCTATTTGTCTAAATAGTGCTTGATTTATCATTTTTTCATCACAGCCTATTTTTCTTAAAATAATATATCTTTGCCTATTATCTGAACTTTCTGTTAATTGTTTTAGTGCTAAAATAGCTGAACTTGCAATTAAAAATATTATACCTAAGTAAATTGCTATAAACACTACCAATGTTGCTATTCCTACACTTGATTCTATAATAGCAATTTTTGTCATTCCATCTATTTCAAGTCCATTATCTGCTAAATTTTGTATAAGTCCTGAATTACTACTTGTAAAAATTGCTTCTATTTTTTCTTTTTCTTCATCTGTATTCGCGTTGTAATTTGCTACTAACAATGTTTGTTCTTTTTGTTCTTCTTTTAAATTACAGCTATCTGGTACTAATATAATTCCTGTATTTATATGGCTTGTTGACATCATAATATATCCAGACTTACATTCATTATATTTAGGCACATATTCTTTTCCATTTATTACAAGTGTATTTCCATTTTCTAATGCCATATTTCTAATGTTTTTCATACTGTCAAAATCACAAAGAACTATATATTCATTATCTTTTAATTCATATTCTTCTTGCCCATATAATCTTGCTATTTTATTGTAGTCTGAAACTTTTACAAATTGTTCTGCTGTTTCATATCTTAACATAGGATATAAAGTTTTTACCTCATCAAGATTATCTCCAAAAAATGTTTTCCAAGTTATATTGTTATCTGCATATATTGGTATTTCTACTACATCTTTTAATAAGTTCATATCAAATCCATTTTGTGTTAATGTATATTCTACTGATTTTTTAGAATCTTCCCTTTGCTCTTTTGTATAAATTTTTTCTATTCCATATATTGTTGCTTTTTCTGGTAAATTTGCTGTTTTGTATAAATTAATATCTACTGGTGTCATTTCTTTTAAATCTTGTTGCATTGTGTTTCTTAAAGATAAACTAGATGATAATACTGAAATTGTCATAAATAGCATTAAACATATTACACTCATACTAACTACTGTTGTATTAATTTTATTGTTTAATTGTCTTAGCACAAACATGTTTGTTCCTTTTAAATACGTTTTTTTCATTGATTGTACTAATCTTAATATAAACCCTGATAAAGACCAAAATACTCCAATTGTTCCAATTATTCCCATTAATATTGGTGGCAATATTTTATCGGCTGTATCAAGTGTTTGTACCCCTGCTGTTACTTTCCAATAGCTATATGCTAATATTCCTGCTGACATCAAAAATACTAATATTGAAATAATTGGATTTTTTAATTTAATAGTTTCGTTTTTCTTAATTGCTGTAAGTAAATTTATTAATTTATATCTTGAAATTGTGAAAAACGAAACTATTAAATTAAAAAATCCAATTATTTCAATATTAGTATTTTTTAATTTAAAAACATTACTGCAAGATACATTACTGCAAAATATATACAAGTTTTTATACATGCACCTTTTGAAAACACAAATTCAAATTTTGTCATATTTGCTTCAAATAATTTTGCAACTAATACTGACATAAATTGTGATGCAAATATTCCAATTACAATTCCTGCTATTAGTGATAATATTCCTACTAATATCGTTTCAAATAAAATTATTTTTGATATTTGTCTTTTTCCCATTCCAAGTGTCATATATATTCCAAACTCTTTTTTTCTTCGATTTATCAAAAAATTATTTGCATATACTATTAAAAGTCCTAATATTACTGCAACAAATACTGATACAAATTCTAACATTCTAATCATCATTGTTATAATATCTCTTTGTGATTGTGATACTTGTAACATGGCTTGTTGACTATCTAAAGAGTTAAACATATAAAATATTGCTACTCCTAAAACTAATGTTATAAAATAGATAGCATAATCTTTAAAACTTTTTTTCATATTTTTAATTGATAACTTAAATAACATCTCCAAGCTCACCTCCAAGTAAAGTTTGAACTTCTATTATTTTTTCAAAGAATTGTTTTCTTGTGTCATTCCCTTTTGTTAATTCATTAAAGATTTTCCCATCCTTTATAAATAAAATTCTATTTGCATAACTTGCTGTAAAAGAATCGTGTGTAACCATTAAAATTGTTGCATTTAATTTTTGATTTAATGCTTCAAAACTTTCCAATAATTGTTTTGCTGATTTTGAATCTAAAGCTCCTGTTGGTTCATCTGCTAATACTAACTCAGGATTTGTAATAATCGCTCTTGCTGATGCTACTCTTTGTTTTTGCCCTCCAGATATTTGATATGGATATTTGTTTAATATTTCTGTTATATTTAATTTTTGTGCAACTTCTTTAACTCTTCTATTAATTTCATGTGCATTTACTTTTTGAATTGTTAGTGCTAAAGCTATATTTTCATAAGCTGTTAAAGTGTCTAATAAGTTAAAATCTTGAAAGATAAATCCTAATTCTTCTCTTCTAAATTTATTTAACTTATTGCCTTTTAATTTTGTAATATCCTGCCCTTTAACTATTATTTTTCCTGCTGTAACTCTGTCTATTGTTGAAATACAATTTAATAGTGTTGTTTTTCCGAGATCCGCTTGCTCCCATAATTCCAACAAATTCTCCTTTTTGAACATTAAAGCTAATATTGTCAATTGCTTTTGTTAAGTTTGATTTGTTTCCATAGTATTTTTCAATGTTTTTTACCTCTAATACATTTTCCATTCCAAAAACTCCTTCCATGTTTTGTTATATCTATAATAGCACACTTCTTTTTTTACTAACATCGATTTACCTTACAATAACCTTACATTTTTGTAAGGTTAGAAAAAGCTAGCACAATGTCTAGCTTTTAATCTCTATTATTATTTAATTCAATAGCAAATTCAATATATTCGCCATCATTTTTCGCCATTATTTTTCCTTTATGCAATTCAATGATTTCTTTTGCTATTGCTAATCCTAATCCTGTTCCACCTGTACTGCTTTGTCTTGCCTCATCTGCTCGATAGAATTTATCAAATAATTTTTCTAACTTATATTCAGGAATTGCATCTCCTTTATTTCTAAAAACAATCTTAATTTTTTCGTTTTCTTCATTAATTTTTATTTCTATATTTGTATTTTCATAACTATAATTGATTGCATTTTTTAGTAGATTACCAAATGCTCTGGCTAGTTTATCTCCATCACCTTCATAATATAAATGTTCAGGTTTTGTAATTTCACATTTTAAATTTCGTTCTTGTAACATAGGATAACACTCATCAACTAACTGCTCTATTAGAAATGGAATATCCAATTTTTGTTTACTTATAGGCATATCTTGTATATTATATCTAGTTATTTCAAAAAATTGATTTGTTAATTCTTCAACTCTTAATGCTTTATCTAATGCTATCTTGATATATTTTTCTTGTGATTGTTTTGAAATATCTTTTTCATCTGTTAATAAATTCAAATATCCTATTACCGATGTTAAAGGTGTCTTTAAGTCGTGAGCCATATACATTATTAAATCGTTCTTTTTGTTTTCTGCTTCTCTTGCTGCATTTTGACTATTTATTAAATCTAATCTTATTTTGTTCAATTTATTTTCTAACAAAATTAAATCATTTGATAATTTTATTTCTTTATCTGGTTCTTTTATAATTTTATCTACTGACTTCATAATTTCTAACATTTTTTGACTCATATTTCTTGTAACAATAAAAGTAATACCTATAAAAATAATCATATAAAATATGACCATCATAATAGTTTTATTTCGTACAAAAAATAGATATAAACTTCTATTAAAACTCGATACTTCATTTGCTATTGTATCATTATAAAATCCATCTACAATCAATGAAAATATTAGTATCACAACAAAAGTATAGCCTAGAATTTTTAAAATGCTTTTAGTTGCTATATTATTCTTCAATTTAGTTATTTCTCTGTAATCATTCAATTTTATATCCCACTCCCCATACCGTTTTTATATATTTAGGATTTTTAGTATCTTCTTTTAGCTTTTCTCTAATCCTTCTAATATGTACCATTACAGTATTATTATTATCTAAATATTTTTCTTTCCATACTTTTTCAAATAGTTCTTCTGAACTAACGACCTCTCCTTTTTTACTTGCAAGATAAAGTAAAATATCAAATTCTATTGGAGTTAAATCGATTTCTTTATCATACAATAAACATTTATGCTGTTCTTTGCATATTTCCAAACCATCAATATATATCTTTTCTTCATCAGTTTTATAATTGTTGTATTGTTTATATCTTCTTATTGCTGATTTGACTCTGGCAACTAATTCGAGAGAATTAAATGGTTTTGTGATGTAGTCATCTGCACCTAATGTTAGTCCTGTAATTTTATCTTGATTTTCAATTTTTGCTGTTAGCATTATAATTGGAAAGTTTAGTTTTTTATTTCTAATATATTGACATATTTCAAATCCGTTTTTTCCTTTTATCATTACATCTAATATTGCACAATCTAATTTAACTGTATCTATACATTTTATTGCTTCATCTGAATCGTAAAATTTATATATATTATAATTTTCATTTTTCAAATAAACTTCTACTAAATCTGCAATTTCTTTTTCATCATCTAATATCAAAACATTCATCATAATCCTTCTTTCCCTTGAATTATAACATATATTTTGCTTTTTTTCATCTGTTTCTTCATTTCGTAAGAAAAAGTTAAGATTTATTTAAGTATTTTTTAAAACTTATTTTTCTTTATTCTTGTATAATAAAGACAAGTTACAAGGAGGAGAAAAAATGAAACAAAAAAAGAAAAAATTAAACATACAAAAAATATTATTTTTTATACTATTTATAATTTCAGCAGTATATTGTATTAATAGATGTACTGTTAATACAAATATAAACCAATCATTATTACCTAATAGTATTAATAATTCAAACTATAAAATTATAAAACAGGATACCAATAAAAATTATTCTGGAATAGGTCAAGAAAAGATTAATAATAAAGATGGATACTTTACAACATTTACAACGAAAGAGAAAAATAAAAGAACATATATCGAATATAAACAAAATGGTAATTCTTCTTGGTCTAATTCGGAATATTGGAATGGTACTATGGCTGAAAACGGATGTGGAATAACTGTAATGTCAATTATTTTAAGTGGTTACAATAAAAATTATACTCCAGAAGATCTTAGGCAAAAATATTATCCAGTATTAAATTATGATAATCTGTCTAAAGAATTATCTTCTGTTTATGGAATTGATAATTCAGACTTTTATTATGATTCTACTCATTTATCAAATAAAAATATAATAAATCATTTAAAAACTGACCGCCCTATTATCATTTGTGTATGGAATAAACCAACTGACAACAGGTGGACTACTGCCTCTCATTATATGGCTTTACTTGCTACTGATGGTAAAAATATGGTTTATGTTTCTAACCCTAATGGATTAGAAAATAATAGCAAAAGTTCTGGTTGGTATAATATTAATGAAATAACGCCTTATTTAGCCAAAGCATTATATATTGAAGAATATTAAAATTAGAGAGTTCAAATTTGAACTCTCCTTTTGATATAATCAAAATGTTTCGCTTATAAAACTACTTTTAGGAAATACAATCTTCACTTCTGTTCCAACATCTTTTTCCGAATTTAGCTCTAAACCTAATCCTAGTTTATTACATAATTTCTTACACAAATATAATCCAATTCCTGTAGCTTTTTGTCCTCTTTTTCTTCCATTTTCTCCAGTAAATCCTTTTTCAAATACTCTAGTAATTTCTCCTTTTCTAATTCCAATTCCATTGTCTTTTATGTATAAAATCGTATTCTCTTTTTTAATTTCTGAATAAATTTCAATTTTCTTACTATCTTCCTTACTGTATTTTACTGCATTTTGTATAATTTGACTTAAAATAAACATACACCATTTATGATCCGTATAAACAATTGTATTTATATCATGTGCATCTATGTTTATTTTATTTTGAATAAGATTTCTTTTATTTTTTATAATAGAAGAATTTACAATTTCTTTTAAATTCACTTTCTTTATGTAATAATCTTTTTCGACTGTATTACTTCTAGCATAAAAAAGAGCTTGTTCAATATAGTTTTCTATTTTGTCTAATTCCTCATTGATACTTTCTGTTACTTCTGACTTATTGTTTTCTATTATCATCTTTCCTGCTGCTATTGGTAATTTTATTTCATGTATCCATAGTTCTATATACTCTTTATAATCTTCTTGCAAATATTTATATTTATCTACATTCTCCAACATTGACTTTCCTGTTTCTTGTACTATCTCTTTCAAGATTTTTCCCTCTTCAAAACCAGGATTTCCTGTTATTTCTGCAATTAGATATTTTTCACTTAATTCCATCATACTTTCTTTTAAATTGTTATAGTAATTTTTCTTTTTATAGTATTCTATAAAAAAGTATATTAAAAATAATATAATAGGAGCTAGTCCAACATAGATTCTAACAAATATTGCTATTTCTGATGGCAATAGCAATATTTGAGAGGTTATACTTGCAAATAAAATTAATATGATATATGTAATTCTATCTTTCAAAAAACTTTTAAAACTCATTTTAATATATATCCCTGTCCTCTCTTAGTTTCAATAGAATCTTTTATTCCTAATTCTTCTAATTTACCTCTTAATCTAGTCATATTTACTGTTAAAGTATTATCATCTATAAAGTTCTCACTTTCCCATAAATAATTCATAATTTCTTCTCTTGTTACTATTTTACCTTGATTTAATACTAGATAATGTAATATTTTTAATTCATTTTTTGTAAGTTCTATCTTTTTATTTTCTGTTTCTATCATACTTTTAGATACATTTAAAATAAATCCATTACACTTTATTTTTTCTTGGCTCTTATCTGCATTTTGATTTCTCTTTAAAAGTCCTGTAATTTTTGCTAGTAGAATTTGAATATTGAATGGTTTTGTTACATATTGATCTGCTCCATAATTTAGACTTATTAATTCATCCATTTCATTATCTCTACTTGTTACCATTATTATTGGTACATTTGATGTTTTTCTTATTTCCTTACATATAAATTCTCCATCTGTATATGGCAAATTTATATCTAGTAATATTAAATCTGCATTTTCTTTTAAAATATCTTCTACTGCATTATCAAACTTTTGTAATATTACTGCATCATATCCATTTTTATCTAAAAAGATTTTTAATTCTTTACTTAGTTTTTCATCATCTTCTACTATTAGTATTTTTGACATATTTTTTTCACCTACCACACACATTATAGCATATCTTTTTTTATTTTTCTATAAGTGCAAATCAATATGATCTGCTTTTGTATTATTTATTTGTTATATTGTTCTTGCACAGATTCTGGCATTTCATCAAATTGTACTTCTTCCCAATTTACAACACCTCTAGTCATCATCACTTTTAGTTTTAAATAGGCATCTTCTCTTAATTCTCGTGTTGTTTGAAAAGTTATTTCTTTTGATTTTCCATTTTTATTATAAGATGTTAATGTATATTCATAGTTCATATTATGTTTTGATATTTTTTCTACTTTTGTATTATCTATTTGAGTATAATAATCTGAACTCTGATATACAAGCATATAATATGCACCACAACATAATGCTATCACTAATACTATTCCTATAATAACAATTATCTTTTCCTTTATTGTTTCCATAGTGATTCTCCTTTCTTTTTTTTCATTATAAATCTCTTATACATACTTTGCCATCGATTTACCTTACAATAACCTTACATTTTTGTAAGAAAAGCAAAAAGAATAGTTTTTTTACACCTATTCTTTCAACATCTTATTTTCTATTTTATTTTAAATTTAATTTTATTCTTTTTGAAATATAGACTTATGCTAATTGCTAATACAATTAATATAAAAATTATAATTATAGTAATTTTATTTTTTATTTCTTATTACCTTTCCAAATTTAATTAACTATATTCCAACTGTTTCCTTTATCTTCTGAACAATATTTTTTAGAATCTCCACCATTATAATCTCCATCTGATCCTTGCCCTATTTCTAAATACATTTTTTCATTTTCTATTGTTGGTAAATTATAATAATCATATATATCACTTTCTAATATAGTTACTTTTGAAAATGTTTTTCCACAATCTCTTGTAATATACAAATCCGAATTTTCTCCACCAGTTAAAGGCATTGTTAAAAATCCTGTATTTTTATCAATAAATTTTATTTGACTTGCTGTTTTAAACCTTTCCTCATTTTTCTCTCCAATACCATTGCTTATGTCAGTCCAAGTTTTTCCACCATCAACTGTTTTTGATATTTTTCCAAAGGCTGTTCCCATTGCTACATCTTCAAATTCAAGCATAAATCCAATATTAGCATCTATAAATTGTATATTTTGAATAGAACCTTTATCTTCTAATTCAACAGTTTGCCAATTAACTCCCATATCATCTGAATATACTAAATATTTTTTCTGATTTTTAGTATAATAAAATATAGTTTTTTCTTTTGAAATTTGATAATTGTATTTATTGTAACTTGAACTATCATTTGAAAAATCTCCTGGTACTTCTATTGTATTTTTTCCATCATAACTAATATATAGAATACCATTTTTTATCTTATAATCATTAGCAGCTACACTAACAACATTATAATTACTTAAATCATTTGCATTTTTGTATGTAGTACAATATAGTTTTTCTTTTACTGCCTTTTCCATTGAAACTTCTGTTAAGGTTATTGTTCCATCTCTTTTTATAATTCCTGTCTTTTCATCTATTTTACAATCTTTATTTAATGCAATTACATATTTAGGTGTTTCATTTTTATACAATACAATTGCTAGTGTTCCATATTGTTTAATCTTATCATATTCAAATTCTTCTGACTTTTTATCTTTTTTAATCTTTATCCCTTTAGAATCCATAGACATCTCTATTTGAGTGCCATATTGACTTCTTGTTTGCCAATCACCTGAAATAGCCGTTGTTACATAATAATATGATATTCCATTACCTCTATCTCCATAAGTTGCAACAAATTCTCTTAATTTTCCATCTTTATCCTTATATGTAATGCTACAAACATCATTTACTATCCATTGATGTTTTATCTTTCCTTCTACTGCATAAGAAAATTTTTCTTTTGGTTTAGCAAAGATAAATAATTTTGCATTTTTATATAATGTTGTTTCTCCTGTTTCTTTATTCTGCTTTAATACTAATTCATTTGAAAAATCGCTCGAAAAGCTGACAATACACTTATTTTTAAATCCATTGTTAAGCATAAATGCAAAATTGGTAATCGTTAAAATACTTGCTACACAAGTCACTATTATATTTCTCATCAATTTATTTTTAATTTTGCTATATTGAGTAATATATATTGAAGGAATTATAGCTGTAATAACAATAATTTCATTTATAATATAATAAACAATGTCTGATACATATTCATAACCATGTTTTCTTAAAATAGTTATATATCCAAGTTGAATAATAAAACAAATTACAATAAATTCATATAAAATGAGATAAATATCCATAAATAAATTCGAAATATCCCGCAATAACGTTCTTGCAGGCATTCCGGCCGTAGAGCTGACGACCGAAGTAGCTGCCATATTCCCGTCGAAAGGCGAAATGCGGAAGCTGACACAAGGCGGCGGCGTATCCATCAACAAAGAGAAACTCGCCGCTCCCGACACGAAGATCGATGCAACTTACCTATTGAACAATAAATATATCATTGTACAACGCGGGAAAAAGAATTATTATCTGCTCATTGCAAAATAATTCGCTCAAAATTTGGCAAAGAAATAAAAACCGATTATCTTTGCCTCGCTTTTGAGGATAAGCCCTCAAAGCATAGAGTTTGGCTTATGGTG
>OLQO01002184.1_pt1 | contig 10909 bp, 13 predicted proteins | sample 1672281 | NCBI WGS metagenome assembly OLQO01 (sample SAMEA3136667, study PRJEB25190) | human gut metagenome | biome: human gut; feature: human-associated habitat; material: faeces | place: Austria | collected 2013 | reverse complement strand
GCTCCATTGGTAAAGAGTTAATCAATTTATTCCAGCGTTCTTGTAGATTTATTCTTCTATCATCTTCTTTGATCCAATTTTCATGCTGGATACAATCCCATTTGTCTGTATAATAAATTCCATCATCTGAAACATAATATGTTTTCGCCTCTTTAATTTCTGTTCTCATGATCTTCCATACCTCCTATTCGATAAATTCAAACAATTCATGTTCACCTGGAACATATAATTTTCCATTGTCAACACATCTAAATAAATCAAATTCGCTATTTTTCATTGCATTATAAAATTCTTTGTAATTGTAGCTATGTTTTTCCAGTCAACATCATAATTGCAAATACCAAGATTTTTGTCTGATTTAATATGTTTTGTAATAGTTCTTAAGTCTTTATTTTCATCTTTTGTAAAATTTCGTTCAGGATGAAATGTAAATCCTTTATATTTAAATTTCATTTTCCAACACTCCTTTACTTTATACCGCTTTCAGTTCTTTCTCGTACTCTTCACGATCCTTATAGTACATATCTAACAATTCTCTATACTTCTTTTCGCTGTCTGTCATGTACAGTTCGTAACAACTACTCCATTCGTTCAAGTATTTTTCACGTATAACAACGTAGGATCTAATCTTTTTCCTACCTATTTTATAATTGTTCTTTCCAATGTCAAAAAAATGATTGTCTAATAGACAACCAGCAAAAGTATCATCCCAACTATCAGAAAAGATTTCAAAAAATTTATCAACTGTTTCTGATTCAATAATCATTGTTACATCTTTCATAATCTTCCATCCTCCTATGCCGTAATCAGTTCATAATCTTCCAGTAGCTCCATCAGGTTTGCTTTTTCCCATCTATGCAACACTCGATCACCCGTTTCATTTCTGATAGGTTTGGCAAGCTGATTTCCATTGTGATCTTTCTTCCATTGCATAAACTGTTTAACGGAATTATGATAGTATCCATCGTTATGGACTTCCATATATTTGTTCTCGTTGCGTTTGTTTCTATAAATAGTAATCGTTGTCATGCCGTTTTACCTTCTTTCCTATTCTGTATCTGTATCATCAAAAAATCCCATACAAGCAAGCATATAGATAACAGTAAACATTATCAATAACGCTTCTAATATAAAGGCTTGCGGAATCTTGATAAATATAATAATAGCCGTTACAATCCATACAATGGCAACGACTATATCTATCGGTTGGGGTTTATGTAATTGTGCTTTATTTTCCATTGTTCTTCCTTCCTTCTTTCTTTACTCGTCAACTCTTTCTATCATGAAGTTACCACCATGATATAAGTTGAGTCCGTGATTTCCACCAGTGATATATGCATCATCAGTGATCCCATCACGTTCTATATCTTCATCTGTAATGAATACACCCATATTTCCATCAGATTCTAGTTGATCGATCGCAAGATCTAGGATTGCACCATAATCCGTTGTAGGTTCGTCAACTTCTACAAGTTCGCTAAAATAACCGAAAATCACTTTATATTTTGTCATATCTTTCCTTCTTTCTGCCCTTTACGGGACTTTAAATATTTATAGGTTCAACAAAATAGACAAGCCGTGTTTTGACTTGTCTATAATATTCAATCTATAAAAACTGTATTAAGTCGATTGTATCTGTTAAGTTGGTTAGTTTTTCACACTCGACTTTCTTAAGTTCTTCATCTGTATCAATCCATGAAATACCGTTGAATACTTTCTCACATTCTTGTAAGATATATTCTTGATATAATGCCGGCAATTCATATACATATAAATCCATCTTATCAGACACGTTGAATGGCTGGATAAGTCCAGCCTTAATGTTATCTCGAATATAATCCGGAAAACTAGATCCATTTTCTCGATCATCTGAAATATCGAAAAGTGCTAACAATTTGTTAATTGCTAGCACTTCTAATAAGTTTGTTTCCTGGTTTCTGTATAGATAGAAATATGAAATTACATTTAGTACACCATTTTCCATCAGCTTACATATGTAAGACTCAAAAGGGATCTTGTTAATGTAATCATATGATTGTTTATAGAGTTCTTTTATTAATTTTTCAGAAACTGGAAACTTTGTACCACTTTCTGAAATTAAAATATATTTTTCCATCGTTCAAGCACTCCTTTTATCTAATATCTTTTAGTGTGTATGGTTTATCGTTAATATAATCTTGTGATTCTAACCCTTCTTTACAATTATGATAGTAATTTAACAACATTACTATTTCATGATCTGGTATACACATTTCATTATTGTCATTTCCGAACCCTTTAATAAAAATTCCGTTCGGTGTTTCTTTGATTGTAAATAAACCATTGTTATTTGTATGTATTGTTTTCATGATTAGCGACATCCTAAATAATCATGTTGCTTTCTTTCTCGAGTAGCTTTCTAAATTCTCTAAAGCAAAGATAATCCATTGTGTTTGCTGATTTTTCTACGTCAACGACTTCCCTTCCAGTCCAGTCTTTCATAATAATGCTAGATACTCTTTCATCATCTTTATATCGACAATAAATATCAGCACCAAACCCACGTAAACCAATGTGGAAATGTTTCCATTTTTCAAAATTAGTGTATTTTTCATAAATACCGCCATGAATTTCTGTTTTTATAATAGTCCAGTATGTCAAAAAAGGACTGTTTTCACAGTCCTTTTTATCATATTCATTAGCTTCTAACCAATCTACAATTGATTCTGTTAGATAATTTTTAATCTTTTCATTAATTTCTTTATTATATGTGCAACTCATAATATACCTTCTTTCTATTCTTAGTAATACATTTCCACATTTCTTTTCATTTCTTCTTGCAAGATCATTTCTTGATTATAAGATAATTCATCCCTGGTTAATCCTAAACTATCCAATGTATCAGTTGGATCTTGCATGATACAGAACTCATGATTGGCAAGTTCTTTTCGGATCATTTTTCTGAATTCATCATCTGTTTTTTTCATTTTTGAAAATGAATCTTCTAAGATCTGTTTATATTTTGCCAATGTATCAACTATTTTTTTATCTTTAAAGTAACAGAAGCATACAGTTGAAAAATACTTGTATTCTTTCTTTAGTTTTTTAAACTCAGCTTCTTTCTTTTTATCAGGTGTAAAACCGCAATAATACATTGATAAAGAATCATATCTTTGTGAGTAATAATTCAAAAGATAGTTATTCTTACGCTGATAGTCATCATATGTTGATACTGAAAGCAAAAAGTCACTATCTAAAAATAGTGACTCATTTAAATGTTTTATGTAGTTTTCTTTTAATTGATAAATGTTTGTTGCTGGATGATGTAACTGATAATCATTGGCATAATAGATATGCTTTTTATTCTTAAAAATAAGAACTGAATATCCGAAATATTTCCCTAAATCAACAAAGAAACAATCATGTCCATTGATTGACATATGATTAAGTGCTATGTTTTTTACTTCATCATATGTCAGATTTTCAATTTCTGTGATATTCATGTTTGAATACTTGACAACTTCTAAAATCTGTTTACAAGCATCACTGTAGCCACATGGAAGTATTTCATTTTTCATAATACCACCATTAACACGCCATTTCAGATCATCAATCATCATGGCTGGATCTTTTTCAAGTTCTTCCATGAACTCGTTAAATGATTCAACATCATCATTTTTTACAAGATATTCTTCTACAAGATTTCTTACTTTTGTTTCGTTTGTCTTATTCATCATCATGATTCTACCTTCTTTCTACTTATCAGACTTGATAAGATTTTAAAATTTAATAGTTCTATAATGCCGATTAAAGCGGTATGCAAGACAGTGAACAATGTTCATATAATTTATATACAAATTACTAACTACTAGGGTACAAGCCGTTGGCGTTCATTTATAAATACAAATATACTACTAATTGATATACTTGCCATTGTGCTATAATCAGCACTAACAACCATTAAAAATGATTTAAGTTCCAACCATGTCTTTTTACTCTAAGACAAGAAAAGAGTTGCGACAATTTGTTACAAAAAAACAGAGTATCAAAAAATGATACCCTTAAGTTTAGATCCGTTCAATGTTAAGTTATCCCTTATATATTACAAATATATAAGTTGTCTTTTGCTTCTTGTATGTGTTAATCCTTTGATTACGGTTTATTCCCTACTCTGCCACACGGCTTCTACTCATCAAGTGTCTTTGCGTTAAACCCTTGCAACATTACTTGCATATTATCTAGGGTTCAACTTGTATCATCATACAAGACAAAAAACTATTGAATTGTGTCTGCCACTTTAAAATGAATTTTGCTTTATCAGAATTGACAAAACTTTTTAAGATATGTTATACTTAGATTGTCTAGAACTAAGTATTTTATACTTAATGGGCTTGTAGGTGTTACCAGCACTTATAAGCCTTTTTTCATTATCCTTATGTACATTTCATCATGTACAACCGTTTTATTTATTTTTAAGATTTACTTTTGTTTGCCATCCTTTCGAGCTGGTTTGTAAGTGATCGTTAATTGATTGATTTTTGAAAACTACCGACAACTCAATGTGGTTTGTTTTTTATATCTCTCTTAACTTGTTTTAAGTATATCATATTTGATATACCTTGTCAAGAGTTTTTTAAACTCTTTTTTGTTTTAAATCAAAGGCTTATTTGTTTAATGCCTTATCTTTAAGACACTTATACTATATCATATTTGATATATGTTGTCAATACGTTTTTTGTGTTATAATACAAATATATTACAAAAAAGAAAATTACTTTATTATATAGAAAGAAAAGGAATTATATAAATATGATTGTTAAAAATCAAAGTGATATTATCACATTGTTAAAAATGCAAATGAAAAATAATAATATAAGTAACAGTGAACTTGCAAGACGTGTTGGAGCATCTCAATCAAACATCGCAAGAACATTAAATAATAATAATCACAGTATTAAATTAGATACTCTTTTTAAATATCTTGACGCTTGTAATTTATCCTTAGATGTTAACATAGTATCAGATAATACCAGTAAAAACAACAAAGACAATTAAACTATCTTATACCGCTTGTACTCTACCCATACACTCTATAACGTATTTGCAACCGTTTAAACGTGTTATAACGTGAGTATGCAAGTATAACGTGTATTATATAGAAAGAACTCATACAGTACGTCATTATTGATATAGTGTATTAGTATATGTATTATAGTATTGTGTGTATTGCTTGCGTATGCCGTAGGTGTACTCTTATATAGTATTATGTATATATACTATATCTATATATTGTGTCATAGGTGTATGTTGTGTATAGTTGTATGTTATACTATTATATGTACTTATATAGTTATAGTAGTTTGAATCTAGTTTTGTGTGGTAGTATGAGATATACTATCGTATTATGTTTATATATGTATTTGTTTATGTATGATAGCTTAATCTCGTATGATTGCTATATATTAATATGTTTAGTTTATATTTTAGTTTGTGTAGTTATCGCAAGTGCTGGAAGTCTGCCAAACATCGAACACTTGTTTGGTTAGTAGTGTAGCACTGTTTTATGGTGCTGTCAAGTGGTATAGATAAAAGTTATGGGTTGGTGGTTTGATATAGGTTAGAGTTATATGTGGGTTGATTGTTAACTTGTATAAAGTTTGGTAGTTAACAATAACTGATTGTGAGTAAATGTGATTGATTGTGATTTTACCAGTTTGTTGATGGTGTGGGTAGATTATCCAACATATTATGTAAAAGTGTTGGATAACAGACAAGTGCATGATAAACAACACTTGTTGTGTAAATAGTCGTTTGCTAGTAGTCCGATATCGGACTATGACGACACGTACAGAATATTGTACAGATTGTGTATTATATCGAACAACCATATTATGTAGTATCCTATACCATGTGGAGATAATTGGAAATTATCTACACTTCAACGCCTGATCTTCCTACAAATTATTTACAATCATTTACAAAATCTATTTGATAAAATTATAGTATTTCAAATAGATTTTTACAATTTTAACAATGTAATTTTTATACCACCAGATCAAAAAGTGGGGGTAGGTTTACATTTATAAAATTGGAAACTACTACCATTTTGGCAGGACGTGTTCAATCACCGTGTCAACTAAAATTTTTCGACCCCTGCCACAAAATTCCAACTTTCCAAAGCAATTTCCTACACTTTCCTAGATAAACACTTTCTGCTAATCGAAAACATGTCTTCGGAGGCGTCGTCGAGCGAATCGTTTATTTTACTACTCTTTTTTTAACGCTCTCAGAACCCCTTCTTTCAAAAATCGCACTTTTCCAAAAAATCAGCCACATTTTCCCTTTATTTTCCCCAATTCTCTCGAGACACGTTTTTGTTTTTACACCATTTCATGCAGATTTCATCTTTAAAAACTCAAGCAATTCCTTATATTTTTCACACCAGATTTTACACAGTTTCACACAATTTATCGAAACATGATTTTTGACTCTTCTCGAAGCACGATTTTGACCATCGACACAATCACAAATCTCAGTAAATCCCTACACAAATTACCTCTCAACCTTTGCACAAAATTACTCCCAGAAAAATGTATAAATTCGATCAATCATGCCCGAAACCGATTTTATCTCCACAATCAATCGCACAAAATAATCGTCACTTTCCCTTTATAACCACTACAATTTTAACCATTTTGCGTACGAAATTGGTGTCACCCTATATCGAAGGTTCTCAACAAAGACATGCATAAAAATATATAAATTACAAGAAACCACATATAAGCACTAAAGAAAACAATAACTACCTCTTCTCTCTTATCACAAGCAAACAAGCAATTTATTGCGCAGTTTAGGAGAGACAGAATAAACATCAGCGTTCCTTCTCGACATTGCTACCGCAGGTAAACACTTTACAATCAAAATATGCATCTTCCATTTCTCTGCAAATCATGTTATACTCCAATTGAGGGATTAGGCAACCCTTGGCATCTACGCCAAAACGGACACAAAAAGATGATATTAGTGGGATTCAAGTTGAAACCCCCAGATAATGTATCTGCAAATGCATTATCTGAATTTATGCTCAGGGAAATTTCTCTGGGCATATTTTTTTACAATTAACAATCTCTCATTGCAATAAAGTATCTTATATGATATAATCGTGTATATGGCATTGAACAAGACATTCAATGTATTCCATGTATCAATAAAAATAATCCCTCGTAAGGCAAAACATTTTATAGGATGGAACCCCTTGAACTATCAACCAGATTTGTAACAGATAGCGAACACAAGAAATCTATCAATCAGATACTTAACCTTGCAAGCAGGGATTATTTTTATGCAAAAAATTATCTCTTATACAACACTATAAAAAATAGCATTCTACGGATTATAAATCCATTTTACCTATCTACCCTAACAACTCTCCATGATATACCACAAAATCCATATTTGACGAATATACTCTTCTAAACATTAAGAATCACATATAATCAGCAGCCATTGTCATGGCAAATAATCAGCACACACCATCATGTAGCAAATTCCCAAATTAGACATCTGCCACAACTCATCTTAGATCCAGGACAAAAATATCTCTTCATTATACCCTTAAAAAATGTACTCTGAGAGAGCAAATTTCAATGCTATTATCGTACCCTAACAAGTTATCACCAGAACATATAAAATGGAAATTAGTATCCGATTTCTCATCTAAACATTGCAAAAGTACCCTTAACAATTTTACACATGACCCATATCGCACACTCATACCACATAGGGGGACACTTTACATTGAAAAGATCATTATCTGCGCCAGTATATATTACATGTGAAAAAGTACAAGGATATTTCCTATGAAAAAATACACCTGAGAGATCATAAATCCATTTAACACCTCTTCCCTACCAACAATACCAATTTGCCCATAGAATGGAAATTTACCATGAAAAACTCTTCTAAATATACAGAATCTAATATAAGGAAACATGCCGCAGTAGACAAACATCATCTTCACACATCTTACCTTTAAGTGCTATTGACAAGCAGTTAAAGATATGCTAAAATACCAATATGCTTAAAAAGAAAACAAAGAAAGAAAGGATATATACTGTGAAGAATACAAATGATTTTACAAGTAATCACAATGAAGAGACAAAATTTTCTTTTACTTTGCCATCAGGCATTACATCAAATATGATATGCCAGATAATAATCTATATTTACCAGTTTTTGTGGGGGCAGATGGTAAAGAAGACATAAGCGGATATAAAAGAGACGACACTGGTAGTAATATTTCAATTAAAAACCCTAATTTCTGTGAGTTAACTGGGCTATATTGGGCTTGGAAAAATGTAGACGCAGATTATATAGGATTAGTGCATTATAGAAGACATTTTAAAGGAAAAAAATGTAAATCAAAAGAAATAAAAAATAGAGTAGAGAGTGTTTTAGGTAATAAACAATTAGAAGAGCTATTAAATGAAGTAGATGTTGTATTACCTAAAAAAAGAAATTATATTGTAGAAAATTTATATGACCATTATGGTCATACAACTTATATAGAACCACTAGATGAAGCGGGAAAAATTATAGATGAAAGATATCCAGAATATAAAAAAGAGTTTGAAAATTTAAAGAAAAGACGTTCTGCACATATGTTTAATATGCTTATTATGAAAAAAGAGCTATTAGATGAATATTGCAAATGGTTATTTGACATATTATTTGAGCTTGAAGAAAGAACAGATAGTACAAAATATAACAAATTTCATGCAAGATATATAGGAAGAGTTTCAGAACTTTTACTAGATGTATGGGTTAATACAAATAATGTGAAATATAAAGAAGTAAAAGTATTAGATATAGAACCAGTTAATTGGTTAAAGAAGGGAATGCTTTTTATTAATTCAAAATTTAGGGGTAAAAAGTACGAAAAAAGTTTATAGACTATATTACAAAGTCTGTAAATGGTGTTAAAGTGGAGAAATATTATGATTGTATATGTTTTAATGCTAATTTTATCAATACTTTTTTTAATCTTAGAAAAAAAAGCAAAGAAAAGATGGATTAAAATAATATGTTGTATAATGGCTATAATGCCATTTTTTATAGTGTCTGCATTTAGGTATGACTTAGGAACAGACTATACAAGAAGGTATGTTTTTGATTATAATAGAACACTTCAAGGAATAGATGTACCGAATTTAGAAATACTTTTTAAAGCAATTATGAAGTTTTGTATTATATTTACAGAAGAACCATATTTAATGTTTGCCATAACATCTGCAATTACTGTTGGATTTATTCTAGGAACATCTTTTAAAAAATCTCAAGACAAGATATTAAGTGTATGTATATTTTTACTTGGAGGATTTTTCTTTGATTCATTAAATATAATGAGACAATATATGGCAATGAGCTTGGTGTTTTTTGGATACCAATTTTTATTAAAAAGCAAAAAATGGTATTTGACATATATTCTTACAGTTATAATAGCAACATTAATACATAGTTCTGCAATAATAATGTTAGTACTTGTATTTTTTACGAAAAAAATGTTAGTAAGTTGGAAATGGGTATTACCTGTATGTATTATAATTGTATTATTAAATGAAAACTTAATGAACATATTAGGTTTAATATTACAAAATTCTAGATTTGGAGTATATTTAACTGGAAAATTTGCTGAAGGAGAATTTTCATATTTGTTTGTTGCAGAAAATTTAGCAATATATTTAGCAATGATTTATATATATTCAAAAAATAAGAAATTAGATAATATTCAAACACAAGATATATTGTTTTTAAATATACAAGCATTGGCATTAATTGTAATGATACTTGGGGTATGCCATATGTTATTTATAAGAACAGCACTTTATTTTTCTATTTTCCAAGTAATATCTGTACCATATTATATTAGTAAAATACCAACAACAGAGATAATAACAGATTTAAAGAAAATAACTAAAAACAAGTTTAAGTTTAATAGATTAGAGAAATACATGAAAAAAATTGTAACAGCAGTAGTAATTCTTTGTTTTATATTTGCTTTTACAAGAACAAATATATTAGTAAATACAAACGAGGTACTTCCATATAAAACTATAATTAATAAAGAGATAGAAATAAAATAATGTAAAAAGGAATGAAAGTATAAATGAAAGTAGATTTTATAACAAGACATGCAATACCAAATTATGGTTCAATATTACAAACATATGCAACACAAAAAGTATTAAATAAGCTAGGTTGTGATTCAGAAGTTATAAATTACATTAGAATGGACGAAACAGCGAACAAAACTATTGTTACAAATTGTAATATAAAAGAAAATGGAATAAAATCTAAAATAAAAAGGTTAGGTTATATAATTATACAAGGGCCTAATGTTAAACACATGCATAAAAAGTTTTCTAAATTTAGAAAAACTTATTTAAAACAAACAGAAAAAGAATATAACTCTGTAGAAGAATTAAAAAATAATTTGCCTAATGCAGATGTATATTGTACAGGAAGTGACCAGGTATGGGCAAAAATAGGTGGCGTTAATTATGATGAAGCATATTTTTTAAACTTTGTGCCAGAGGGAAAAAGGTGCATATCATATGCGGCAAGTTTAGGAAAAAGCAAGATAGATGAAGAATTAGAAAAAAAATTACCAGAGTTATTAAAAAAATATGAAACTATATTAGTAAGGGAAAATACAGCAGAAGAAATTATAAAAGAAAAAGGATTTAATAATGTAAAACAAGTTTTAGACCCAACTTTATTATTAAATAATGAAGAGTGGTCTAGTTTAGCAGAAAAAACAAAACTAGATGGAAAAGAATATATATTAGTATATCAATTACATCATAACAAGCAAATGGAAGATTATTTAAAAAAATTAAAAAAACATACAAAATTACCGATATATAGAGTG
>OLQO01002181.1_pt1 | contig 10919 bp, 10 predicted proteins | sample 1672281 | NCBI WGS metagenome assembly OLQO01 (sample SAMEA3136667, study PRJEB25190) | human gut metagenome | biome: human gut; feature: human-associated habitat; material: faeces | place: Austria | collected 2013 | reverse complement strand
AATTGCTTCCACTACATCAACCGCAAGGCGCGGGAGTATCTGGAACAGGAAATGAGGGACAACGACGAAAAGCCTATGGGCGGCGGTTTCGGCGGCGATGTGCCGGACGAACTCTGCTACCAGTGGGCGCGGGAGTATTTCCGTGATGGCAATGCCAAAGAGGACGCTGAACCCGAAGAAAAGTTTGTACCCAAAACTTACAACGGGAAAGTATCCAAAACCAGCAAAGGCAAGAAAGAAAAGTCCAAAAAGACCGAGCCCAAGCCTGCCTCGAAACCCGCAGACGAAGAACAACTCACCTTTGGTGATTTCGGCACAGAGGAGGCAGCAGGATGAAACTGGACAAACGAGTCTGCCGCCATGCGGCCAATGTTCCGCTGCACATCAGCCTAAATGCCGGGGTGCTGTACACGGATCGGGTGAAATACCTTGTCACCGCCGCCGTCAAGCTGCTCGGCGGGCATAGGGTGCTGGCGGTTTACTTCTACGACTGTGAACGCCTGAAAGCAAATGACCGTATGCCGAAGTGGGTCGTGTTTCAGGGCAAGGATACCTTTGCCACGCTGGAACGCGATGCCGCAGGAAACGTAAAATGGCGGGATGCCATGCTGACGAATCTGACGGGTTATTATAGTGGGTCATTCCTGCCCGCTTGTGTGTTTTATAAAAAACAGGATGTCATACGATTGCAAGGTACATCCATGTTGAAGCAAATCCGACATTGGTGCTGAGGCATTTGGACGATTATCAACAGGATATCCGTGACCGACAGGCGAAAATCCGCCGTTACAAGCGTGATACTGTAGTTCGGGACAAAATGCGCAGTGTGCCGCAAACGCCCGCCAACCTGAAACGCTGGACGGATAAGCACATTATGCCGCACTATTTGTTCTATGACTACAATAACGGTCGCGCAAAAACACAAGCTCGCTGCACCTATTGCGAGAAGTTTTCTGTAATCAAAAGACCAAAAAACAACGATGTTTTGCGCTGCCCAAAGTGCGGACAGAAAGTCATAGCCAAGGCACAGGGGAAAAGAGCCGCCTACCATGAGGACAGAGAAACCTGTCAGGTGATCCGGCAAATCAGCCCGCAGGAGCTTGTGGTGCGTATCTATAAGCTGTACTGGTCTTATGCCAAAGGAAAGGATAGCATCAGAAAATCCGCGTATGAAGTCATGCGCATATTTGTCCGCAGTGATAACGGCAAGGACGCAACAATGGAGCCTTACTATTATGACAGCGGGTATGACAGCGTGACCCGCTGGCGGTACGGTTACCATCCGGGGGCGCTCTTCGGAATGGCGTGCTTCAGCTCGGAAGAAACCGGCACGGTGTATCTTCCGGGGCTTGAAAAGACCCTGCACGGTACACTTTGGGAATACTGCGCATTACGCCAATTCTACGAGCAGACGGGCATCCCGATGCAGATAAGCTGTTATCTGAAAATGTACTTGCGGCATCCGCTTTTGATCGAACGACTGACGAAAGCGGGCTTTGAGAACATTGCTGCAGATGTTATATACCGCGACGGGTTCAGTGATGCGCTGGATGAGATGCAGACCAAAACGCACCGTATCCTGCGCGTGGAAAAACAGGACCTATCTGTGCTGCAGGGGCAAAAAGCAGGTGTGCCGCTGCTGAAAAAATATCAGACGTATGTGGCAATCCATCTGCGCGGAAGAAGTGCACTGTTTCAGTGGCAGCTTCACCATAAGGTGTCGGAGATTCCTGCGGATATATTCCAATACCTGACAGCAGAAAAGTTTATGCACTATATGGAAGCCCAACTTCCGATCTATTGGGAAAAGCGCCCGGCGAATGTGTATCGTGACCCGACGATGGAAACACTGGTGATAACATATGTGGATTATCTGCACATGTGCCGCAGGCAGGCCTATGACATGAAGGATAAGTCGGTATTGTTCCCGAAAAACTGTGCAGCAGCGCATGACCGAGAAGCAGAGCGTATCCAAAAAATCAACGATGCGCAGAAAAACAAGGCGTTCGGTATGGCCTATGCGGGCTTTGCACGGAAAGCGGTTCTTTCCAATGAAGAATTGCAAATCGTCTGCCCACAACGAGCCAACGACCTTGTTGATGAGGGAAAAGCGCTGCACCATTGCGTTGGTAGTTATATTGACAAAGTGGCAGAGGGCAGATGCTTAATTGTATTTGTCCGCCGCGTGGAAGAGCTGAAAAAGCCGTATGTGACCGTAGAAGTGCGTGATGGCAAAATCGCGCAGATCCACGGCGATCATAACAGCAAACCAACAGAAGAAGTACAGAAATTCATCGACCTGTGGAGCCGCAAGGTGCTGCCTATGGCTTTACAGGCTGCGTAAGAAAGGAAGTGCTTACCCTTATGAAGCAAATCGGAAATCTCGCCATCGTCTGCGCCCGGCGTAAGGATGTGACCCTGCGCATTGAGCAGGGGAGAGTATTGGTTTTGCCGGAAGGTGCCTATGCGCCGACAGCGATTTCTGCCGACTGGGATGACGACGAAACCATTCTGTCGATAATCCACGAACTGAACTTCGGCAACTGTGCCCCCAAAAGCCGATGAAAACTGAGGAATGGCAGGAGAAAGCCGCTTTCATAGCCAAGCTGCGGGAACTGACAGATCGCCTGAACCGCTGCCGCGCAGCGTATGAAGCCCATACGCCGCTGGTAAGTGATGAAGTCTACGACATTCTGCTCAGTGATTTGCAGACACTGGAAAGCTGGCTGGGGTTGAGGATGAAGAACTCACCTACGAAAAGTAGAAAATAAGTCAGTTATTTGATAAGAATTCCCCCACGGTATAGCTCTTTATGCCGTAGGGGATTTTATTTTGCCCGAAAATAGTTATGTCTGTCTTTCGCTGTTTGGATATAATTTATCAAAGCAAGCTGCATGACGCGAAAAATCCAATTCGATAATATTTTGTGTAATTGCGCGGTTCCAGTACTGATATCTTGGATTAAAAAATATATTTTTTCGCATTTCCTTTGGGTATTCAGAATCAAACATCTCCATCACGCAAAAGGATAGAGCCCAACTTTGAATCGGAATTGTAAACTTTATATTTTGTGTCCCTATTTTTCGAAAGAACCGCGAAGACTGCGTTAGAATCCACTCGTTTTCAGGAGACCACTCCGTTTTTGTATCCCAACATCGTACAATAGTATTAATTATTTTGCAAAAAACACTTGCAACATTATCCGCTAGTTGAATTAACTCGTCGTCTTGACTATCTGCAAACCTAATAGAAATGTCAAAATGTTTAAGTTCTTGTTTTAATATTTTATCGACACCAGAAATCTTATCATGAACAATATCAATTTTCCTTGTGTCACAATGATGCTCAATTTCAATCATTTCGAGCAATTCGGATAGCGCATTCAGATTGATGAGATTAGCAAATTTTCGATTTGAATAGCTCCCAAACTTCAAAAAATCATTTGTAAATGTTTCTTCAATTCCACAGCGTTGAATTTCAGAAACGGCTTGAATGAGTCTGTTCTGAGTCGAGGGTATGTGTTTATACGAATAATTTTTTAAGTATTCAAATAGTTTGTGTATACTTTCTGCCGTAGCTTGCTTTGTTAGTTTGCAGAACGTTGCAAATAATTCGTCATTTTCTTGTGAAAGGTCACTCACGAGAGAGTAATATTCTACAGGAAACGTTTCCCTTGTAGATTCCCCTAAGATGACAAACACCAAAAGAGATGCAAGGTAAAATTTCTTATCATATAAACATATCGAGAAATGTTTGTCGTCCAGAATGTTGTCGAGAAAATATTCTAAAGCATCGTTGTTTTCTTTTTTGAAAAGCGAATTTCCTTTCAACTCTTTCTCGGATGCGAATTGGCTCTTGAAGACGTCGTATTTCTGGCGGAGAAGCTGAATGCTTTGGATATCTTCAGCAACAACAGCTGCTAGGCAAAAGTGGCGCTGTGTTCCATAATTTAGTTTTTCATTCTTGTCGATAATTCCACCGGTATTTCCTGCTTCATCAAGAAATAGATGCATTTAATATGTCCACCTCACTGTTAGCTTTCAAATAAAACAAGGAAATCTTCGAATTACCCATTGTATATTTGTATCCCACGAATGGCATTTTAGATTATCTTTCCATAGGACGTGTGCAAACGGATTATTTTACTGCTGTCGCTTTCACCAGCAACATCATTGGACGGCGCAGTTCATCTTTCATGCCGGGCAAGTCCATCATGTCGGCGGGTGGCTTGGATTCTTTCACGGTATTCAGCACAAACCCGGCGCGCAGTAAGCCCATAAGAATCTGCGTCAATGTATGGTGCTGCTTGCGGACCTCACAGCCCAAGAAGTTGATGATACGCTCACCGGGCAGGAAATAATTGTCGATGGGTCAGTACAACGGCTGGCCGTCCACGCCATAAACCCATTCCTGATGCATGCCTGCCGTGAACGAGGGATGCACGATGTTAAAAAAGAATGTTCCGCCCGATTATAGCGTCCGATGCACGTTGGCAAACACACAGTCTAAATCGGCAATGTAATGCAGCGCCAGATTAGAAACCATGCAATCCTACGCGGCGGCAGGGCAATCATAATACTCAACGCCGCAAAGGCGATATTCAATTTTGGGGTCGGCGTTACGCTTCTTGGTTTCATCCAACATTTCGTGGCTGATGTCGATGCCCAGAACCTGCGCCGCGTCCTGTTCCACAGCATATTTGCAGTGCCAGCCATAGCCGCAGCCCAAATCCAAAACACGATTGCCCTGCAAATCTGGGAACAGTGTTTGCAGCATATGCCATTCGCCCGCACCGGTAAGCACAAGTTGACTGCGAGTCGTCTTCGCGTATTCTTGGAAAAACACTTCGTTGTCATATTCAAAATCTGCCATAGTGTATTGGCACCTCTTTTGTGGTAGTATATCATGAAATATCCTCGGTAGCAAATTGACGTTTTCCACAAATTATGATATCATATTTTTGTAAGTGATTTATGTGTCCTGCAAAGCAATTTGCACTAACACACGTTGTTATTTTTGTACTTTGTGCCTGCAATGCCGCTGACCGTCTGGTCTGTGCATTGCGGGCATTTTTTATCCACCGGGGGATGCCCCGCATAAAGCGAGAATGACTTTTTGTACTGCTGTTTGCAGCGAAGAAAAGTTATTCTCGCTTTTTTATTTTGGTTTAGCGCCGCCCGGCGTTAAAAATAAAAAATCAAGAAAGGCGGGATTACAATGATGGACGAACTCAAACAGCAATTTTACGAGGTCATGCACAAGTATCAGAAGCCGTTTTCGGAGGAAGGTGTTACGGCGAATCTTACGCAATGGTACGAACAGAAGCAGGGGCTTTTGCAGCTCCTGCGCAGGCATCCACTATGGAATGAGAAAGAACTGGCAATCGTGTTCCGCGTGGAGGAGCGCCGAGAAATTGACCGTATCACGGTAGACGAAACACGTGCCGCCATACTGGAACTGGGCCGCAGAGCCTGCACCGATGATACTGTATACGAAAACTTTGAAACAGCCCTGCGCGCAGCAACCGCAGACTATGCCCGGATACCAAACGAGTACCGCTTGGACACGATTCGGCAGTACGGCGGCATCAAGTGCGCACCGGGGCAAAAGGCAAGCCGCATTATCAATCGGCTCTGCCTGAAATTCCATCTTGACCAAATCGAGGAAGAAGCGGAAGCAGGCGAGCCGGACAACCGCTATATGCGCACGGTCAAACCTTACAACGCGCTGTTTGTACGGCTGGCCGATGCCCTGAACCCAGCGCATATCGAGAAAACCGCGGTGCTGTCAATCCACCCCTGCGATTTTCTTGAAATGTCCAATCGCGACAACACTTGGAGTTCCTGCCACTGCTTAGAGAGGGGCAGTTATCACGGCGGCTGCCAGTCCTATATGGGCGATGCCGTCAGTATGATTTTTTTCACAGTCAGCGACGAGTACACGCAGGACTTCCATACAGCACCGCGCATCACACGAGAGATTTTCTGCTATAAAGACAATGTTCTGCTGCAATCTCGTCTGTACCCTACGGATTTGGAAGACCAGAAAACCCTGTATCGCAGCATCGTCCAGCAGGCTGTTGCAACATGCCTTGACAAACCGAACCTGTGGTCAATCAAACGTGGAAAAGATACCGAACCTTACTGCGAATCTGCGGCGGATAGCAACCATTATCCCGACTATAAGTATGGATATGCGGTTGTATCTCTGCTGAAAGGGGAAACCGACTATGGCCAAATGACGATTGGCTCCGTGGCCCGCTGTGTCTGCTGCGGCGGGGAACAGAAGAATCACCGCTCGATACGCTGTGCAGAATGCGGCAGTATGTTTGTCTGCAAAGGCTGCGGCAAAACAGTGCATGGATATGGGCGCTATATTGATGATCACTTTTATTGCAATGAGTGCAGCTATGAATGTACGGTTTGCAAAGAAAAGTTTATCGGTATGCCGCGTATCGGAATTGCCCGTTCAGGCGAGCAGCGCGGGATTTGCCCTGCCTGCTATGCGCAGGTAGTTGATGTATGCGGAAACTGCACAATCCATAGTGACTGCCTTTCCATCGGTGCCAATCGTTTCTGCCCGAATCAGATGAACGACCTTGCCACATAAAGGAGGAATCAATGCAAGAAATGACGTTTGAAACCATTCTGCGCCTGCCGCAGATGGAACTAAAAAAGACGCTGAAAGCCGAATTGAGAAGCAGGGGTTACCCCGTCACGGATAAGCCCGGCTACCTGTATGCAGAGGGAACGATTCCTGTCTTGCTGGTGGCTCACATGGACACGGTTCACCGTCAGCCTGTTGAACAGATATGCTATTCGGAGGATAGGGCGGTAGCTATGTCACCGCAGGGCATCGGCGGTGATGATCGCTGCGGAGTCTGGATGATTTTGCAGATCCTGCGCACAACAAACTGTCATGTGCTTTTATGTGAGGATGAGGAAGTCGGCTGTATAGGTGCAAAGAAATTCACAAGCGGCTCTTTACGGCCACAGATAAACTACATCGTAGAGCTTGACCGCCGTGGCAGCAATGATGCTGTGTTTTATCACTGCGATAACCCGGGGTTTGAGGACTTCGTCACCTCGTTCGGATTCGAGACGGCAGGTGGTTCGTGCAGTGATATATCTTACATTGCGCCGTATCTGGAAACGGCGGCGGTCAATATCAGCTGCGGTTACTACTGCGAGCATCAACGGTATGAGTACATCCACTTAGAGGAGATGAAACTGAATGCCGCTCGCGTGGCGCAGATGGTAACGCAGCAGACAGAACACTTTGAATATAGGGAACAGCAGGACAACTTCTTCGGCGGGCGAGTTTACCAGTATTCTATGTGGGATATGGCCTCGGAGCGTGAAACCTACAAGTGGCTTTCACCACTGCCGAAAGAAGCAAAAATCAAGCTGGGAACAGCGGAACTTATCATGTCTCATGCCAAGATTGACCGGCAGGGGAAGGTACATCGCTACATACCAGAACTAAATGCCGCAGTGCAGACAGAGAATTCAGCAGCTATAATGCCAAACGGCAAGAAACCGGTCTATGACACAAAAAAATCAAAATGTCATAAAGTAATACCTCTGGCACAAGCATTAGAATTGCTGAGATATAAGTAAACAAAAGGCCCTCCTTCGCTGTGTGAAAGAGGGCCTTTTGAATGTGGTACTCGGCATGTGCAACAACGAAGAGGTAAAAGATTGCTATGTGTTCGGCAATAGGATGATTATGATAAAATTTGAAGTCTTTTACTTTATTTTAGATGATTAGAAATCTCTACTTTTGACATAGGCTAATTTGACTTTTGCTTTTAGATTGAAATAGTATAATCAATGCAATGTCAGAAAGAAAAATAAATGTTAGAGTGAGAATTAGCGAAGCTGAAATCAGAAAATCTTTGTTCATCGACATCAATTCTCCAAGAATGAAAAAGAATAAGATCATGCAAAAATCGAAAAATGGGTAAAAATTTAGGTCGAAGCACTTTGACGTTACTGCACGCGATAGATGGATAATATAACACTGACAAATAAGTGCACCCAGCAAAAGAAGCACAAAAAGAAAAATATCAACGACTAACGGTTGCCTACAAATAAAACGGATATACATTTGATAATAAGGCGAATAAGCTTGGATATACATCGGAAACATATTATTTGCAGTGCTAATATTGTCTAACCCCGCTATTATGTCAACAATATTTGAAGCTTTTTTTAACCTAAAATAACTATCTATCTTTTGAAAATATAAAAGACCATGATAACGTGTTTCGTCAAAACTTTCAGGCATAAAATTAAAAAGTGGGGATGCCGTAATGATGTAGTTATCAAGGTCGATAGTGACACCATTTACTGTGGCACAAGCACCCTTTTCAGCAAAACCTTGAACAACCATATAGGTGGGGACTTCATAATAATTCAATGCGCTAATTACATCTCCGATGTTAAAATATTTTAAATAGTTGCTCCCTAAAATAACAGAAATATGGTAATCAGGCGAAACAATATAAGATGTTTCATCGAATCCATTACCGCAATGTAGAGGAATTCTTTCTGCGTTGAATGCTTCTTTATTTAACAGAAGCTGATTGACAGTTATGTAATTTGTTCCATCATGCTCAAAAATATTAATGTTATCGGGAGCAAAAGATTCTGAACCACAAAAGTATTGAATATCCAAGGATTGGTTGATCTTTTCTAAAAATGTATATTCCGGAAAAGATTCCAGCGCTGAATGAAAGGCTTTTAACAACGATACCTGATTCGGATCTTCGATAATAGGAACGATTGGGTCTTCATAATCATAAAGCTTGTATTCATGTGTCGAGTTACCTTTAAGGAGCAGCGTGTGCAATGGTGTGCATACGATAATAATAGAAAACGCTATGAAACCCAAAAGAATACTTACAATTGAAAGGAAACCAGCGGTAAGATATAATTTTTTCTCTTTAGTCATAATTCTAATTGAATTTTATAGGAAGTGGCATATTAAGAAATAATCGTTTTATCTTAATATGCCACTCAAATTGATTTACAATATATTATATGTAAGATTAATTATCCCCAATAGGACCGCAATGCGTATCCCCAGTCATTCAAAATGTAAGGGCTTCGAGCAACAGCGCTACCAGAATTTGCATATTGCCGGTCACTATCTACCAAGACTGTTCCACCGACCGCTTGAACAATTTGAGCCCGAGAATAATGGCGTAATGCATACACTGTTTCAGAGGCGGCACGAACTTTGTTCGCCGAAGGCTCTTTTGCTGCACGGTGTTTAAGCGGCAACCCATCGAATGTATGCTCGACCCACTCTGCGTCCGAGAGATTATCGATAGTAGCAATCCCGTTGTCATCACGCCAGCGGCATTCGTAGTAGATTTCCCCATTTTCATTGTGCTCGATAATAGCCTCAACGGACTGTGGAACAAAAAAATTACTATTGGAATTATCTGCAAAAGCAGGTAACGCCATAGCACAGACCATGGCTATAGCCAAACCAGAAGTAAAAAGATTCTTATTTAGAGTTTTCATTATATAAATCCTCATTATTATAATTTGATTGATTTCGGAACGAACAAGATTTCATCTGTGCACCGATGAAATTAATTACAAGTTGTGATCAATTCCAGTGTTTAAGATTCACTTCCTGTATTTGCACTATAGCATACTTCACATAAGATTTCCATAAATGCGTTATAAAAGCAAAAATAACTGCATGAACGCAGAAATCTTTGTTAAAGACAATAAATTAGCAGCGGAAGAAGAAAAATTGATAAACAAACGGGCTTACTTTTGAGCAAATCGTGCAGGAATACTTAGAAAAACAGAGCCTAGGGCGTACCCCGGATTTGCAGGAAAAGGAGCCGTCAATATCTTCGCCGCCAATAGATTTAATAGCCAGTGCTTTGGCCGATTTTAGAGGGTAAAGCACTATACAGAAAAAGGGCTTCCGCCAGCAGATGCGGAAGCCCTTTTTAAGAAGGAGAATAGTGAATATCAGCTTTTCATTTCGGCGCGAATTTTATCGTTGGCCTCTTCGACCTTCATGCGGGAGAGGATAAAGGTAATGATGGCATCCAGCACAAAGGGAATCACGAGGTACATGAGTTTCAGCATATTGATGCAGGATTCCGGCTGCACGGCCAGCGCCTTATCATAATTGCTGAACGCCAGCAGCCAGCCGGTGATGGCGGTGCCGAGACCGCCGCCCAGCTTGACACCAAGCGAGGTGCAGGAGTACATCGTGCCGTCCACGCGCTTGTGCTTTGTCAGCCAAGTGTACTCGGAGCAGGAGGCAATAACGGCATTCATGTCGCCCTGCCACGGGCCCTGACCCAGTGCAGCAATGGCCGTGAAGAGCAGCATCATCTTGACATCGCCGGAACCCGTATAACCAGCCACAGCAACGAGCGCACGGGCTACGGTAGCAAGGGCATAGCTGCCGACGTTCAGCTTGTACATACCGTGCATCTTGGCAACGAGGGTCGGGGTAAAGACCAGTGCAATAATTAAAGGAATGTTGATGGCCCAAGAGAACACGCCGAACAGGTTCTTGTCGCCAAGGATATGAGCGGTGTAGTAGGTACCCATGCTGATCATGGCACCATAGATCTGCTGCAAAATGTAGGTGACGCAGATCATCAGGTAGTATTTGTTGGAGACCAGCAGCTTGGCAGCTTCGACAAGACCGTACTTCTCGTCTTTCTCGATTTCGGCTTTATCCGTGGTATCGACAAACTCTTCCTCCGGCAACTCCTTGACGGAGAAAACAGAGAGCGTGTTGACGATCAGACCGATAATGGCATAGACGATAGCCACGGTGCGCCATGCTTCGGCAGTGTCGCCCAGTGCGGAGACAGCCAGCAGCGTGAAAGACTGAATGGCAAGGCTGGTGGCGAATGCGAACATGAAGCGGTA
>OLQO01002174.1_pt1 | contig 10951 bp, 9 predicted proteins | sample 1672281 | NCBI WGS metagenome assembly OLQO01 (sample SAMEA3136667, study PRJEB25190) | human gut metagenome | biome: human gut; feature: human-associated habitat; material: faeces | place: Austria | collected 2013 | reverse complement strand
TTCACGGGATTAGGCATCCCTCCCACGGTTTTAATCCATCTTTTTAATTTCTGAAAAGTTAAGTTCAACCGGAGTTTCGCGGCCAAACAACTCAACATTGATCGTCAGGCTCTGTTTTTGTTCATTGATTGTATTAACAACACCTGCTGTTCCTTCCCAGGCACCACTTAAGACAGTTATCATATCGCCGATTTCGTAATCGCATTTGACTTCTGTCTGTCCGATTCCCCAATGTTCCATCTCTGTCTCATCCAATGGGACCGGTTTGGAGCCAGGACCAACAAATCCTGTCACACCTCTTGTATTACGAACAACGTACCATGTATCATCGTTCATAATCATGTGTATCAACACATAGCCTGGAAACATCTTTTTCTGAGATACTTTCTGGACACCGTTCTTCATCTCAACAACGTCTTCCAGCGGTACTCTTACTTCAAGGATCTGATCCTCCAGATGTCTGTTCTCGATTGTCTTATCAATGTTGGCTTTTACTTTGTTCTCGTACCCTGAATAGGTATGAACTACGTACCATTTTGCCTCTGACATAATCTCACCTTTCTTGTCCGTTTTGAGTTATTTAATTAATAAATCTACTCCGTACTGGGCGAAAAAATCTACAAGTGCGATAATCGCTCCCAGGACCACGGATACAGAAACAACCGCTGCCGTCTCTTTTGCAACTGTCATCTTGTCTGGCCACACGATCTTCTTGAACTCTCTGTTCAGACCTTTGAACCAGCTTTCTTTCTGAGTTTTCTTACCACTCATCGACATTCACTCCTTCTTGCGGCGATTATTTTGTCTCTTTGTGCAATGTGTGTTTCTTACAGAATCTGCAGTACTTCTTGGTTTCCATACGTTCCGGATGAGATTTCTTATCCTTTGTCATGTTGTAGTTACGCTGCTTGCATTCTGTACACTCCAATGTGATTCTTGTACGCACAACTTCCACCTCGCTTTATAATCTTAGTTAACGTGTTTCGTGGCAGCTTGCGATGCTGCCCGATTTTAGGCATAAAAAAAAAGCCTACTTCCATTCGCCCGAATATCGTATCATATCCAGGCTTAAAAAGCAAGCCTTTTCCTATATTATTTTCGCGAAAATTTATTTATTAAAACACTTTATCTGTAACTGCCAAACCATTTATTGCGATTCCCTGTACCAGATACTTCCCGGATTCACTGTACGAAGCTGATAGTTTCCATCTTTATAAATGAATTCGGCACTCATCTGCGAACTTCCATCCACCGTTCCGTTCATATTGCCAACTGTAACATCTTCTTTCTGATATGTTACTTTATAATCATAAGACAACGTTCCTCTCACAACTCCGGTCACACCACTGATCACATATTTTCCTTCATAATTATCAGTTGTTATCTGATCCGCTTTATAACCATCTTTTGAACTTAACTGTTCTTTCAGATCGTCATAGAATTCTTTATTCTCTTTTTCATATTTTGAATTCTTTTCAAATAACCCTGATATTTGTGAGAATGATTTTTCTTCTTTTGCAGCTTTGATATAACTGCTCAGAATTTCTTTCATTTTCTTATCCAGCTTCTTTTTCCCGCTTTGTGATACTTTCATTTTAGAGATTGTTGTACTTCCCTTATCGGATGCTTTGAATTCTGATTTATACGTCTTAAACCACGGAACGTCTATCCTTATCTTATGATCTCCTTCAAACAACGATATTTTATATTGATCCAGGCCATCGGAATCATCTTTTATCTTATCGTTTTTTGTAAGCTTCGTTCCATCGATCCAGGCCGTCGATCCAGCCGGAATATAAAGGTTAAAATCATTTGCGATCATCTTGTCCGAAGATACCTTCCAGTTTGCAAATAACAGCAGTCTTTGTCTCTTTTGCTTTTGCAGAACAACGGTTTCTTTGTTCTTACCTTGAGTTTTCGTCTTGTATTCGACCGTAAATGCTCTTTGTTTTCCTCCGGACTCTATCTTTATCTGGCGATTTTCCTTCGTCTCTTTTATCTGATAATCCTCTACACCGGTAACGGCATTCTTCTTCATATATGTTGTATATTCATCCTGTGTTGCATATCCATTCTTCGGAAGATCAAACAGATGTCCCGTCTTTTTCCAGTCTTCCTTTACATAAGCCTTACAGTAACGTTCCGCCACTGCTTCCGGACGTCCATAGTAACTTTCAAAAATGCAAAATGCCGCAAATACAGCGGCTCCTGCCACAATTCTTTTCACAGCCTTCTTCTGCTTCGCTGTCAGATCTGACCAGGAATGCTTCTCTTTGATAAACTTCGGTATACGGCTTGGATCCTTCCCTTCACGCTCACGTTTTATCTTTTTTTCTTTGCGTTTTCTTTCCCATGACTGAAGGATCTCTTCATATGCATCTTCTTCCGGGACATCTTCATATTCTCTTTTCTTTTTTATAAAATCTCCGATATCACCGGTAAACATCCGTGTCGGCTCATCCGCCTCTTCCTCTGTCTTCTCTCCGATCATAAGCGTCGGCTCACTGACACCTTCAGTTTCATCCAAATGACTCTGTTCTTTACCGGATCCTTCTTTTAACTTGATCTTCCGGTGAAGTTCCTGCTCCAGTTCCTGTCTTGTAACTTCTTCTATCATCCGGTCCAGGTTCTCGGGAATTGTAAGCTGTTTTTTCAGCTGTTCCTGCTCTGTGTCTGTATCCTCATCTTCTTTTCTTTCTTCTTTTTTTTCTTCTTGCAGGAATACCTCTTTTTCTTCTTTCTCATCAGGATTAAGTAACTTCTTCGCTTCATCAATTACTTTTTCTGATTCTTCTTCGATCTCCTGATCAGAAAATTCTGTCTTCGGGGCTTCTTCAAGCTCATCCAGGTCACTGTATAATGTTTCCTCTTTTGATTCGGGAAGCCGCATTCCGCAATAATTACAGAATCTGGCATCGTCTGGATTGTTAGTCTTGCAATTCGGGCATTGACGCATAGAGCTCCTCCTTTTCAAATCACATTTTACATTATCATAACATTTTCTTTCTCTTAAATATAATAATACAGGTAATCATAACCACAACGCTTAAGATGATCACTCCCGGATATCCGTGCTTTAGTTCCGGCATATTATGGAAATTCATTCCATACCAGCTGGTGATGAGTGTAAGCGGGAAGAAAATCGTTGATATTACGGTCAGAAACTGCATGTTGTTATTCTGCTGGGCATCTACCTGCGCCTTATAAGCATCCCTTACCTGCTGGGCATATTCCAGAAGCTGCGATGCTTTACTCATCAGTCTGTCTGCACGGTCCGAGATAACACCGAAATATTTCACCTGTTTCTTGGCAAAGAAACCATTTTCATTCTCTTCGAGCTGTTTTCCCATGTCCATGATCTCATCATAATAACTGCGGAGTGTCAAAAGTTCACGTCGGATCGGCATGATCGCATTCTGGAATCCCTGGATCTTTCCGTCCATGACACCTTCTTCCAGATCCATGATCCGTTTCTCATAATGTCCCAGAAGTTCCAGATCCCGGCTTATGAATTCCAGCATAAAATTATAGATGAATTTTTCTTTCGATTCTCCCTGTCTCGTCTTCTTCCTCTTAATTCTGCGGATCAGACGGTAAGAAAATTCATCATCGTCCACAATCACGATATGATGACGGTTAATAAAAAATAAGATCTTGTATCGTTCTCCCAGAATATCCAGAAGCTTTGGAATACAAAGAGAACCCGCAAGACATTCCTGCTGAGTCTCCATCTTACAAAATCCTACATCTTTCAGATTGATCTCTCCTTCATACTGCATGCCGGCCTGTTCCAGGCAGTCTCTGGCAGTCTGCGATGTCGCCAGAAATACCGATGGTCTGTCCTTCTCCATGATTTCTTCCTGATATTCCTGCAGCGTTTCTCCTAATACGTATCTCATGCCTTCACCATCCTCGTTTGTTCATCCTGTTTTACTTCTTGCATTATAACACTAACTTGGAATTCTAGCACATATTCTCCTGCTGTTTTTCAAAATCCCGTAAATCTTATGTAAAATCTTGTCACAACACATGCATGGCAATAGAAAAATCCGGCAAGCCTCACAAAAAGCCGCCGGATTTTTACTTTTAACTACATTTACAATTAGAATAATCCTGTAATTCTTCCTTCATCATCTACATCGATTCTCTCAGCTGCCGGAACTTTCGGAAGTCCAGGCATAGTCATGATATCTCCTGTCAGAGCTACGATAAATCCGGCACCTGCGGAGACTTTCAGGTTACGTACTGTAATGTCAAAGTCTGTCGGTGCTCCCAGTTTCTTCGGATCGTCTGTCAGACTGTACTGTGTCTTCGCCATACAGATCGGTGCATTGCCAAATCCAAGATCTGTCAGTTGTTTTGCCTGCTTCTGGGCTGCTGCGGTAAGAACCACTTTATTTCCACCATAGATTTTCTGTACGATCTGGTTCAGTTTATCTTCGATCGTTCCTTCCAGTTCATAAGCATAGTGGAAATCACTCGGCTCATCACACAGACGTACCACTTCTTCTGCAAGCTTCAGGCCGCCTTCGCCGCCTTTTGCCCATACTTCGGACAGTGCAACATTGACTCCGACTTCTTTACATTTTTCTTCTACCAGATCCAGTTCTGCTTTGGTATCTGTCGGAAATGCATTGATCGCAACCACACATGGAAGACCGTATACATTCTTAATATTGCTGACATGCTTCATCAAGTTTGGAATACCTTTTTCCAGTGCTTCCAGATTCTCTTCATTCAGATCCGGTTTTGCAACGCCTCCATTATACTTCAGTGCTCTTACCGTTGCTACAATGACTACTGCATCCGGTTTGATGCCAGCCATACGGCACTTGATATCCAGGAATTTCTCAGCTCCTAAGTCCTCTCCGAATCCGGCCTCTGTAATCGCATAGTCTGCAAGCTTCATTGCCATTCTTGTTGCTGTCAGTGAGTTACATCCATGTGCGATATTGGCAAATGGTCCACCGTGTACGATTGCAGGTGCATGCTCCAGTGTCTGAACAAGGTTCGGTTTCAGAGCATCCTTTAACAGCGCACACATCGCTCCCTCTGCATGCAGATCATGTGCGGTAACCGATTTCTGCTCTGCAATCTTGCCATAAGTGTAACCTACGATGATCTTTCCAAGTCTTTCTTTCAGATCTGCGATATCCTTTGACAGACACAGGATCGCCATGATCTCAGAAGCGACAGTGATATCATATCCGTCTTCTCTCGGCACACCATTGACTCTTCCGCCAAGTCCGTCTGTGACGAAACGGAGCTGACGATCATTCATATCGACACATCTCTTCCATACGATCTTTCTCGGATCAATATTCAAATCATTTCCCTGATAAATGTGATTGTCGATCATGGCTGCCAGTAAGTTGTTCGCAGCTCCGATCGCATGAAAATCTCCTGTGAAATGAAGGTTGATATCTTCCATCGGTACAACCTGTGCATATCCGCCGCCAGCTGCTCCACCCTTCATACCGAATACCGGTCCGAGAGATGGCTCACGCAGTGCTACCACAGGTTTCTTACCCATTCTCTGAAGTGCATCTGCAAGACCTACGGTTGTTGTTGTCTTTCCTTCTCCGGCAGGTGTCGGATTGATTGCCGTCACAAGAATCAGTTTTCCGTCTTTTTTATCGGATTTCTTTAAGAAATTATAATCAATCTTTGCTTTATATTTTCCATACTGTTCCAGATATTCTTCTGGAATTCCTGCTCTTTCTGCTACCTCTGTGATAGGCTCCATAGTACACTCCTGTGCGATCTCAATATCTGTTTTCATCATTCATTTCCTCCTGATCGTATGTTGTCTTTCCGCATTTCCAGTCCTTTTGATACACTGCTTCCAACTCTTCCGATACCGGGCGGTGTAAAAAAAGGACAACACTCATCCTCTTCGGGATAAATGCTGCCCAGACGGTCGGCTCTTACCAAGTATCTGATTCCCCTGTGGTACTCCACATTATCCGTCAGTCATCAGATCTTCTCTTTGACTCTTACTATATTATAAGGACGCAAAATTGTCAATCCGGAAAATTCATCCGGATCATCGTAACACAGCCATTATTTTTTCTCTTTTTTAATAACCGTAGATTCTTTCCCCATATGATATTCTCTTCCCAGCGCCCGCATAATGCTTCTTGAAATCACATCCACAATGATGAATCCAAACGCAATCCCAAGGCATGTTTCCAACAGTACAAGTGCATGCTCTGCTGCCAGTGAAAAGTTCCTGCTGACTACGCCATACATCAGATAATACAATCTGGCTCCCGGCATCAACGGAAAGACGGATGCTGTCAGGAAGACGGTGGACGGCGCATGATTGACTCTCGACATGACAAATGCATAGCCCGCCACAAAGCAGGATGCAACTACTACCGCAAAGAAATTATCCGGATACCACGCATACACCAGTAAATAGATTCCCCATGTCAGGAAAGCTCCGACACTGGAATACAGGATCTTCTTTCCCCGTATCTTGAACCAGCTTGCATAACCGGTACATCCTATCGTACAAGAGATCAGCTGGATCACTGTATTATTATTCACATCGAATCCTTCCGCCGATATATTTCCCATCAGCATCATTGCAAGGGCAATACCGAATGCAATACCAAATGCACCGAGCATCGAATTCATCACTTCCAGTGAACCCGAGATAAAGTTCCTCTGCATCACATCCCGCATTCCGTTGATCGCACCAAGTGCACTGACTAACAGCATGACAATTCCGATCATGATACGGTCCGGATGATGTCCCAGCCCGCTCCGGACAGCTGTTACGATCACAACCTCTGATAAGAATGCCAGGATCAGATTATAGATCATCGGGTTACCTTCCCGCCTGCTAAGCCATCTGCCTACCAGAACGATCATCAGACAGACGATTAATGCAACAACTGCATCCTGCAGATCACATCCGAAGAATACAGCAAACGCCGTTCCCCCTGTAATCTGTGCAAGCCCTGTGATCAGTTCACTCTGATCCGGCCGCGCCATTACTTTCTTAAAGCGCCGGACCAATTCTTTTTCATCCGGATTATGTGAACAGACATACCGCGACATGGCATTCAGATAATTCAATTTATCATAATCTGCCCCTGTAGACTCTATATGCCGGATCTGTGTAATGATCTCACCTTCCGGTGTCTCCAACGTCACCTGGATATTGCTCGGAATCACATATACATCATATGTCATAAAACCATAACTCTTATACATACGATACAGACTGTCTTCCACGCGGAAGATTTCTGCCCCGCACTGTAACATTGCTTCTCCTATATTCAAGATTCCCTGTACTAATTTTTCATAATTCATAGGCAGCTGTCCTTTTATAATTTCATGTTTTACACGTTTGTTTCCATTTATATTTCCCTATTTTTCTTTATTTTCAATAGTTGTAGTACGTTCTGTATAAGCTCAGTTTAACACACACTTTTTCATTTTAATATAGCAAAGGAACACAGATTCCTGAAAATTATTTGTGTCTGTGATACATCTGTACCGGCGTATTTTCCTGCATCTTTTCCCGTAGCTTTTCGTATCTGCAGTTCCTGCCACTGGCAGTTTCTCTTGCATACTATGGTCTAAAAAATCTGAGAATATACAGGAAAAGATTGCTTCTCTTCCAACATACTCTCAGACTCTCTGCTTATTTCTATAATTATTTCTTTCCACCGATCAGAGGAAGATTCAATGCACTCTTACCGATATGATATTCTCTCTTCAGTGCGTACATGATACTTCTGGATGCCACATCTACGATGATAAATCCGAATGCAATTGCAAGACAGGTTGCCATCAGAACAATCGTCTCATCGAATACCAGTTGTGGATCCTGACTGACACATCCATACATTACATAGTACAGATTCGGTCCCGGAATCAGCGGGAATACCGATGCTGTCAGGAAGATCGTTGAAGGTGCCTTATTCACTCTGGACATGATAAATGCGTAAAATGCAACGAATACTGCTGCGATCATCGTTGCCAGGAAATTGCTTGGCTTCAGTGCAAATACCACAACATAGATTGCCCATGTAAAGAATGCTCCGATACTGTTATACCATACCTGCTTTCCTCTGATTTTAAACCAGAAAGCAAATCCCGTACATGCAACCGTACAGGAGATCAGCTGGATCGGTACACTGTGATTCAGGATAAAATGATCGGAATATCCTTCATGGAACAACATGATCGCAAGACCGATTCCGAATGCGATTCCGGCAGCTCCAAGGAACGAGTTCATGATATTAATAAATCCAGAGATAAAATCCCTCTGAAGGAGATCACGGATTCCATTCGTCGTGCCCAGTCCACTGATCAGCAGCATAACGATACCGATCATAATACGGTCCGGATGATCTGCAACTCCCATCTTCAATGCCACTATAATGATCACTTCTGATATAAACGAAAGAATAGCATTATAAACCATTAAGTTGCTTTCACGCTTTGCCAGCCAGTCACCGACGGCCACGATCATCACCGATACGATCAATGCAACAATCGCATCCCAGACGTTACAGCCGAAGAATACCGCAAATCCGGTTCCACCCATGATTCCTGCTGCATATCTTGTAATTCGCTTCTGCGGTTCACGATTGATGACTTCGAGATATTTCTCTCGCATCTCTTTTTCATCCGGTGTATGCTGACAGACATATCTGCACAGATTGTTCAGGTAATCCAGCTGATCAAAATTCGGTTCTGATGACTCGATATGCCGGATCTGTGTAATGATCTCACCTTCCGGTGTCTCTACCGTCACCTGTATATTACTCGGAATGACAAATACATCCGATCTCTTAAATCCATAGCTTCTGCACATGCGGTAAAAGCTGTCTTCCAGTCGGAAATTCTCTGCACCACTTTGAAGCATCGCTTCTCCGATGTCCAGGATTCCCTGTACAATCTTGTTATAATCCATCTTTTTTACCCCTTGTTCTCTTCATAAAATTTCCATTTTCTAAATCCAACATTTGAATCATATCATGGATTTTCTATAAGTCAACATAATTATTGTAAAATGTAATAACAGTTTGTAATACCCGTCTTAGAAGTTCTTATATTTTTTCTTCTTTCTCTCCTTTTTGCGTATGCTTTATGCAGAATTTCTCATAAGAACGGTTTCGATTATACCTGTTCTTTTACCTGACTTCTGTCTTCTTTTATATTTAATCTATTTAATCTATATTCTACACCCAGAAGCTGAACAGCGGAAAAGATTTTTCTTATAATTTATTAAGAAAACTTTCCCGCATTATCTTTTTATTATATGATAATTCTAATATTTTATTGGCTATGCTGCCTATGCTATATGTTACACTAGAAGCAGCATATCATCCGCATGAAAGCAACTCTATACATACAGAAAGGAAACATTATGTCTGATTACTATATTTCACAGATTTCACACTCTGATAAAACTGCAATTCAGGGTGTCACCGCTCTTCTTCAGGCTGAGGAAATCCGCCTGGATACCAACCTTGATTATACGTGCGGCATGTACGATGATGAGATGAATATCATCGCCACCGGAAGCTGCTTCGGCAATACACTGCGCTGTCTTGCCGTAGGCTCTGACCATCAGGGCGAAGGACTTATGAACCAGATCATCTCACATCTGATCGAAGTACAATTTAACCGCGGAAATACACACCTGTTCCTCTATACGAAATGTTCTTCGGCCAAATTCTTCGGCGATCTCGGATTCTATGAAATAGCAAGAATTGACGGACAGATCGTGTTCATGGAAAACAGACGGACAGGGTTTAAAAATTATCTGAAGAAACTGAAAGATTCTTCTGCCCTGCAACTTCAGACTCTTACGGAAAGCACATCTGCTACAAACCGTAAGGTTGCCGCCCTAGTCATGAACGCCAATCCGTTCACTCTCGGTCATCAGTATCTAGTAGAAAAAGCAGCCCGCGAAAATGACCTGCTGCATCTTTTCATCGTAAGCGAAGATGCAAGCCTTGTTCCGTTCAAGGTTCGAAAACAGCTCGTAATGGAAGGGACCGCACATCTTGATAACATCTGCTATCACGACAGCGGCCCGTACATCATCAGTAATGCAACCTTCCCGAGCTATTTCCAGAAAGATGAAAATGCAGTCATCGAAAGCCATGCTATGCTGGATCTGACCGTCTTCACCGAAATCGCCCGGACACTCGGCATCAACCGCCGCTACGTCGGCGAAGAACCAACCAGTCTGGTTACAGGAATCTATAATAATATCATGTCAGAAAAACTACCGGGAAACGGCATTGAATGCGTGATCGTTCCAAGAAAAACTGATGGTGAAAAAGCCATCAGCGCTTCTACTGTACGGCAGGCGATTAAGGATAATGATATGAATACATTGAAGAAACTCGTGCCGGAAAGTACGCTGCGATATTTTGAAAATGAAGAGGCAAAGGATGTGATTGCACGGATAAGAAATGAGGAGAATGTGATACATTATTAATTGCTTCATTGCACTATTTTTTGCTTCATTGTGGCCTCTCAGTCCACGAGAAAGACCTGGTAACCGCAGCCTGATGCATTAAACCCACAAAACACGGAGAGAAGGGAAGGGACCGGCCCATCCAGACCGATCCCTTTTTGCAGAACCAATACCCTTAAGTCCTGCAATGGTAAAACTTTATGAGGAATAACAATATAATTGATAATGTCTATAATTTGATCACAGCCAGGATCAGTCCGGATATCAGACAGATAATGCTGACACCCCATATCCAGAAGAAACATTTCTTAATATGATCTTTGATCTCAACACCCGCAAGACCGACACCAAGGAAGGTTGCAGGCACGACAAGACTGATAAATGTTGCACAGTTACGGCATACAACCATAACAATCGCAATGTGTGTTGCTTCGACTCCGAATTCTCCAGCGATGCTGATCAGGATCGGCATCAGACCGAAGAAGAGTGTCTCAAGGA